>JACCDL010059238.1_pt1 | contig 12532 bp, 10 predicted proteins | sample 7441931 | NCBI WGS metagenome assembly JACCDL01 (sample SAMN15323437, study PRJNA562643) | freshwater metagenome | isolation source: river surface water | place: USA:Blue River Watershed | collected 2017-08-16 | reverse complement strand
CTTGGGAAATAGAGCAGTTAATCAATAACCAAAGAAAAACCTTTATTCCAGCTGGAGATCAAATTATTGATGTAATTCCACAAGAGTTTTATGTGGATAATAACCCAAATGTAAAAGAGCCAGTAGGTGTGAATGGGGTAAAAGTGGGTGCAAATTTCTTAATCCTAACAGGGGATAGAAACGCAATTCGTAACATCAACCGTTCCGTAGAAAGAAGTGGCTTAACTACAAAGGATTTAGTATTACAGCCCCTGGCTTCTGCGAGTGCGGTAATGAGTGACATTGATTTGGAAGCGGGTGTGGCTATCTTGGATATTGGTGGAGGTACTAGTGACCTTGCCGTATTCTATGATGGTATTTTAAAACACACGGCTGTGATTCCTTTTGGAGGTGAAAATATTACCCATGATATCCGTTTGGGATTGGGTGTATTAAAAAGCCAGGCGGAAGCGATGAAAGTTCAATTTGGTAGTGCCTTGGCGGAAGAAGCTAAAGCCAATCAATATGTAACTATTCCTGGATTAAAGGGTATGCCAGCTAAGGAAATTAGTGTGAAAAGTTTAGCAGGTATTATTCAAGCAAGAATGAGTGAAATTTTGGACTTCGTAACCTACCACTTAAAGCAAGTGGGTTTAGATAGCCGCATGTTAAATGGAGGTATTATATTAACAGGTGGGGGTTCTCAGTTAAAGCACCTTATCCAATTGACAGAGTATACCACGGGCTTAAATGCAAGAGTGGGACTTCCCAATGAGCATTTAGCGCCAAATCATATTGATGAATTAAAAAAGCCAATGTATTCTACATGTATTGGTTTAATCTTAAAAGGGTATAACGATTACGAGCAAAACTATAAGGTATTTTCGGAAACCTATAAGAAGGTGGAAGTGCCAAGAGCCTTGACTGTAGAAGCTCCAGCAGCTGCTACAAGACAAGCTTCTACACAACCAACCGGGTTTGTAAATGAGCCAGTAGCTACCACTTTAACTCCTGAGCAAATAGAGAAAAGAAAGAGCAAATTCTGGGATCGTTTCAAGACCAATTTGATCGAAATTTTCAGTGAAGAAGACGATAAATTATTGCCATAAAATTACCCACATTATGGTTATAAAATTTCTACCTAAAATTTTGTAAATAGATTAATTTCGACCATACTAACCAACTAAGTACCAACTAACTAACCCATTTAAACAACAAAAGAATGATTCAATTTGACTTACCAAAGCAAAAATCATCCATCATCAAAGTCCTAGGAGTTGGTGGTGGCGGTAGCAATGCCGTGAATTTCATGTTTCATCAAGATATAGAAGGAGTAGATTTTATCATATGCAATACCGATTCCAAAGCCATTGAGCAAAGCCCGGTTCCAAATAAAATTCAACTTGGACCACATTTGACACAAGGGTTAGGGGCTGGTGCAGATCCATCTGTGGGTAAATTGGCTACAGAAGAATCTTTGGAAGAAATCAAGAAAATATTAGAGGTGAACACCAAGATGGCTTTTATCACTGTCGGTATGGGCGGTGGTACAGGTACAGGCGGTGCCCCCATTATTGCTAAAATCTGTAAAGATTTGGGCATTTTAACAGTGGGTATTGTAACCACTCCGTTTGGTTTTGAAGGCCCACGTCGTCAAAAGCAAGCAGAGGATGGTATTAACCAATTGAAACCATTGGTGGATACTTTATTGGTAATTTCAAATGACAAATTGCGCGTTCAATATGGCAATTTAAAAATGAAAGAAGCGTTCACCAAAGCGGATAACGTTTTAGCAACTGCTGCAAAATGTATTACAGATGTAATCAATAGCCGTGGTCACATTATTGTGGATTTCGCAGACGTTTGTACCGTAATGAAGAACGGAGGCGTTGCTATTTTAGGAAAGGCAGAAGTGGAAGGAGAGAATAGAGCACAAAGAGCAATTGAAGAGGCCTTAAATTCTCCATTGTTGAATGACAATGATATTAAAGGTGCAAAATGGATTTTATTAAATATCAATAGTGCCGAAGGTGATTTTGAATGTAGCATGGATGAATTGGAAACAATCAGTACCATTTTACGTGAGCGCACGGGTGAGCACAGTGATGTGATTATGGGAAGTGGCTATGATGATACCTTGGGAGAAAAAATTGGTATTACTTTAATTGCTACTGGTTTTGAGGGTAAAGACCCATTTAAGAAAGACGAGACTAAAAAAGAAGAAGCGCCTGTTGAAGATAAAGAGGTAGTTACTTTAACTACAGAATCTACAGAATCAAAAGCGACTGAAGACAATACCCCTTCTTTTCATTTTGGGGGAAATGTAGCATCCAATAACGAAGAACCATTGGTGTTAAGTTTAGAAGAAGAAACGCCGGTACAATATTCATTCGCGGTAGATGCAGATGAGGAAGTTTCAACGGAAATGATCGACGAGCCAAGCATGGAAGCGATGGTTGAAGTTGAAGATGTTGTTGAATACGCTAGTTTAACTGTAGAAGCTGCTGAAAGCATGGAAGCCTTAAACTTAACTCCCACGCTAGTGGAAGAGAACGCGCCAGCGTTCGATGAAAGCGTTACAGTGAATGCGTTCGATGAAAGCGTTACAGTGAATGCGTTCGATGAAAGCGAAACGGTATCCAATATATTCGTAGAAAGCCCTTCTTTCGAAGAGAGCGAAAACGAAGAATTGTTTGAATTGAATATGGAAGCAGCACCTGCTGTAGATTTTTCTGCAACCTTTGTTTTAAGCAAGCCTACCAATATTTATGCTGATGGAGAAGAAGCAGAAATGGAAACGCCCGTTGCTGAATTAACACCGGCTGCTGAACCAGCACCAGTTGTAGAAGCGCCGATTGCAGAAGTGGCAGCAACTGCTGAAAACTTCCAATCTTCCTTTAGAGTAGCTGCGGAAGAAGAACCTACCATGCAATTGGTAATGAGAGAGGAAGAGTTTGTGCATACCAATGAGGGAGCAAGAAAAGCAACCGCATCACAAAATTTTGAAATGCCTTTGGATGATTCTGAAGAGCAAAGAAGAAAAGTACGTGAGCGTATTCAAAAATTAAGAAATTTATCATTCAACATTGGCAATGGAAATGATCCAAGCGCAGAATTTGATGAAGTGCCTGCTTATGTAAGAAGAAATATGGATTTGTTTGGTAACACTTTGGCATCGGTAGAAAACTATTATAGTAAGTATACGGTGGATCAAGATGAAAATAACCAAACTCAAATTTCTACCATCAATACCTTTTTGGATGGTAAGAAACCAGATTAACCTCGTTTTTATGGTACAGTTGATTTAGTTGTAACCCCCGCGAAAGCGGGGGTTTTTATTTTTCTTGTTACGTATTTTAGCAAATAGCTAAACATCTTTTCTTTAGCACCTAAGTTGTAAACAAAGGTCTTATCTTTATACTATGCAAACAGTACTCATAACAGGTGGCACCGGAATGGTGGGTCAAGCACTTACCAATTATCTAATTGATAAAGGGTATGATGTAATTGTTTTGACGAGGTCAGAAAAAAAATCGAGTAGACTCCACTTAAGTTATGCGCAATGGGATATTGAAAAGCAATATATAGAACCAATTGCCTTGGGCAAAGCAGATGTGATCGTGCATTTAGCAGGGGAGAGTGTGGCAACCAAAAGATGGACACAAAAAAGAAAACAAGCCATTGTAGATAGTAGAGTTCAATCAGGTGCCTTATTGGTTAAATGCTTGAAAGAAAACAAACATCAAGTGAAAACAGTGATTTCCGCCTCTGCAATAGGTTGGTACGGTCCAGACACTCCTAATTCTTTACAGTATGGGTTTAAAGAAACGGACCCATCAGATAATTCTTATTTAAGTACTACTTGTAAACAATGGGAGGAAAGTGTACAAGCCATTGCTGGAATGGGAATTAGATTGGCCACTTTTAGAATTGGCATCGTGTTAAATAAAAGGGGAGGTGCGTTGGCAGAGTTTATAAAACCAGCCAAATTGGGAGTAGCTACTATATTGGGTCCAGGTACTCAAATGGTAAGTTGGATACATCAACAAGATCTTTGTAAAATGATTGGCTATGCTGTTGAAAATGAGGCTATACAAGGGGTTTACAATGCAGTAGCACCAAAGCCAGTCACCAATGCAGATTTGGCTAAAACATTGGCTGCTCTTATTTGTAAGTATCATATCACTATTCAAGTACCTGTATTCTTACTTAAAATTATGTTAGGAGAAATGAGCATTGAAGTATTGAAAAGTGCAAATGTATCAAGTGAAAAAATTCAAGCGGCAGGTTTTGAATTTGACTATTCAAATATTGAAATGGCGCTACAGCATATCATGGCTAAATAAATTGGCTGCACTCACATTAGCGAAAAAAAAAGGAGTCTTTATCAAGACTCCTTTTTTATGGGTTTAGTTTCGAATGGGTTTTCCTGAAGTAATCACCGATTGAATACGCTCTAATGTTTTCTTTTCGCCACATAAGCTTAAGAAAGCTTCTCGCTCTAAATCCAATAAGTATTGTTCATTCACTAAACATTGTTCACTTAGGTCTCCTCCACACATAACGTAAGCTAGTTTTTTAGCTACTAATTTGTCATGGTCTGTTGCATAGCCACCACGCCACATCGCGTTGATACCTGCATACAAAGCACCTAAAGCGGACTTACCTAGTACTTTGATATCCGTTCTTTGTTGTGCTTGGGTATAACCTGCATGATATAAATTCAATACCTGTTCCTTTGCTTTTGCAATTCTACGTGATTGATTTAATACAATATGATCTTGTCCTTTTCTAAAAATGCCCATATCCATGGCCTCTTGTGCAGAAGTAGCTACTTTGGCGGTTGCGATTTGCAAGAATCTGTTTTTTAAGGTAATGCTATCTGGTTCATCAACATGCATTTCATCAGAAGCTCTTAATACCAATTCCTTGGTACCTCCTCCTCCTGGGATCACCCCAATACCTAATTCAACCAAACCAATATAAGTTTCAGCAGCTGCAGCAATGGTGTCTGCATGCAAGTTCATTTCGCAACCTCCTCCCAAAGTCAAACCATGTGGTGCAGTGCCTACTGGAATAGAAGAATAACGTACGCGCATCATGGTATTTTGGAAAGTACGAACAGCCATATCTAGTTCTTCGAAATCCTGCTCAATTGCCAACATAAAGATCATGCCTACATTCGCACCTGCACTAAATAAATTACCCTCATTAGCGATGACTAAACCGTTGCATTTTTCTTCTGCAATTGCTATTGACTTATTCAATCCTTCTAACACTTCACCTCCAATGCTATTCATTTTGGTATTCCAACTAAAGCCGGCAACGCCGTCTCCAATGTCTACTAAATTACAAGCTACGTTCTTCCAAATTGTTTTTTCTTTAAGGTCTGATAAAATAATAAAGGACTCAGCCCCTGGAATTAATTTATAATCTTGTGAAGCAACGTCATAATAATAACGTTTACCGTCTATTACTTTATAGAAGGAAAGGCCTTTTGCTGAAACGGCCTCTACCCAAGGTGCGATGGCTACACCAGCTGCTTTCATATCCTCCACTACTTTACTCACACCCAATGCATCCCAACTTTCAAAAGCGCCAATTTCCCATCCAAAACCCGCTTTTAATGCATCGTCTACACGGTATAATTCATCACTGATTTCTGGAATGCGAAAACTGATATAGGAGAATAATGCAAAATGAAATTGACGCACAAACTCAGCGCCTTTATCTTTTCCAGCATATAACACCTTAATTCTTTCTCCTAAATTTTCTACTGCTTTTGCAGCAGCAATAGAGGCGAACTTTGGTTTATTGCGGGGTTCATATTCAAATGTATTTAAATTAAGGGTTAGGATTTCTTTACTAGTTGCTGTTTTTACTTTCTTAAAGAAACCTTGTCCCGTTTTATCTCCTAGCCAATTTTGCTCCACCATCTTTTCTAACCAAGTTGGTAAAGTGAAAATATGTTTTGCTTCGTCGTTAGGACAATTATCTGCCACACCCTTTGCCACTTTAACGAGGGTATCAATTCCTACTACATCTGCCGTGCGAAAAGTGGCAGATTTAGGTCGGCCCATAATGGGTCCTGTTAAAGATTCTACTTCATCAATACTTAACGCTAACTTCTCCATAATATGCACCACACTCATCATACTGAAAACCCCTACACGATTGGCGATGAAAGCAGGTGTGTCTTTACATAATACAGTTGTTTTACCTAAGAAAACGTCTCCATAATGCATAAAGAAATCAACAACTTCAGGATCTGTTTTAGGGGTAGGAATGATTTCCAATAAACGCAGGTATCTTGGTGGGTTAAAAAAGTGCGTACCACAAAAATGTTTTTGAAAATCTTCGGAACGTCCCTCTGCCATTAAATGAATGGGGATGCCTGAAGTATTAGAACTTACAAGGGTTCCAGGTTTTCTATATTTTTCTACTTCATCGTAAATTAATTTCTTAATATCCAAACGCTCTACCACTACTTCAATGATCCAATCTGCATTGGAAATTTTTGAAATATCATCGGTGAAATTACCCGTAGTAATTAACTTGGCAGCATTACTTGAATAAAGTGGGGAGGGGTTTGATTTAATAGAGGCCAGTAATGAATCATCTACTAATTTATTGCGTTCTTTTTTTACACTAGATTCTTCTGCTCCTGGAGTGAGTCTGTCCAGTAGTAGCACTTTTACGCCTACGCCTGCAAAATGGCATGCGATTCTGGATCCCATTACACCACTTCCTAATACCACTAAATTTTTGATAGCTCTTTGCATAATTATAGCATTTGTGTAAAATTAGTTAGTTATGCAACTAATTTCAAAAAAATCTTTGCCTATTTTGGACAAACTTGTGGTTTTTGCCATTGATTGCGTCCAATAACCATTTAACAAAACCTACTTGGGGGTTAGCAGGATTGCCCTACATTTGTAATATGCAAGTAGACAACAAATTAGTTAGCCATTTGGCGCATTTAGCTAGGTTAAATGTGGCTCCAGAAAAGATGGACCAATTGGTTGCCGATATGCAGGATTTGGTGGTATTTGTAGAGCAATTGAATGGGTTGGATACGACTGGAACTGCCCCTCTAATGTATATGGGGGATGCGGTGAATGTCTTAAGGGCCGATTCGATAGCGGGTTCCATTTCAAGGGAAGCTGCTTTGAGCAATGCGCCCGATTCGGATGGTGTATTTTTTAAAGTACCTAAAGTAATTAATAAATAATTTGTTATGTCATCGGTTATTCAATTAAGGGATATTCAAAAAAGTTATTTTATGGCCAACCAAGCAATTCCTGTATTAAAGGGAATTAACTTGGATATCAACCGTAATGAGTATGTGGCTTTGATGGGACCTTCCGGTAGTGGAAAGAGTACCTTAATGAACATTTTGGGTTGCTTAGATTCTCCTACCAGTGGTATGTATAGTTTAAATAGCCACGATGTAAGTAAGATGACGGACGATGAATTAGCGGGCATTCGAAATATAGAAATCGGATTTGTGTTTCAACAATTTAATTTGTTACCTAGATTGTCGGCAGCAGAAAACGTTGCACTTCCTTTGGTATACGCGGGTATTCCAAAGAAAGAAAGAATTGAACGTGCTATGGTCGCTTTGGAAAAAGTAGGTTTGGCCGATCGTAGTCATCACAAATCAAATGAGTTGAGTGGTGGACAAATTCAACGTGTGGCTATTGCGCGTGCGTTGGTTAACAATCCTTCTATTTTATTAGCCGATGAGCCTACAGGCAATTTGGATTCTAAAACATCGGTAGAGGTAATGGAATTATTTGGTAAAATTCAATCTGCTGGAAATACAGTTGTGTTGGTTACTCATGAAGAAGATATCGCGCAGTATGCACATAGAGTAGTTCGTTTAAGAGATGGGTTGATTGAAACAGATACCTTAAACAACAGTCATAAATAATTGAAATAAGTAAATAAATAGTGCATAAGAAGCCTCCTTTAGGGGGCTTTTTGCTTTTAGGGTGAACTTTATTTTATTAGCTTTGTTACATCTACTAAGCAAGTAAAAGAGAAGCATGAAAATATATACAAAGGCAGGTGATTTAGGAAAAACCTCGTTAATTGGGGGAACCAGAGTGCCTAAAAGTCATATCAGAATTGAATCATACGGAACAGTGGATGAGCTTAACTCCTTTGTAGGGTTATTGAGCGATTTGGTAACAGATGCGAGCGTAAAAGTGATTCTAAAAGAAGTGCAGGATCGTTTGTTTACAGTGGGCTCTTCTCTAGCCTGTGATCCAGATAAAGAACCCCATTTGAAAATTCCTGATTTGAATGAAGCTGATATTACTTATTTGGAAGAGCAGATTGATTGGATGAATACCCAATTAGAACCTATGAAATCCTTCATACTACCTGGAGGACATCAAGCTATTTCTACAGCGCATATAGCTCGTTGTGTTTGCAGAAGAGCAGAACGTTGGTGTGTAAATTTACAAGAAGAATCCTTGTTTGTAGAACCAATGGTGATTCAATACTTGAACCGACTCAGTGATTATTTATTTGTATTGGCTAGATATATAGGACATTTAAATGGAGTGCCGGATCAACCTTGGAAGCCAAGAGTATAAGCTTGAATTATTGAGCGACTATATAAATAAGCCGTCTTTCATTTGTAATTTTCTATTGCCCATATTCGCCAACAATTCATTGTGCGTTACAATCAGAAAACTTTGATTCATTTCATCTCTCAATCGAATAAATAATTCGTGGAGGGAAGCAGCGTTTTCGCTGTCTAAATTACCGGTAGGTTCGTCTGCAAAAATTAATGCTGGATGATTCAGGAGTGCTCTTGCCACTGCCACTCTTTGTTGCTCTCCACCGGATAAAGTATGAGGTTTTTTTTGAGCTTTGTCTGCAAGCCCCATAAAATCCAACAATTCCATGGCGCGATTATTGACCATCTTTTTGGAGGATTTTGCAATCCAACCCGGAATAGAAACATTTTCAAGTGCCGTGAATTCGGGTAACAAATGATGAAATTGAAATACAAATCCAATGGAGTGATTACGGTAGGAAGCCAATTGCTTTGAGGATAGAGCATTTAAATCTTGGCCATTAAAATGTACTTGGCCCTTATCTGCTTTTTCTAAACTACTTACAATATACAAAAGGGTAGATTTGCCCGCCCCAGATGCCCCAACAATGGATACCAGTTCTCCTTTATCAAGCTCCAAGGAAACCCCCTTTAAAACGGGTACAGGGCCATAATTTTTCCATATGTCCTTGGCTTCTAATAGTTTTTGGGCTTGATTCATAGTACAAACCTAGTAATTCCGGCCCATTTTTTGACAAAATTCACGATTTGTTTACATCCTGTAGAAAAAACACATTTGGTTGTATCATTTATACGGCTACTTTTGCACAAAATAATACCCTATGTTTTGGACTTTAGAATTAGCCAGCTATTTAGAAGAAGCTCCTTGGCCAGCTACCAAAGATGAATTGATTGATTACTCCATTAGAAGCGGTGCGCCTATTGAAGTAGTTGAGAATTTACAAGAGTTGGAAGACGAGGGAGAAGTATATGAAAGTATTGAAGATATTTGGCCGGATTATCCGAGTCAAGAAGACTTTATGTTTAACGAAGACGAGTATTAGTATTCAATACTAATTACAATTTACTTTATAAAAAAAGGGCTACACTTTTGTGTATGCCCTTTTTTTATGCTGGTTCCATTTGTAAATGAAACCAGCCTTTAATGATGTATGGCTAAATTAAAAAGTCAATTTAAAATAAAGCAACATTAAACTTAATATCAATACAATGGTATTGGCAATTAACACGGGTCTACTTTTTATTAGGTAAGCATAAGTTAACCAAACTAAACAACTAAAGTTTACAATTAATACCATTAATAAACTTAAATCTCCTACGCTGTGGGATTTCCATGACAAATAAACCTGCGGTACAAAAGTAATACAGCTTAATAGGGAACCCAGGTAACCAATGGCTTCTACTAATTTTGGACTGATTTTATTTTCGCTCATGATTATTTTTTATTCTGTGATTCCTGCTTTTTGCATAATTAAATCGCTAACCCCTGTTGTAGAATAACCACCATCGTGGAATAAGTTCTGCATGGTTACCATTTTGGTTAAGTCGGAGAATAAAGTGATACAATAGTTTGCACAATCCTCAGCGCTTGCATTTCCTAATGGAGCTATGGCATCTGCATAATCAAAGAAATCGCCAAAACCTTTAATGCCTGTACCCGCTGTTGTTTTAGTGGGTGATTGAGACACTGTATTTACACGTACTCTTTTCTTTAAACCGTAGTGGTATCCAAAACTTCGAGCGATAGATTCTAATAAAGCTTTAATATCGGCCATATCGGTATAGAAAGGGTAGGTTCTTTGAGCTGCAGCATAGGTTAAAGCAACAACACTTGCCTCTTCATTCAAAGCATCCATATTGTAGGCTACGCTTAACATTTTGTGTAAAGACATTGCAGATACGTCTACGCCTTTAGCATAGTAATCATAATTTAATTCTGGATAGGCAATTTTCTTTCTGATGTTGACACTCATTCCAATGGAGTGCAATACAAAATCAATTTTACCGCCTAATATTTGTTGAGACTCTGTAAATAAATGGGTTAATTCCTCCACGCTAGTAGCATCCGCAGGAACAATTTTAGAATTGGTTTTTTCAGCCAAGCCGTTGATCTCGCCCATACGCATAGCGATAGGAGCATTGGTTAAAACAAAACTTGCACCTTCTTCGTGTGCTTTTTCCGCTACTTTCCAAGCAATGGAGTTGCTGTCTAAAGCACCGGTAATAATTCCTCTTTTTCCTTTAAGTAAATTGTATGCCATGTTGATGGGTTATTTATAGTCGTAAAAATAAATATAATAGCTGATAAAACTGCATAAAATAGCTTAAATCGCCATCAGCTCCTTCGCATTATCTAAGGCGGATTTAGTTGGGGGGTCTCCGCCAATCATACGTGCAATATGTTGTACTCTTTCTTCTTGACTCAGGCTACGCAAATGCGTTTGGGTTTCTTTTCCATTTTGCTCTTTATACACATATAAATGGGTATGTCCTTTAGCAGCAATTTGAGGTTGATGTGTAATGCAAAGTACTTGTCTCTTGTCCCCAAGGCTTTGTAACAATAAGCCTACTTGTTTTGCCGGTTCTCCGGAAATACCGGTATCAATTTCATCAAATATCATAGTTGGTAAATCCACAGATTTTGCGACCAAGGATTTAATACACAACATGAGTCTGCTTAATTCACCGCCACTCGCCACTTTTCGAATAGGTTCAAATCGGTTGGTATTATTGGCATCAAATAGAATATCAATCTTGTCCTGCCCAAAATGATGTAAAGAAACGGTTTCCATCGTCACTTTTACTTTGGCATTGGGCATACCCACTTGATGCAACAATTGATTTACATTTTTTGTAAACGGTGCTACTTGTTGATTTCTCTTTTCGCTCAAATGAGCCGCTTGTTTTGCAACTTCTTTTTGCTCTTTTGCAACCTGCGTGCTTAATTGAGTGATGGTTTCTTCTAAGTTCAAAACGGCTTCTAATTCTTTTTCTAAATGTGCTTGTATAGAAAGTAGTTCGGCTGTAGATTGTACCTTATGTTTTTTCTGTAAACCATAACCCAAAGAAAGTCTTTCTTGTAATTGAATGATTTTATTTTCGTCAAAATCAATCTTATCCTGCCAGCTACTTAACTCGCTGGCAATATCTGCCAACTCAATTTGAGTGGCTTTAAGACGTGATAACAATTCCTCAAAGTCGGGCTGCCATTTTACGATCGATTCTAGGGTATGTGTTATTTGCTTTACTTGTTGCACAATGGGGTTGTCAGCGCTATCTAATAACTGTACACTTTGATCCAATTGGGATTTAATTTGAACCGCGTTTTCTAAGAATTTCAATTCTTTTTCTATCGTCTCTAATTCTTCGGCTTGTAAATTCAAATCAGTCAATTCTTCTAGCAAATGCTTATTGTAACTTTCAGTTTTGTCAAAGTTTTCTTTTTGTGCAATTAAATCACTTAACTGCTTTTCATTTTCCTTCCATTGCAAATAGGCAATTTGATAATTACTTACTTCTTTTTGCAAATTTGCAAGTGCATCAATAACCGTTCTTTGAAAATCGGTATCTCCCAAGCTAAGGGTGTCAAATTGTTGATGCAAGTCCACCAATTGACTTGTCAATTGTTTTAACTCGGCCAAATTGATTGGGGTATCATTGATAAATGCCCTTGATTTTCCCTGTGCGCTTATTTCTCTTCTAATAATAACTTCTTCGGTTAAGTCTAAATCGTTCGCCTCAAAAAAGGCGGCATATTGTGCTTTGTTGATTAAATGAAAAGAGCCTTCTATAAAACATTTCTTCTCTGGATTTCTACATACATTGCTATCTGCTCTGTCGCCTAAAATTAATCCAAGGGCGCCCATGATGATACTTTTACCCGCTCCTGTTTCACCTGTGATGACAGAAAGCTGAGAAGATAGATCTATCACAAGATGATCTATTAAAATGTAATTCTGTATT
>JACCDL010427286.1_pt1 | contig 12540 bp, 16 predicted proteins | sample 7441931 | NCBI WGS metagenome assembly JACCDL01 (sample SAMN15323437, study PRJNA562643) | freshwater metagenome | isolation source: river surface water | place: USA:Blue River Watershed | collected 2017-08-16 | reverse complement strand
TGGGGTTCTTCTGCCAGTCGATCACCGCCTTGACGTGATCGGTCGAGACGGTGAAGCCGCCGTCTTCAAAACGGAGCAGGTTTTCCAGCAGGACCTTCATCGAGAAAGGCAGGCGGCTGACATCGCCCAGCTTGGCCGCCGCCTTCTTCAGCGAATAATAGGCATAGTCCTTGCCGCCGACGTTTAGCGTGCTGCGCGTCCCGAGCGTGTCCTGTCCGACCTGGGTCATCCCGCAAATTCTCCTGTTGGTGGTGCCCGCCTGCGCGCACGCCCCTTTCGCGGGTGCAGCCGAGCCGTATCGGCGCCGCCGATGCGCGGGTTTTGGCAGAAGGTCAAGGGGCTGGGCCGGGAATCCCGGCCAGAGCGGATTAAAGCGTCGTCTGCTCGGTGTGCACCGGTGCCGCCTTGCGCGCAGCGATCCAGCAGCCGACCACGATCAGTGCGACCCCTGCCAGGGTCTCGACCGTAACCGGCTCGGCAAATACCAGCCAGCCGAACAGGGCTGCCCAGACAAAAGCCGTATACTCGATCGGCAGCAGCACCTGGGCTTCAGCGCGGCCATAGGCCCAGCTCAGCAGCATCAGCGAAACCGCGGCCAGAGCGGCCCCGGCGGCGATCTCGCCCAGCACAGGCAGGCTTGGCGTCACCGCCAGCCAGGGGGCGGCAAGCGCCAGGAACAGGCCGGCAAAGCCCATCTGGAACAGCGCGACTTCCTGCGGGCTGGCCAATTGGGCCTGTTTGCGTTGCAGGATCAGGTTGAAGGCATAAAGCACGGCAGACAGCAGCACGGCGGCGATGCCCCAGATCGCCTGCTCATCCAGCGCAGCGCGGCCCAGCCGGCCAGCCCCGATCACCAGAACGCCCGCGAATCCAAGCAGCGATGCGATCACGGCATTGCGCCCAATCGTCTCGCCCAGCATCACCGCCGCCAGATAGAGTGCAATCAGCGGGGCGATGAACGACAGGGCGATTGCTTCGGCCAGCGGCAGGCGGATCAGCCCCCAGAAAAAGCTGGTGGCCAGCCCGGCGCTGATCGCCCCGCGCAGGGCATGAAGGCGCAAGGCCGGACGATCGGGCCAACGCCCGCCGGTGGCGCGCCACAGGGGCAACATCAGCAGCACGCCAAAGCCCGACCGGAACAGCATAGCGTTATAGGCGCCAACCTGCAGGCTGGCGCTCTTCATCACCGCATCCATCACGCTGAACAGCGCGATCCCGCTGGCGGCAACCAGGAATGGCATGACAGGATGATGGCGAAGCTGGCCGGACGGCACGAAGTTTTCTCCCTTGCCGTGCCGGGTAGGTCAGGCGGGCAGGAGTGGCAAGCTAAGGCTGGTATTTATCGGAAATCGCTGTATCTTTGCAAAACTACGTAGAGAAGGGTCGGCCATGGAAAGTGCCAGTCAACCACCGGTGAATGCCGAGCCGCAGGGTGGGGAGCTGGTCCGGCGCCACGCCCTCGCAACCCGGTTGTGGCACTGGACCAATGCGCTCTCCATCCTGGTCATGCTGATGAGCGGGCTGATGATCCTTAACGCCCATCCCCGGCTTTACTGGGGCCATTTCGGGTCAGAACATGATCCGGCCTGGCTGGTCCTGGCCCCATTGGAAGACACGGCCTTCCCCGGTTGGATGACCATCCCTTCGCATTACAGCCTGGCTGATGCGCGGTTGTGGCATTTCGCCTTTGCCTGGCTGCTGGTCCTGGCCTTTACCGGTTACCTGGTCTGGGGCCTGCTGCGCGGCCACATTGCAAAGCGGCTCCATATCACGCGGGCGGAATGGAGCCCGCGGCACATCCTGCATGACATTGTTGAGCATGCGCAGCTGCGCTTTCCGACCGGGGCAGCGGCGCTCAACTACAACGTGCTTCAGAAAATCGCCTATGGCGGGGTGCTGTTCGTGCTGTTGCCGGCCATGATCCTGTCCGGCCTGGCCATGTCGCCCGCGCTCGATGCGGCCTGGCCCTGGCTGATTGACCTGTTTGGCGGACGGCAGTCGGCCCGCTCGATCCACTTCATCGCCGCCATGGGGCTGGTGTTGTTCTTCCTGGTTCACATGGCGATGGTCGTGCTGGCCGGGCCAATCAACGAAGTCCGCTCCATGATCACCGGTTGGTATCGGTTGCCCCAGGAAAAGGAGCCGCGCGCATGATCATCACCCGCCGCAAGGCTTTGCAATGGGGTGCCGTTGGGACTGGAGGTCTGCTCCTGTCAGGCTGCGATGCGCTGAATGACAGTCCGTCGTTCAAAGGGGCCATTGCCGGGGTCGGTCGCCTGCATGAGCTGACCCAGCGGGCGATCATCGGCGATAGCCTGGCGCGCGAATTTACCGAGGCGGACATGTCCCCGGTGTTCAAGGCCAATGGCAGCCTGATGGTTGCCGATCCGGCCTATCGCGGCATGCTGGCCAACGGTTTTGCGCAATGGGCGCTCAAGGTGGATGGACTGGTGCATCGCCCGCTCGCGCTGCCGCTCACGGCCCTGCAGGCGATGCCGCAGCGCACCCAGATCACCCGCCATGATTGCGTTGAGGGGTGGAGCGCAATCGGCAAGTGGCAGGGGCCGCAACTGGGCGCGATCCTCCGTTCAGCCGGGCTGATGCCCGGCGCGCGCTATGTCGTCTTCCACTGCGCCGACAAGCTGGAAGGCAAGCCCTATTACGAATCGATCGATCTGGTCGAAGCCTTCCATCCGCAGACCATTTTGGCCTGGCGGATGAACGATGCGCCGCTGACCGAACCCCATGGTGCGCCGATCCGCCTGCGCAGCGAACGCCAGCTGGGCTACAAGCAGGCCAAGTACATCATGCGGATCGAACTGCGCGAAACTCTTGCCGGTCTCTACGGCGGCAAGGGCGGCTTCTGGGAAGACAATCGCGGTTACCAGTGGTGGGCCGGGATTTAACCTAGATAAGCCGGCGGACGGCCTCGCTGGAATAGAGCCACAGTTCCCCGCCTTCGCGCTGCACGCCGCCCATCGCCGCGTTGAAAGCAGCCATGTGTGCGCTCTGGCCGTGTGCTGCGAGGGCCTCCGCCGATTCCCAGCGCTCGGCGATGCGGATCAGGTCCGGGTCGTTGATATCACGCGCGAAAGCATAGGACAGGCAGCCTTCTTCCTTCAGGGTCTCTGCAACCATGGTGCGCGCTGCCTCGGCCACCCCGTCGAATTGCCCTGATGCCAGCTTCAGCCAGCCTTCGATGATCAGCATCTTCGTCTCCACTTTTGCAGTTTGGCCAACCTTGCCGGTTTTCCAGGCCTAGCACCAGCTTGATCGGCGTCCGCGCCAGGGTTCGGCCAGCCCTTCGGCCACCAGCCGTGCGCCGATGCTTTCTCCGTTGCGGGTTGCTACGGCCAGGCGCCGGCCATAGCGATCACGGCTGCGCGGCATATCGACCAGCAAGACGGGACCGGCATTGAGTAGCGCCAGCAGGCGGAGCTTGGCAGCTTCTCCCAATTGCCGTTCCGCCGCGCACTGGGCTTGGTGCGTCTCCGGCGCGTTGATATCGGCAATCCGGACCTTCTCGCCCGCCAGCCAGAAGGTATCGCCATCGACCACGCAAGTCTGGCGCGGTCCCCCAGCGCAGAGCGTGAACAGGGCGGCAGCAGATACAAGCAGAGCAGGCATGCCCGCTGACTGCCGCGAGAAAACGCGTCAGCCTATTCGCACAATCCCTTGGTTTTGCGCGGGATCGGAGCGATTACAGGCTCAGGAACAGGCCTGCCAGCGCGGCGCTCATCAGGTTGGACAGGCTGCCGGCGATCAGGGCCTTGAAGCCCAGCCGCGCGATCACCGGACGCTGTTCAGGCGCCAGGCTGCCCGTCACCGCCATCTGGATCGCGATCGAGCTGAAGTTGGCAAAGCCGCACAGCGCGAAGGTGATCACGGCCACTGTCCGCTCGGTCAGCCCCTGGGTCTGGCCCAGATCGATGAAGGCGACGAATTCGTTCAGCACCACTTTGGTGCCAAAAAAGCCGCCGGCGCGCAGGGCTTCGGTCCAGTCCGGGCCGGCCAGCAGCCAGAACACCGGGGCGAAGACATAGCCGAGAATCATCTGGAACGAGAGGTCGGGGCGGCCGATCCAGCCGCCAATCCCGCCCAGGATGCCATTGGCCAAGGCTACCAGGGCAACAAAGGCCAGCACCATGGCGCCGACCGCAACCGCCAGCTTCACCCCGGTCTGTGCCCCCTGCGATGCCGCCATGATGATGTTTGCCGGGGGTTCTTCATCCAGGCCCGCAACCTTTACCTCGTCAGGCTCGACGATCTTGTCGCCGCTCGAATCCGGCATGATCATCTTGGCCATCAGGATCCCGCCCGGCGCCGACATGAAGGCAGCCGCGACCAGGTAGTCGATCCGGATGCCCATGCTGGCATAGGCAGCCAGGATCGTGCCGGCCACGCCGGCCATGCCCACGGTCATCAGGCAGAACAACTGGCTGGGCGCTAGTGCGGCCAGATAGGGGCGCACGACCAGCGGGCTTTCCGATTGGCCAACGAAGATGTTGCTGGCCGCGCCAAGGCTTTCAACCTTGGAAACGCCGGTGATCTTTTCCAGCCCGCCGCCGATCCACTTGATCACCAGCTGCATGATGCCGAGGTAATAGAGGATCGAGATCAGCGCGGCGAAGAAGATGATGACCGGAAGCGCGGCAATGGCAAAGCTGGTCCCGCCGATTTCCGGCTTGGCCAGCGGTCCGAACAGGAATTCAACCCCCGCGTGGGCATAGCCGAGCAGCGCGCTGACCCCGTCCGATGCGCCCTTCAGCATGTGCTTGCCGAACGGCACGTAAAGCACCAGCGCCGCGAGGCCCGCCTGCAATGCAAAGGCCGCACCAACCACGCGCAGCCGGATCGCCTTGCGATCGGATGACAGCAACCAGGCAATGGCCAGGATCAAGACGATCCCGATCAGGCTGTGGACGATCAGCATGGCAATGGCGCTCCCCGCGGTAACTTCGCCGCGTTAGGTAACGAGGGAGCGGCGCTGCGCATAGCCGTATTTACCGGGCCTTCCACAAGCGCGGGAAGGTCGCTAAGCCTCTGCCGATGCAGACTGTCACCATACCCCGCTCGCTCTTCTCGTTTTCCCTGCTTTACGGGGGGCTCTGTGTGCTCGCCGGGGTAATGGGGGTAAAGCTCGCCTCGCTCGGTTCCTGGCCACTGCTGGGTGACCTGGCGGTTGAAAGCGGGATCTTCGCCTTCCTGTTTCTGGTGATCATCTCCAGCGCCGTGGCCGAACTGTTCGGGCAGGACCGCGCGAACCAGCTGGTCCGCTTTGGTTTCGTGCCGCTGATCGTCTCGATGATCATGCTCACGCTGGTCATCCGGGTGGTGCCTGCCGCCCCGTTCTGGACTGACCAAGAGGCCTTTGCCAAGCTGCTGGGCCAGGGCGTGCGGATGCAGTTTGCCGGCCTGATTTCCTATGGCACCTCGCAAACGCTAAACGTCTACCTGTTCAGCCGGATCGCCGGTGGTCAGGGCAAGGCGCTGGTCCTGCGGGCCTGGCTGGCCAGCATCCTGTCGCAGATCGTCGATACAATCCTGTTCATCACGATCAGCTTTTATGGTCAGGACATGCCGCTGGGCCAGATCATGGAAGGCCAGATCATTTCCAAGCTGGTGCTCTCCACCATCATGGTCCCGCCGCTGATCGTGGTCTTTGTAAAGCTGGGCCGCTGGCTTGACCGGGCCTGATCTTCCCGCGACCGCGCGACAAAACGCTTCAATTCCCCGAGAAGCGGGCTAAAGGCGCGGGCATGACCCAGTCGCACGATCCGCTGATGCTCGCCAAGGCCGAAACGCTGGTAGAGGCATTGCCCTATCTGCAGCGCTATGCCGGGCGCACCTTTGTCGTGAAGTATGGCGGGCACGCCATGGGCGATCCAGAACTGGCGCGGGACTTTGCCGAAGATGTGGTGCTGCTGAAGGCAGTCGGGATCAATCCGGTGGTGGTTCACGGCGGCGGTCCGCAGATCGGCGCGATGCTCAAGAAACTGGGGGTCGAAAGCCAGTTCATCGACGGCCTGCGCGTGACCGACAAGGCCACTGCCGAAGTGGCCGAAATGGTCCTGTCGGGCGCGATCAACAAGGAATTGGTCGGCTGGATTTCCGGCGCCGGGGGCAAGGCCCTGGGCATTTCCGGCAAGGATGGCGGCCTGGTTACCGCAACCAAGGTTTCCCGCACCACCAAGGATCCGGAAAGCAATATCGAGCAAGCGATCGACCTGGGTTTCGTTGGTGAGCCGACCGCGGTCGACGTGACGCTGATCGAAACGGCCAGCGCGGCCGGGATGATCCCGGTGATTGCCCCGATTGCCCCGGGTGCCGATGGCGAGACCTATAACATCAACGCCGATACCATGGCCGGGGCGATCGCCGCTGCGCTGGGCGCGGCGCGGCTGTTCCTGCTGACCGACGTTGCCGGGGTGCTGGACAAGCAGGGCAACCTGCTGACCGACCTGACACCCGCCGATATTCACCAGCTGCAGGATGACGGTACGATCAGTGGCGGGATGATCCCCAAGCTGGAAACCTGCATCCATGCGGTCGAGGCGGGGTGCGAGGCGGCGGTCGTGCTGGATGGGCGCGTCCCGCATGCCATGCTGATCGAAGTCTTCACCGCGCGCGGGGCAGGCACCCTGATCCGCCGCTAACGGCGCTTTTTCCATCCAAGGACCAACCCGATGATCAACGAAGTGCTCATCCCGATCCTGGTACTATTGGCCAATGTGATCACCACGGCGGTGATTGTGCAGTTTATCCTGGGGCTGCTGATCAGCTTCAACGTGGTGAACTATCACAACCAGCTCGTTTCGGCGCTGTGGACCGCGCTCAATGCGATCCTTGATCCGATCCTGGCCCCGATCAAGCGCCGCCTGCCGAATACTGGCGGGATCGATTTTTCGCCGATCGTCTTGCTGCTGCTGATCCAGGTGGCAATCATCATCCTGTCCTATGTCGGGCGCCAGGTCGGATGAGCGAGGCCCGGGTCATTGATGGCAAGGCCTTTGCTGCTGCCTTGCGCGAACGCGTCGGCATCGCTGCGGCAGCGTTCGAAACCAAGGCGGGCCGCAAGGCCGGTCTGGCCGTGGTGCTGGTCGGAGATGACCCGGCCAGCCAGGTTTACGTCCGCAACAAGGGCAAGCAGACGGTTGAAGCCGGCATGGCCAGCTTTGAACACAAGCTGCCCGCCGAAACGACCCAGGCCGATCTGATTGCGCTGGTCGAACAGCTCAATGCCGATCCCGCGGTGGATGGCATCCTTGTCCAGTTGCCGCTGCCGGGGCACCTGGATGAGCAGGCAGTGGTTGAGCGGATCAGCCCCGCCAAGGACGTTGATGGCCTGACCCCGACCAGCACTGGCCGTCTCGCCCTCGGTCTGCCTGGCCTAGTCCCCTGCACCCCGCTCGGTTGCCTGATGCTGCTCAAGGATCAGCTCGGCGATCTGTCCGGCAAGGATGCCGTGGTGATCGGGCGCTCGATCCTGGTCGGCAAGCCGATGGCGCAACTGCTGCTGGCGGAAAGCTGCACGGTCACCATTGCCCACAGCCGGACGCAAAACCTGCCCGACGTGGTCCGCCGCGCCGATATCGTGGTTGCCGCGGTCGGTCGTCCGGAAATGATCAAGGGCGATTGGATCAAGCCAGGCGCGACCGTGATCGATGTGGGCATCAACCGCGTTCCCGCTGCTGAGGAGGGCAAGACCCGGCTGGTCGGCGATGTCGATTATGCCTCTGCCAGTGCGGTCGCGGCTGCAATCACCCCGGTGCCGGGCGGGGTTGGGCCGATGACGATCGCCGTCCTGCTGCGTAACACCCTGGTCGCGGCGCATCGCAACGCGGGGGTGGCGCTGGAGGACCAAGCGCTTTAGGCTGCGCCTGATGAAGCGCCTTCTGATCGCCGCCAGCTTCGCTCTGGCCCTTGCTGCCTGCGCCACGGGGCCGCGGCCGCCTCGCTTTGGGCCACAGTTGAAACCGGCCGCCAATCCCAGCGAAGTGATTGCAGCCGAACTGGCCTTTGCGCGTCTGGCACAAGAGAAGGGGCAGTGGGCGGCGTTCCGCGCCACGGCCGCCGACGCGGCAGAGATGTTCGTGCCGCAGCGGGTCAAGGCGGCGGATTGGTTGAAGGGTCGGCCCGAACCCGCCGTGGCGGTGAAATGGCAACCATATGCCGTATGGTCGAGCTGCGATGGGTCCTACGCCGTCACCCGCGGCTCTTGGCAAAGCCCCAACGCCAGCGGCATTTTTGCCACCGTCTGGCAGCGGCAGAGAGATGGCAGCTACAAATGGCTCTCGGATATGAGCCTGGCCTCCCAATCTGCCGAGCCAGCCCCGGAAATGATCTCGGCCAGCGTTGCCGATTGCCCCAAACGCGGTGAGCGTCCGGCAACGAGCGCGGCTTTTCCGGGAACGACCAGGTCCGACATTGGCGGCGGATCGTCGACCGACAAAACCTTGCAATGGACCACCACCGTCATGCCCGATGGCACCCGCGAAATGGCGGTGGTGCTTTGGAAGGACGGTGACCTTGTCGATGTCTTCAGCGAATCCAGCCGGGCTGGTCGCTAGGCCATGCTCGAACTGTTCCTCTCTGCCTTCATCGCGCTGTTCGTGGTGATCGATCCGCCGGGGTGCGCCCCGATCTATGCCGGGCTGACCAGCGGTGCGAGCCACGCCCAGGCGCGGACCATGGCGCTGCGGGCCTGCTTTATCGCCACGCTGATCCTGCTGGTCTTCGCCGTGTTCGGCGAGGACCTGCTGGGCGCGCTGCATATTGAGCTTAACTCCTTCCGCATCGCCGGCGGGATCATGCTGTTCCTGATCGCGCTCGATATGGTCTTCGAAAAGCGCACCCAACGGCGTGAGGAGCGGGCCGAAAAGGTCAAGGCCACGCCCGAGATCGAGGATGTTTCCGTCTTCCCGATGGCCATGCCGATGATCGCCGGCCCCGGTTCGATTGCCACGATCATGCTGCTGACGGCCCGGGCCCGGGGCACGCAGGAAACGCTGGTTGTGCTGGGCGCGCTGGGCGCGGTCATGCTGCTGACCCTGCTAGCGCTGGTCGCCGCCGGCCCGCTGATGAGGCTGTTGGGCTCGCGGGTGGAGGCAGTGATCACCCGCCTGCTCGGGGTGCTGCTGGCGGCACTGGCCGCGCAATACGTAATCGATGGCCTGCGGGCGACGCTGGCCTGACGATTGCTATTGCAGGGTCACCCGGCCCTCGTCGTTATCGCGCCGGCCGAAGAATTGCATCAGCTGAACCAGCAGCTCGCAGCGCGCGGCAATGTTCGGCGCTTCCAGCAAGGCCTGCTTGGCGGCCGCGTCGAACGGCGCGATCTGGCTGACCCCGTCAATCAACGAGGTGTCATCAAGCGTGGTGACGGCATCCCAGTCAACGCGATAGCCTTGCGCTTCGGCAAAGCGCCTCGCCTCGCGCTCGAATCCGGCGCGCTCGACGGGTGACAGGGTCTGGTGCGGCGGGTCTTCCAGCAGCTCCGCCTCGATCTGGCGGAACGGGGTAATCACCTCAAGCTCGCGAACCAGACGAAAGCGCGCTTCGCCTTCGAGCACCAGGTTGAAACGGCCATCTTCAAGGGCCTCGACATCGGCGATCTTGCCCACGCAGCCGACTGTAAACAGCGGCGCGTTATCCTCGGGCCGCTGCGGCTGGATCATGCCGATCCGGCGGTCGCGGGCCAGGGCATCGGTCACCATCGCCCGATAGCGCGGTTCGAAAATGTGCAGCGGCAGTTGCAGCCCGGGATAGAGCAGGACGCCGGTCAGCGGGAAGATCGACAGGCGCATCGCCTCAGCCGAACAGGACGAGCGAAAGCTTGCGGCGCGTCGCGGCCACCCACGGGTCTTCCAGCCCGACGGCCTCGAAGATCTGCAGCAACTTGGCCTTGGCTGCGCCTTCGTTCCATTCGCGGTCGGCGGCGATCATGGCCAGTAAAGTCTCGGCCGCGGCATCGCGTTCCCCGGCGGCAAAGGCTGCCGTCGCGTAAGCCAGCTGCCCGTCCGGATTGTCCGCCGTCGCGGCCTTTTGCAGCGCGGCAAGCTCATCATCGGCCGGGCGGTCCTTGGCCAGGTCCAGCGCGGCGCGGGCGCGGGCGATTTCGGCATCCATGGCCATGGCCTCGGGCAATTCGGCCAGTACGGCCTCTGCTTCGGCAAGGTGCCCCGCCGCAACCAGTGCGCGCAGCAGCCCGCCCTGGGCAGCGGCGTTATCCGGCGCGATCTCGGCAATCTGCATGAAAATATTGGCAGCGCGTTCCGCATCGCCACCGGCCAGGGCATCTTCGCCCATGGCAATCAGCGGCCCGACATCCTGCGCGGGCGCGGCACCGCCCGGCTGGACCGGCAACTTGGCGAGCAATTGATCCAGCAGCCCCTTCAGCTGCGATTCGCTGCGGGCATTGGTCAGGTCGGCCACCGGCTGGCCCTGGAACAGGGCATAGACCGTGGGGATCGAGCGCACCTGAAACTGCGATGCGATGAACTGTTCCTCATCCACATTGACCTTGGCCAGGACCACGCCCTTGTCGGCATAGTCCGCGGCCACCTTTTCCAGGACCGGGGTCAACGCCTTGCACGGGCCGCACCATTCGGCCCAGAAGTCGAGGATGACGAGGCTGGTCATCGACGGTTCGACCACGTCCTTGCGGAACCGGTCGACCGCCTTCTGTTCGTCGAGGCTCAGGCCCATGCTTGCCAAGGGATAACTCCAGCTGGATTTGTGTTCGGCCCCCAATGTGGGCTTTCACCGCCATTTGTGAAGTCACAAAGCGCCTCTTTCAGATTCTGCGCATTTTCCCCTTGGCAAGGTCGAAGGCCGATGCTAACCGCGCGCCTCTCCCCGGCCCCTGCCGAACGGCAAGCGGGCTTTGGACGTTCAGAGCGGGCGTAGCTCAGGGGTAGAGCACAACCTTGCCAAGGTTGGGGTCGAGGGTTCGAATCCCTTCGCCCGCTCCAGAAACTTCATCCTTCAGATAGTGAACAACCGTGGCCTTTGTGCCGCGGCTTGCTATGGTCGCGGGCATGACGGGATTGCTTTTGGCCTTGCTGGCCACGGTCTTGGCCGGGCTGGGCGCGCGTGACCAGATGTTGGTGGCACACCTGTCGCAGCGGCAGGGCGCGCGGCCTGCCCTCTTGCTGGTCGCGGCTGTCAGCGGGGCCTGCGCTGCGGCGATTGCGGCTGCTGGCGGCGGTGAAATGGCTGCGCTGCTGGGCAGCGGCGCCCGGCGCTTCCTGGTTGCGATCGCGCTCGGGCTGGCCGGGATCGAATTGCTGGCGCGGCGCCCGCGCCCGCTACCGGCTGAGCCAACCCATTCGCTGGGCGCCTTTGCCCTGGTCGCGTTTACGATGCAGTTGACCGATGCGGCGCGCTTTCTCGTGTTCGCGATTGCGGCCCTGACCAGCGCTCCGCTGGCAGCGGGGGTGGGCGGGGCGGTCGGTGCTGTGCTCGCGGTCGCGGCCGGATGGGGTGGGCTGATTTCTGCGTATCAGGCCAAGCTGCCCTTGGCGCGGAGCGTGCTGGGCGTCATCCTGATAGTGCTTGCGCTGGGCCTTGGCGCACCGGTCATCGCGGCGCGCTAGGGCGATAATCGCTGCGGCCGATGAATTTATCACTCGCCCGGCCCGGGGGCGATGCTATGCGCTGAAGCCATGATCTCCCCGTTGATTATCCCCGCCGCCACTGACGAGCAGATTGCCGACTGGCTGTTTGATTGCCTTTCGACCGCGCTTGCTTCGGCTGATGGACTGATCGCCATAACCGTTCCCGGTGGCTCCACCCCTTTCCCGATCCTGGCTGAACTGGCTGCGCGGCCGCTTGACTGGCACCGCATCGCGGTCTGGCCGGGCGATGACCGCATCGTGCCCGAGGATCACCCCGCCAGCAATGTCGGCCGGATCCGCGCGCTGCTGGAGCCGGCCGGGGCGCAGGTTGTCGCGCTGACCGAACAGGCCGTGCCGCCCCACTTTGCCGTGGCCTGGCTGGGCATGGGCGGTGATGGGCACATCGCCAGCCTGTTCCCCAATACCGATCCGCAGAGCGACGATCCGCTGGCGCTGCGGCGGCTGACCCCCGATCCGCTGCCGCCGGAAGCCCCGTTTGACCGGCTCAGCCTGACCATTCCGGCGCTGCTCAACAGCGATGCGGTAATCTTCGTTATTCGTGGTGCAGACAAGCTGGCGGTGTTCGAGGCTGCGGTGCAGGGCGCGCATGACCTGCCAGTCGCCCGCCTGCTCAAGGCGGCGCACCAGCCGGTGACATGCTTCGCCTGATCCCCAAACCGCTGCACCGGGTGCTGCTGGTCCAGGCGCACCGGGTCCGGCTGGTCTGGTGGCGGATCAGGAAACCACTGCTGCTCGGCTGCCGGGTCCTGGCCTTCGATGGTGAAGGGCGCGTGCTGCTGGTGCGGCATTCCTATGGCAGCGGGCGCTGGCTCTTGCCCGGGGGCGGGATCGCCAAAGGTGAAGCGCCCTTGCAGGCCGCCTTGCGCGAACTGGCCGAGGAAACCGCCTGCGCCCTGGAAGA
>JACCDL010120312.1_pt1 | contig 12543 bp, 7 predicted proteins | sample 7441931 | NCBI WGS metagenome assembly JACCDL01 (sample SAMN15323437, study PRJNA562643) | freshwater metagenome | isolation source: river surface water | place: USA:Blue River Watershed | collected 2017-08-16 | reverse complement strand
CACCCAGCCCTTCACCCAACGCCTTGCATTTCTCTGAAGACCAACGACTGAGTGCATTTGGTGCTGTCACCATGGGCCTGAAGGTCACCCGCCAATTGAGTATTGACACTGCTGTGGATGTGAAGGTGGAGCAATACGGACAGAAGGCTGCTTGGAAATTCACGGGTGTGGGCAGTCAGGGGCTGGCGCCGTTTTATGCGCGCAGCATTCAAGTGGGCATTACGCATTCATTTTGATGTTGCGCACAGATACCAGTTTGTCTGTTCAAAGGTTTCCTTTCAGGGCCATGGGAAGTGCCTGTGAAGTGGTGCTGGCGTCTAGTAGCGACAAAGATGCGCAACGCTTGGCTCAGATGGCCATCAGCGAAGTGATCCGCATTGAACGCAAATACTCACGATATACCGCTGACTCGGTTGTCTCCTCAGTCAATCAACAAGCAGGCATGGCGCCAGTGGCTTGTGATGATGAAACTTGGGCCTTGTTGCAGTACGCCACAAAGTTACATGAGCAAAGTAGTGGCTTGTTTGACATCACATCAGGCGTGTTGCGACAAGCATGGAACTTTCAATTGGCAGTTTTACCCTCAGGTGAAAAAGTAAATGATGTGCTCGATAAAGTAGGTTGGCACAAAGTGATACTGCAAAACCAAAGTGTTCTATTGACAGAAGTTGGGATGGAAATTGATTTGGGTGGCTTTGGCAAAGAGTACGCTGCAGACAGAGCCGCGCAAGTGCTACAAACGCAGGGTGTCAACAGTGGCTATGTGAACTTGGCCGGTGACATGCGTTTTTTGGGGCCGAAGCCTACGGGTGAGCCTTGGACGATTGGCATCCAAGATCCCAGGCACTCCAGTCAAGTGATCGCCACGTTGCCTATGATGCAAGGAGGCTTGGCCACCAGTGGTGACTACGAGCGTTATTTTGAATTGAATGGGCAACGCTATTGCCATGTGATCAATCCATTGACGGGTTGGCCAGTGACGTATTGGCGTTCAGTCAGTGTGACGGCGCCTGCCACTGTGGTGGCAGGGTGCACCAGCACCATGGCCATGTTGATGGAAGAAAAGGGTCTGGCGTTTTTACAGGCCACAGGTTTTGATTTCTTGGCCATGGATTACACGGGCAAAGTTCATATGCGTCAATGAAGCCTGCAATGAGGTGCCGAGCAAAAATGGTCGCACCTGCTGTTTACGTCCGTTTAAACTGAAGATGATAAAAATGAAGTTATTGATGGTTGCAATTTTGAGTCTGCTACTGCTAGTTGGCAATGCCCATGCCGTAGAGGCTGGCAAGCCTCTGCCGGCTTTGGGTTTGAGCGAGGTGCAGTCAGCTAAGGGCCAGTTTGTCTATATCGACTATTGGGCCTCTTGGTGCGGACCTTGCCGTCAGTCTTTTCCTTGGATGAATTCGTTGCAGACAAAGTTAGGACCCAAAGGTCTCAAAGTAGTGGCCGTGAATGTGGATGCTAAGCGTGCTGATGCAGACAGATTTTTGGCGCACACGCCTGCACAATTTACGATTGCCTATGACCCGCAAGGTTTATCGGCCAAAACTTTGGCCATCAAAACCATGCCAACTTCAATGTTGGTGAGTCCAGAGGGGCTGGTGCTGTTTGTGCATTCTGGTTTTAGGACGGAGGAGGCCGGGCAGCTGGAGGCGAGGATTTTGGGGGCCATGTCTCGCTAAAGAGATACCCAGTCTACCCAAGGCTTTAAGCCAAATGCAAGCTTAGCCCGCCCATCATTAATGTTGATCTCACCCCAATTAACTCAAGTTATCATCCCAAGCAAATTCAGAGGAGCTTGAGGCATGTGTAAATTTTATTGGTCGGGTAGTTTGCTGGCGATGTTGCTGGCAATGTCTAGCAACGCTCAAACATCGGCCTATCGATTTGCAGGCGTCGACGTGCCACCACCTCTTCCCATTCAAAATGTCCAAGACGTTCACTGGGGTACCAAAGTAGACGATCCCTATCGATTTCTTGAGCAGGTCAAAGACCCCGCTGTCCTTACTTGGATGCGTGGACAAGCTGACGCGGCCGATGCCATTTTGAATCGTTTGCCAGGGCGCCAAACTATTTTCAACACACTCAAAGAAAAAGATGCAGTGGGTGGCACCGTTGTTTCTAGCATTCATAGAACAGCAGGCAATCGCTGGTTTTATTTGATGCGCCCTCAAGGTCAGTCGCAAGCTAAGTTGGTTTGGCGCGATGGTGTAAGGGGTGAAGAAAAATTACTGGTCGATCCTGAATTGATCACCAAAGAAAAAGGCAAGCCTCACGCGGTTCAAAGTTTTTACCCTTCACCCGATGGCAAATTGTTGGCTTATGGCATGCACTCATCGGGCTCCGAAATTGGCAATCTTTACGTGATTGACGTGGCAACGGGTAAAGAAGTGTTGCCGCCCATTGATCGCATCCGTTTTGCCGGTGTCAGTTGGCGTGAAAACGGATCTGGTTTGTTTTTCTCGCGTCTGCGCCCGGGCTATGAAACCATGAAGTCTACCGAACGCTTTGCCGATACAGGGCGTTATTACCTGGACTTGAAACAACCGAATCCAGATCATTTGATTTTTAACGCATCCATGTACCCGCAACTCAAGTTGCCATCGTTTGCGACGGGGGGCATCGCTGAGGTGCCTGGCTCAGACTTGGCTGCCATGGTGGTTTACTTTGGTGTAGACCGTCGATTGGCCATGTATGTGGCAAAGATGGACGAGGTGTTGTCAGGCAAAGCGCAATGGCGCGAAGTATTTAAACAATCTGACGATGTGCGCGAAGTCGACATTGGGCATGGTCATGTGTATGTACGCAGTGCACTCAATGCACCAAGATTCAAAGTGTTGAAGCTCAAAGTACCCGAACTCAACTTGTCGCAAGCTGAAACCTTGGTCCCCGAAACTGAGGGTGTGTTGCGATCAATCAGTGTGGCCAAAGATGCTTTGTACGTCACTCGGCGCGAAGGCGTCAACACGGCGCTACTCAGAATTCCAGCAAATGTGCGCGCTAGCGGAAATGATATTCAAAAATTAACACTCCCCATAGAGGGCAACGTTACGGTCGTTGGTAACCCAGATCATTCTGAGTTGGTGGTTGCTATCAGCAGTTGGACGCAAGCCTTGCGCCGCTATGTTTATGCTGCCAGCACAGGACAATTTGAGCGATTACTTTTGGCACCTCCTGTGGAGCCCCTTCAGAAAGCAGACATAGTGGCGCGCGAGGTTATGGTGCCTAGCCACGACGGTGTCAAGGTGCCGGTCTCCATCATCATGCGCGCCGACGCGGTGCTCAATGGCCAGAATCCCACCATCTTGTATGGCTATGGCGCCTATGGCACCACGGAAGAACCCGGTCGCAGTACGGGTGTAATCACCTGGGTAGAGAGGGGCGGCATTTATGCATTTGCGCATGTCCGTGGCGGTGGCGCGCTCGGCAGCCAGTGGCACATGGCGGGTCACAAGACGACCAAGTACAACACTTGGAAGGATGGCATTGCGGCGGCCGAATGGTTGATTGCCAATGGCTACACAAGTGCTTCTAAGTTGGGCATTTATGGTGGCAGTGCCGGGGGCGTATTTGTGGGACGTGCCATCACGGAACGGCCAGATTTATTTGCAGCCGCTGTACCCTCGGTGCCCGTGTTGGACATGGTTCGCTCAGAACAACGTGCCAATGGTGTGGCCAACATTCCAGAGTATGGCTCCGTTAAGGTGGAAGCAGAGTTTCATGCTTTGCTGCGAAACAGTGCTTATCACGCGGTGAAAGATGGCATTCGTTATCCAGCCACCATGCTGATGCATGGGGTCAACGATTCGCGAGTGGACGTGTGGCAGAGCCTGAAGTTTGCATCGCGCATTGCCGATGCACAAAAAGGTCAGCAAGCTGTTTTACTGCGACTCGATTTTCAAGCGGGCCACGGCGCTGGTTCTAGTGCAGATCAAGGCATGCAGCGCACAGCAGACTTACAGTCTTTTATGCTTTGGCAAATGGGTGAGGCTGGTTTTCAGCCGCAAGCTAAATGACACGTTTTTGGCTCTCGCTCTTCGTCGTTATGGTGCTCAGTCTCTCAGGCTGCGCCAGCCACACGCGCAGCATGGCCGACAGCATCAGCCCGCAAGACCCTCAATATCAAGCAGCCGCATGTCAGCGGTCGTTTGAGTTGGCGCCACTGCATGACGACATCAAGCTGACGCGGTCCATTGCAACACCGAGCTTGCTGCTGCTGACAGGCGGCACATATTTGCTGCCTTTGTTGGGCGTCAACATAGGTTTGGACGCGTTGGACCAACTGGACGCTTCGCATGTTTCCAAGGCATGCGGAGGCTTAGGCACACCTGCAAAGAATATTTTGGAGCGGGTTGTGTTGGGCGCAGGGTTCAGTTTGTTCACTGGCAACGTGAAGTTGGGCTCAAATTAAATTTTGGCCGACCCCAATTCAGTATGATCTAACCCACACAGGAGATACAAGCATGCAATTCAACAAAAGACGTCACTTGATCAAAGGCATCCTCGGCGCAACAGCCCTTGCGATGACTGCAATGACTGCATCAGCACAAAGTACATGGCCAACCAAGCCTGTCAAGGTCATCGTGCCAGCACCTGCTGGAAGTTCGTTGGATGTCATCGTTCGCGGCATGTCCGAAACTCTTAAAACCCGCTGGGGCCAGCCTCTCGTGGTCGAAAACAAACCCGGCGGTGGCGGCACCATCGGTATGGATCTCGTGGCCAAATCTGCGCCCGATGGCTACACCTTAGGCATTGGCTTCAATGGCCCTATCGCGTTTGGCCCGTTCATGTTCAAGAAAATGCCATACGACCCGGCCAAAGATCTGATGCCCATCATCTTGACCACATCGCAGCCCAACGTCCTGGCCGTGCCTGCTGCTCACCCTGCGCAAAATTTCAAAGAGTTTGTGGCCTGGGCCAAAACTCAAGGAGACAAAGTAAGCTATGCATCGGTGGGGCAGGGAAGCTCATCGCACTTGTCGATGGAATTGCTCAAAACAACAGCTGGATTTGAAGCCACGCATGTGCCTTTTACAGGTTCGCCACCTGCAGCCTTGTCGGTTGCGCAAAACGAAACACAAGCCCTGTTAGCCGTCGAGCCTGCACTCTTGTCCTTGGTTCAAGGCGGACGTTTGAAATTGTTGGCCGTGACCAGCCCTCAACGCTTGCCTTCACGTCCCGACTTGCCTACCGTGGCTGAATCGGGTTATGCAGGATTTGACGCATTGGCATGGAACGGGTTGTTTGCCCCTGCAGGCACATCCCCCGACGTTGTTCAACGCATCAATACGGATGTCAATGCCGCCATGGCCGATCCAGCGTTTAGACAGAACATGCTCAAACAAGGTTTGATTTTGGGTGGTGGCACTGCAGCAAACTTCAAGGGTTTCATTGACAGTGAATCGCGCAAGTGGGGTGCCATCATTAACAAAGCGGGCATCAAGATCGATTAAGCAAGTGTCACTTTAAGCCTTGCCATTTGCATTATTTTTTGACAACTAGCAAGGCTTGAGGCATCACTTGTAATTTCATGTCGCGCGCATCGCCAAGTGTTTCGCCATCTGCCGCAACGGGTACATTGGCAGCGCTTTTGATCAATGCCGATTTGAATGACGCGCACTTAATTCTGGGGTGACTCAAATGTGTGCCCGTCAATAAACGCGGCAACATTAACAAAGTTTGTAGACGATTAAATTGCGAAGCCAGTAACAAGTTTAAATGGCCGTCGTCAATCAAAGCATGGGGGACTGCCGGCATGCCTGCACCGTAAGTAGGGGTGTTCAAGCTAGAAGCCAACAAGCAAACGCCCTCATGTACAAGCTGGCCGTCTGCTTGAACATGCAGCGGCCAATTGCGCAAATTGTGAAGCTCTCTCAAAGTGGCCAATAAATATCGAGGCAGTCCGCGCAAATACTTGGGCCCTGCCAGTGCTCTGTTGCCCACCGATGCATCAAAGCCGACGGCCAAGCTAGAGTGAAAGTAAATGGATCTGCTCTGATTGAGTTCAACCCGACCGATGTCAATCCCTTGCGATTGGCCGGTCATGGCCAATGCCAAAGCTTCTTGCCAGGACAGGTTTTGCAGACCCCAGGCTCGGGCGCAGTCATTGCCACTGCCGTAAGGGACCAAGCCAACTTCATGCCCCCCTTGAAGCAAACCAGGCAGCATTTGATGCAAGGTGCCGTCGCCTCCGACGACCACAACGCGTGAGTTGCCGGGCAAGTTTGACAAAACTGCAAGGGCTGAAGCAATCGTTTCTGGCACAGCAATGTGGTTTTGAGATGAGTTGATGCCATGCGTTTGACACCAAGATTGAATGCTCGGTAGCAACTTCAGGGCACGGCCACCTGCCGCATGCGGGTTGATCAAAATAAGTGAAGACATGCTTGTATTTTCTGATATTGCAAGACTTAACCCTAAGACTACGAGGGCTTGGTGTTTTCCCCAATCAGGGGCTCTCTAAAATGAAGGTCACATCTGTACAAATTCAATTTGGAATTCTCATGGCTCGACTTGCACTGAAATCAAACGCTTTTAATCGGACATGGCTTTCTACAGCCTGCTTGAGTTTGATCACTTGGACCACTGTAAACGCTCAATCTCCTGCGGTACCACCTGTAAATCCAACGTCATCGCCTACTAGCAGCCCAACACCTGCCTCACCTGCAGCAAGTGCTACACCCCCAGCTGCGCCGGGTGCTTTGCGTCCCATGAAAGACATATTGAAGGATGCCAAAGCCATTCCTGGGTATTTCACATTGCATCAAAAGGACGAAAAAGTTTGGATTGAAATACTGCCCTCTCAATTGGGCAAGCCGTTCTTTTTTTCATATAACGTACCACGCTCCATTGGCGAGCGGGGTCTGTATGCCAGCCAGATGGGCGGTGCAAAAATTGTAGAGTTTCAGAGGCTAGGTAATCAAATTCAGTTGATTGCCAAAAACACACTTTTTTTTGCAAAAGAAGGTACTCCGCAAGCGAGGTATGTTTCCGAGTCTTTTTCTGACAGTTTGCTGGCCAGTGTTCCTGTAATTTCTGCGTCAAATCCGGAAACCAAATCCATTTTGATTGAAGCTAATTCATTGTTGTTTACTGACATACCTGGTTATCAGACAGCCTTGGAGGCTGCTTTTCGAATGCCATTTAGCTTGGATGTTAGAAACACCTCATTCAGCGAAACCAAGAATACGGCTACTCTGACAGGTCTTGAAGTCAAAGCGCATTTTTCTGTACCCAAATTGTCTGCGCCTCCTTTGTCAACCTCTTTGGTGCCTATAACCCCTCCACCAAGTACGACACCTGATGCTCGAAGTTTATTTGTATCCTTTTATTACAGTCTCATGCCATTGCCAGAGCCTATGAAAACCAGATTGGCAGATGAGCGAGTGGGTTTTTTCACTGTTGCGCGAACAGACTTAACAACTGACAGCAAAGGTAAACCTAAATCGCATTACTTGAAGCGTTGGCGTCTAGAAAAAAAAGAACCCACTGCGATGGTTTCTGAACCCAAAGAGCCCATTGTTTTTTGGCTCGACAAAAATATTCCTATCCAATACCGCTCAACTGTGACTGAAGCTGTTCTTGAGTGGAATAAGGCTTTTGAGCGAGCAGGGTTTAAAAATGCTTTGGTTGTAAAACAGCAGCAAGATACGGATGACTTTAACAACATGGATGCACGACATGCGTCTATTCGCTGGTTTACTAATGTAGATGCGGTCTTCAATATTGGCCCATCTCTTGCCGACCCAAGAACAGGTGAAATATTAGATGCTGATATTGGTGTGTCTCATGGATTTACAAGGCCTGCACGACTTTTAGCTTTAGAACAAGCCGTGAAATTTGGACATGGTGACGAAGAAGTTTGTCATGATGGACATTTTGCTTCACAAGAGTTAGGTTATGCACTCGATGTAATGGAATCTCGAGGTTTGGATTTAGACGGCCCAGAGGCTGACGCATTAGCGAAAGCTTTGTTGAAAAGAACGGTCATGCATGAAGTAGGTCACACCATTGGCCTTCGGCATAATTTCAGAGCGACATCCTTGTATGACTTGAAGACCATACAGAATTCTGAATTCACCAAAATCAATGGTATTTCTTCATCGATCATGGATTACATACCTTTTAATTTATCCCCAAAAGGAGAGCCACAAGGGGAGTTCATGATGTCGACGATTGGCCCATATGATTATTGGGCTGTTGAGTATGGCTACAAAGAATTCGCCCCTGGGGAAGAGGCCAATGGTTTGTCTCAAATATTGTCTAGAGCATCTGAAAATAAGCATCTGTATGACACGGATGAAGATGCGGGTTTTGGATCAATCATAGGTATTGATCCTCTTGTTAATAGATACGATCTTGGCTCCGATCCTTTAGCATATTACAAATTACGTATCAAGCTTTCAAGAGAGTTATGGGATAAGTTGCAATCTACCACTTTGGCCAAAGGAGAAAGCTATGAGAGGTTATCTAGGAGTTTTCGAAACGCATTTGGCCAAATTGCAGTCGTCGCTCCATTGGCCTCAAAATACATTGGTGGAGTACATACCAGACGCGAGCGAGCGGGCAGTCAAAATCCTTTGTTCGAACCAGTCAGTGCTAAACAACAGCGTGAAGCACTGCAGCTTATAACGAAAGATTTTTTAGGCACAGACAGCTTCAAATTTAAGCCGGAATTCATTGCACGTCTTGCAACAGACAGGTTGGAGCGAATCGATAATCCAAGTAATTTGCAAACTTCAGTTGCAACTTTGGTAGCAGGTGTCCAAAAGGGCATCCTTGATCATGTGTACTCTCCCTCAGTAGCCAATCGTTTGGCAGAGGTCGGTATGAAGGTCAACGACCCTAAGGAAACTTTGGGCTTGGCCGACGTCTATGACACCTTGCAAGACGCCATTTGGTCTGAAGTCAAAACAGGCCAAGAGACCAGCCTCATTCGGCGCAACTTGCAGCGCGAGCAGCTGCGCCGTATGACCGATGTCTTGGTCAAACCAGCCGGCCCTTGGCCAGCAGACGCGCGCAGCATCATGCGCGAGAATGCGCGTCAATTGGTCAGTTTGCTTGAAAAGGCCATCGCTAAACCGGGCATGTCTAAAACAAGCCGAGCGCATTATGCAGATGCATTGGATACATTGAATGCCAGCTTAAAGGCCTCGATGCAGCGCGCTGCACCTTGACCATTTCAGAGTAAAGCCATTCAGCAGCAGTGCATCACAGAATGCTACTCCGCTGAATATCCGTTTGCACCAACAACATGGCGGGTGCGCCACTGGTGGCGGTGTAAACGCTGTAGTTGATGCCGGCGCTGTCAAGCACATTGCCGCTGGGGTTCAAAGTCCAGCCAGAGGTGCTCACTTTGTCGTTGCTACCTCCGGTTACAGCCACTTGGTGGTAGTTCATTAAGTTGGCATTGATACCGGTTGATCCGCCTGATGCAGGGCTCCAGCCGCCCGCACCCTGACTGTTCAAAGTCGATAAGTTGGCCCAGTTGCTGCCCGCCATGTCGAGCACATCGGCCACGCGAATGGTCAAATCATTGGCGCTGGTGTCGGTGCTTAAATCAATGCGCTCGATGCTGTTGATGCGGCTGCTGCCTTCGATGTTGCCCACGGATGAATTGCTGATCTGGTTCAGGTTCAAGTTTAGACCACCGGTGCCGCCTAAGCGAATCGTATCGATGGCCGCACCGCCATCGATCTTGGCCAATTGGGTGGTGTTGCCGCCTGCGCCAAAATTGCTTTGTAGGGCAGTGATGGTGCTTTGGTTCAAAACGAAGGTGTCTTTACCCATGCCGCCCAAGAGCACGTCCGCGCCGTTGGAGATGAAAGTGTCGTTGCCCGTGCTAGCAGAGTAGCTACCGCCCGCCAAGGTTTGCGCGCCTGTGGAGGTGAGGGTGTCGTTGGCACTGGAGCCAGTGTTGTCCACGGCACTGCCAGCCGCAAACGCGCCAGTCTTGCTGCCAAAGATGATGTACGAGCGGCCCGTTTGAACACTGCCGTGGGCTGTGTCATAACCGTGTGCACCCACAATCAAATCGGCCAAGCCATCGCCGTTGACATCGCCCGCAGCGCCCACCGAGTAACCACTCAAATCTTGAGCACCTTGCCCAATGATGGCAAAGCCACCAATGTTGTTGCCAACGTCCGTTAAGTTAACTTGCGTGGTGTTAGATTTTCCGTACACCACAAAACTATGGCCCGTGTTAACGCCACCACTTTCGGTTTTAAAAGGCGCACCTAAAATAATGTCTGCCAAGCCATCGCCATTGATGTCGCCTGCGCTGCTCACGCTGTGGCCACTTTGTTCGTCATTGGTGTTGGACACAATGGCAAAGCCGCCTACACCCGCAGCGACTTGGCCTAAGTCAATCGTGGCATTGGCTGTATTTCTGCCAAAGACCACGTATGTTTTTCCGCTGTAGGGGTTGGCATTGGCTGAGCCACCATTGACGGCGCCAATGATGATATCGCCCAAGCCATCGCCATTGATGTCGCCGCCACTGCTCACTGACACGCCGCTGAAATCAGAGGCGTTTTCCCCCTTAATTGCAAAACCACCTACATTGTTCTTGATGTTTTCAAGGTCTACAGCCACGTTACCTGTTTTGCCCAGCACCACATAGGTCATACCCGCATTGGTTCCCGCAGTGTCATTGAAATACGCGCTGACGAGCATGTCTGCTTTGCCGTCTCCGTTGAAGTCGCCCGCACTGCTGACGGAGGTGCCACTTTCTTCGCCAGCTTGCCAACCCGAGATGACAAAGCCCGGCACCGCACCGCCCACATGACCTAAGGAGATGGTTTGCAAGGCTGATAAAGCCGAGCTGCCATACACGACATAGGTTTTGCCAGTGTTGCCGACAAGACCACTGACTGTTTGAAAGTGCGCACTGATGATCATGTCGATCCAACCGTCGCCGTTGACATCGCCCGCGCTGCTAACTGAAAAACCTGCTGTGTCAAAGGTGCTGGTAATGCTGAGTGCGTCGGGCGTTGTGGCCAAGGCGGAGATATCCTTTTGGTATTCCGCCAAACTGCCTGTCGTTGAATTCGCTTTTCCGTAGACCAAGAAAGCGCCGCCCGGGTTTGTGCTAGCCGCATCTTGCGGCATGCCAATTAAGAGATCGGCCAGGCCGTCGTTGTTCATGTCGCCTACACCTGCTACCGAGAAGCCCAGCCATCCCTTGTTGACGCTGTAAGTGTAGTAATGGCCATTGACTTGGCCTGTACCGCTGTAACCTTTAGGCACCAGGCTGGTGTTCTGTCCGCCTTCATACAAAACGACCCCGCCGCCTTGTGTGCGCAAGGCGGTATCGGTAAACGTATTGAGCGGCGCGCCCATCACTACATCGCCATACCCATCGCCATTGAAGTCACCAGCCAAGCTGACCGCAAAGCCAAAGTACGAACCCGTGTTGGGCGCTTCAATGGCGTACCCGCCAATGTTGTTGGCAATGTCGTCCAAGTAGATGGCGTTTTTGAAGGTGTTGACGTTGAGGGTGGGGGAGGCGCCAGCAAGGCCTGCATTACCTGCGGTGTCGCTGTAACTGCCCGCAGTTACAGTGATGCTGGCAGCTACCAAGGCTGTGTCTGCAAAGGGCGTGTACACCGCTGTGCGCGTGAGGCCTGTACCAGAAATGGCGCTGAGCGTGCCTTGCGTCACCACCACATCGCCGGTGGTGCCATCCCACGCAAAGGTGCTGCCAGGGTCTTCACTGAAAGTGAAGGTGATGTTGGCGGTTTGACCCATACCCACAGTTGATAAGTTGGACATAATGACCACCGTAGGCACAGCTGTGTCGTAGCTGATCGAAACAGTGCCGCTGGCAGAACCCAAATTGCCCGCTGCATCTTGATAGCTGACGTTCTTGACGGAGACGCTGGTCGTGCCCGCATTGACGTTGGCAGGTGGTGTGAAATCAAAGCCTCTCATCACGCCCACTTGTTGGCTCGGTATGGTGCTAATGACCAAGTTGCCGGCGCCAGTCAAAGTCAAATCGCCCACGCTGCCATCCCACGTGAAGCTGGTCCCAGGGTCTTCACTGAAAGTGAAATAAACCCGTGTGGTTTGCCCAGCAATGAGGCTGTTTGAATTGGCTCGCCCTGTGACGGTCGGTGCAAGGGTGTCAATGCTGAGGCTAGGCGTGGTACCCGCCGTGCCCAAATTGCCAGCAGAGTCTTGATAGCTAAGGGCCGTGACTGTGATGCTGGCGTTGCCACTCGCCAAATTGGCAGTGGGTGTCAACACGGCGGTGCGTGTCAGCCCTGTGCCGCTGATGGCACCCAGTGTGCCGCCAGTCACGGCCACATCGCCCGTTGTGCCGTTCCATGCAAAACTGCTGCCAGGATCTTCACTGAATGTGAAGGTGATGTTGGCGGTGCCGCCCGCTTTGACGGCAGAGACATTGGATGTGATGGCCACAGAAGGCGCCACCAAGTCAATGCTGATGGCCGGTGTTGTACCCGCCGTGCCATTGTTGCCTGCCGTGTCTTGGTAACTGTTGGCCGCCACCGTGATGCTGGCATTGCCGTTGGCCGTGTT
>JACCDL010754415.1_pt1 | contig 12544 bp, 13 predicted proteins | sample 7441931 | NCBI WGS metagenome assembly JACCDL01 (sample SAMN15323437, study PRJNA562643) | freshwater metagenome | isolation source: river surface water | place: USA:Blue River Watershed | collected 2017-08-16 | reverse complement strand
GGCCAAGGTTGTGACGAAGGCGGCAGGGTGAGAAAGGGGAAAATGATTGTAGTATATACCGGTAAAATGAAGGAGAATGGAAGTACAATTACCACCACTTATGATAATTTTTACGTGAACGACGACAAGGTTGAAGGCAGTAAAACAATCGTAAATAATGGACCTAATGCCAACGGTAAAGTAAGTTTCACCGTAACCGTTAATCATACCCGCACCTTTGCAAAGGGTGGCAGTGCTAAGCATAATTCAGTAAAAACCTTCACCTGGATGGAAGGTTTTGCTTCCAATAACCCCTTAGATGATATTTTTGCTATCACCGGTGCCGAAAGTGGATCGGATTCAAATGGTAAAACTTTCTCCACCACAACCTTGAAACCCTTGATCAAAAAAGTTGCTTGCCCTTTTATGGTTGCCGGCAGATTGCAGGTTAATAAAAGTGGTAGACCATCTCAAGTAATTGATTTTGGTGAGGGTGAATGTGATGCGAAGGCGGTTGTAACGGTAAATGGAGTGAGTAAAGAGATCAGCTTGAAGAAATAAGCAAGTTCAATATTTACTTTGAAAGCTTCATCAGAGATGGTGAAGCTTTTTTATTGGTTTAAGAATTGGCTGCTTTGCGGACCTTGGTTAAACAAAAGATCGACTATACTGAGATGAGGAATGAAACCATTTCTATCTTCAAAAACCTGAAAATAGCTTTTATGAGTAAATTCAGCTATTTTTTTAGGATGGATAGACGAACGGAAATCTAAAAGGTCTTCAGAAGGCTCTGAGTAGGATGTTGACGTTTCAAAATTCAATCCCAACTTGAGTAAACGATTTAACAGAAGGAGTATTTCCTGATTATAATCATGTAAATAATCCCATTTTTTCTCATAAAATGGTGCAAAATCAGCTTCATAAAATTCAAAAAACGCAGAACTGCGATAAGAGGTCTGCAAACTCAGCCAATGCAATCTTTGCCAGTTAAAATCATAACTAATTTTAACATCTTTCATGGCTGTGTGCACCTTCGAACCTTTTATAACAGGTACAATTAAATCTAATTTACCATTGGCGGAATGAATGCAGGCTCTATTACGATAGGTTTGCTTAGGGAAATGTTCGCGAATGTCCAGTATGAGATTGGAATTTGCTTTTATTGCTGCAGAAAAAAATTCGATGGGTGGCAGATAAAATGAAGGGAAAATGGCTGCTTTCTGCATGCTAAATTTTATGTTTGTAATCAATTAGGCAAAACTAACAATAAAGAATTAATGCCAAATTATTCAGGATATAAAGACTAATCATCGATCAATAGATGTCAAAAATATTATTCTACGCAGGCTATTACACTTTATACCTCCTCTCTCTCCTTCCCTTCCGTGTCATTTATTTTATTTCAGATGGACTTTACTATCTGCTCTATTATGTAATTGGGTACCGTCGGAAAGTGGTGAGAACCAATTTAAAAAACTCCTTTCCTGAAAAATCTAAAATCGAGCTGCTGAGGATAGAAAAAACCTATTTCCGTTTTATGGCCGACCTGCTCATGGAAAATGTCAAATTACTGAGCATGAGTCGCGAAAGTATTAATAAGCGGTTTTCATTAGTCAATCACGGCTTTGTACAGGATCTCTTAGACCAAAAGCAATCCATTTTATTAGCTACTAGCCATTACGGTAATTGGGAATGGGCTGCTCCGGGAATCTCATCCATTTTTAAAGGAAAAATTTTAGGTGTTTATAAACCTTTAACCAACCAAGACGTAGAGAAAGTGATCAACAGCATTCGTTCTCAATTTGGCGTTTGCTTAGTACCAATGAAACAAACCATGCGTACCATTGCGGAGCAAACGGGCACTTACATGGCGGTTTTAGTGAGCGATCAAACACCTACTCGCCACGAAAAGAACTATTTTATCGATTTTTTAAATCAACCTACTTCCGTTTTTCAAGGTTTGGAGAAGATTGCCAAACTCACTGGCAACCCGATCATTTACATGCACATTGACCGTCCAAAAAGAGGTTATTACGAGGCTCATTTTAAAATGTTGTTTGATAAACCTCAGCAAACAGCGGATAATGAAATAACCAAGGTTTATAACCTTGAATTAGAAAACATCATCAAAGCCAAACCAGAATTCTGGATATGGTCTCATAAACGCTGGAAACACAAACCGCCACAAAACGATGAAAAATAGTCCTAAAGTTGCGGTAGTCATCCTGAATTGGAATGGTAGAAAATACCTAGAGCAATTCCTCCCTTCAGTTTTGGCCAGCTCTTATCCCAATTTAGAGATCATTATTGGTGATAATGCTTCTACAGATGATTCAGTTTCGTTTCTTAAAGCGAACTATCCAAAATTGCGAATCATTCAAAACGATCAAAATTATGGCTTCGCCGGAGGCTACAATCGGATATTAGCTCAGGTAGATGCCGATTATTTCGTTTTATTGAATTCGGATGTGGAAGTCACTGAAAACTGGATAGATCCGGTTATTCAACTCATGGAAACTAAGCCACAAATTGCAGCAGCCCAACCAAAAATATTAAGTTATCACGATAAAAGAAGCTTCGAATATGCTGGTGCAGCTGGCGGTTTACTTGATTTTTTGGGTTATCCTTTTTGTCGCGGCCGCATATTTGATACGCTGGAGAAAGATGAAGGTCAGTATGATGTAGCAAAAGAAGTTTTTTGGGCAAGTGGGGCCGCTTTATTTATTAAAAAAACCGCTTGGATCGAGATCGGTGGATTTGATGAAGATTTTTTTGCCCACATGGAAGAAATAGACCTTTGTTGGCGACTCAAGAACCGTGGATATCAGATTTGGTATTGCCCCGATGCAAAGGTGTACCATGTAGGTGGCGGGACTTTAAATGCAGATAGTCCGTTCAAAACCTTTTTAAATTTCCGTAATAATTTGTGGATGATTCATAAAAATTCTTCGGCTACCACCGCCTTTTTTAAGGTATTCATCCGATTTTTTATGGATTTTTTGTCCTTACTAAAATTTCTGGTTGAAGGAAAAACAAAAAATGCGGCTGCAATCAGCAAGGCCCATGTTGACTTTATAAGGAATTGGAAGAAAAATGCGGCTAAGCGTCCGGCTAATTTCAAAAAATATAATTCCGCTGGAGTATATCCCAAGAGTATTGTTTGGAAATATTTTGTGCGGAATAAGAGGAAGTTTACAGACTTAACTGCTTAGGCTAGAAAGCTCTCCAAAGCCAAACGGTAACTATCGAGTCCAAATCCGGCAATTACTCCTTTACAATTTTTAGCCATCAGCGAAACGTGACGAAATTCCTCACGGGCATATACATTAGAAATGTGTACTTCTACCACCGGACTTTGTATGGCTGCGATGGCATCGGCAATAGCTACCGAAGTGTGCGTATAACCACCGGCATTCAGAATAATACCATCGACAGAAAAACCAATTTCGTGCAATTTATTGATGATTTCACCTTCCACATTGCTTTGGAAATAGCTGATCTCGAGGATGGCATATTTGTCTTTAAGCAGGGCTAAATAGGTCTCGAAATCGGAATTGCCATAAACAGATTTTTCACGTACACCGAGTAAATTTAAATTTGGACCGTTTATGATGTGTATATTCATCGTTTCAAACTTAAAATTTTAAATCGATAATTCCTTGAACTGGGCCTCTTTACATAAAGGTTTTAAAACGTATCTCAAATTGGAGCGCTCCCTGTCAGCCAATAGCATTAGTGCTTACTTACAGGATATTTCCAAATTGGAAGAATTTTTTAAGGAACAAGGACTAGAAAAAGCCGTTAGGGACATTCAGATAGATGATTTGAAATCATTTTTAAAATGGGTTAATCTGCAAGGAATGAGTCCGCATACCCAAGCGAGGACTTTATCCGGGTTGAAAGCTTTTTTCAACTATTTATTGCTTGAAGATCTGATTCAGACCGATCCTTCTGCCCTTCTGCAAAGTCCTAAGTTGAGCAGGAAATTACCCGATACCTTGAGTCTACCCGAGATCAATAGTCTGATTGATGCCATCGATCTTTCCAAACCCGAAGGCATGCGAAATAAAGCCATGTTAGAAATGTTATACGGATGTGGTTTACGCGTTTCTGAATTGGTAACACTCAAAATTTCTAACCTATTTTTAGATATCGATTTGATCAAAATCATCGGAAAGGGCAATAAAGAAAGATTAGTTCCCATTGGAGGTGAGGCAGTAAAATATTTAAAAATTTGGCTCCAGGAACTCAGGGTACATGTAGCTATCAAACCTGGTAAAGAAGATTTTGTGTTCCTAAATAGAAGAGGCTCTCCTCTTTCGCGTGTGATGGTTTTTTTGATCATCAAAGATCTGGCTACACAAATCGGTTTAAAGAAAAAAATTAGCCCACACACCTTCAGACACTCTTTTGCTACTCATTTAATTGAAGGCGGTGCAGATCTACGAGCCGTTCAAGAAATGTTGGGCCATGAGAGCATCACCACCACAGAAATTTATACGCATTTAGATCGTGATTATTTACGAAGCACCATATTGCAATACCACCCCAGAAGTTAAAGGCACGCTTTAATCATCCGGTCTCTTCTGAATAAATCTTTTTTGAGTTCGATCGATTGAAAACCTTTGGCTTGTAACAGTTGACAGGTTTCTTGACCCAAATGCTCATTGATCTCAAAGAATAAAAAACCATTCGTTTTTAAATGTTTTAAGGCAAAATCAGCAATGCGATCATAGAAAATCAAGGGATCCTGATCGGGTACAAACAAAGCCGTATGAGGTTCAAAATCTAATACGTTTTGATGCATTTGACTTTGCTCAGCTATTGTTACGTAGGGCGGATTGCTCACGATGACATCGAAAGAGTCATTTGTAAATAAGTGATCAGCATCTAGGATGTCCTGATGAATAAATTCAACATCCTGCCCATTTAATAATGCATTGTTACGAGCTGTGACTAAAGCTTCCTCTGAAATATCTAAGCCAAAAACACTTGCATGAGGTAATGCTGACTTTAAAGCAATTGGAATACAGCCACTACCGGTGCCAATATCTAAAACAGACGGATGATGAAATTTTCGGTCTTTGAGTTCAACGAGGATCCATTTCACTAACTCTTCGGTTTCGGGCCTTGGAATGAGTACCGAAGGATTCACTCTAAAATTAAGGCCGTAGAATTCTGTTTCTCCTAAAATGTATTGGATTGGTTTACCTGTTAGTAATGCTGATAAAATTGCAGATGAGTCCTGAAGCTGCTGCTCAGTCAGTAATTCTTGCTGATGAGATAGGTAAAATGCTTTATCCATTCTGAATCGGGACTTGAGCATGATAAAAAACAAGCTTTTGATCTCCTGTTCAGGATAAAGTAAGGCCAAGGATCTTTGCCATTCATTTGCTATCTGTAACCAATTCATGCTCACAAAGTACGTTAATTAATAGCCGAAAAACCAGCTAAAATGTATTAATTTGCAACATGTCTGCAGACGAACTGTATATGCAACGCTGTTTAGAACTGGCTGCCTTGGGAGCCGGATACGTGAGTCCGAACCCAATGGTAGGTGCTGTATTAGTAGCCGATGGAAAAATCATTGCTGAAGGCTACCATCAACGCTATGGCGAAGCTCATGCAGAAGTTAACGCCATTCAAAATGTGCTGTCAAACTACCCCAATGCCGAGGCTTTACTCCAACAATCAACCATGTATGTCAGCTTGGAGCCCTGCGCCCATTTTGGCAAAACTCCACCATGCTCTGATCTGATTGTAAAATACCAAATTCCGAAAGTGGTAATTGGTTGTCGAGATGCCTATGCTGAAGTAAATGGCAAAGGAATTTCCAAATTGCAAGCTGCAGGGATTGAAGTAATTGAAGGTGTCTTAGCACAGGAATGCCTGAATTTGAACAAACGATTTTTTACGAGTATCAGTAAACAAAGGCCCTATATCATTTTGAAATGGGCACAAACTGCCGATGGCTATTTTGCTCCAGAACAGGGTCAAAAATGGATTAGTACTGAGGCTTCAAAAAAATTAACGCATCGCTGGCGAAGTGAAGAAGATGCGGTTTTGGTAGGTTACCGTACAGCACTGAGCGATAATCCACAGTTGAATGTGAGAGAATGGATAGGTAGAAACCCCAAACGCATCGTGATCGACAGGAATTTAAACCTACCCAAAACCTTAGATCTTTTCGATCAAAGTCAGCAAACAATGGTTTTTAATGCTGTTAAAACAGAAATCGACCATCAAATTAAATATTTGGAGCTGGAAAATTTCGATACACTGCTGCCTCAATCCATCTGCTACCAATTATACTTAATGGATGTACAATCTCTAATAATTGAAGGCGGCGCTCAAACGCTGGAATTATTTATTAATGCTGGTTTATGGGATGAAGCAAGGGTGTTTACAGGAGCACAAATTTGGGGTAAAGGGATCAAAGCTCCTCTACTTAACGCAGAACCAGCAGAACAGCATAATATCGACACTGATCAATTAACTATTTATTATCGAGAAATATGATCTACGTTTTATTGAGTGTATGCTGTAGTGTTATTGTTTCAATCTTGCTCAAATTGGCACGTAGATACGAGATCAACGTTTATCAGGCCATTGGATTTAATTATGCAGCAGCAGCCCTGCTGTGTTTTTGGCTTTTTAACCCCGATTTTACTAAACTAGATTCCGAGGCTCCCCTATCCATTTACCTGACCTTAGGCTTTTTATTGCCTATTATTTTCGTGGTTTTGGCCTATTCCATTCGATATGCAGGTATCGTACGGACAGATATTGCCCAGCGTTTATCCTTGATCATTCCGCTATTAGCGGCTTATCTCCTTTTCAGTGAGCAATTCTCTATCCTTAAAAGCGGTGCCATCACATTAGGTTTAATTGCGGTAATATTTTCCATTCCATGGGATAAAAGTGCTACAGAAAGCAAAAAATCATGGTTATTTCCAACTACCGTTTTTTTTGGATTTGGATTAATTGATGTCTTATTCAAGCAAATCGCCACTTATAAATCCATTCCTTTCACCACGGCTCTGTTTTGTATCTTCTTGTTGGCATTGGGAATATCCATGATCACTTTAATTTATAGGATGATTTTCAGAAAAATGCGTTTAACGCTTATCAATGTGATGTGTGGACTGATCTTGGGACTATTCAATTTTGGAAATATTTATTTCTACCTGAAGGCGCATCAGGCACTCAATACACAACCCTCTCTGGTTTTCACGGCCATGAATATTGGCGTAATTGCTTTGGGTTCATTAGTTGGATTGCTCCTGTTTAAGGAGAAACTCAGTAAATTGAATTATGCAGGTATTTTACTGGCAATTCTGGCTATTTTAATCATTGCCTTAAATTAATATGCTTTTCCAAGATTCCTACAAAACCATCGAAGCACCGGCCGAAGGAATATTCAGAGATCGTGGAAGTAAATTTATAGGTTATGTCTATCCTATTCAGTCGGAAGAAGACATCAAAAGCATCGTTCAAAATCTCAAGGCAGAACATCCCAAAGCCCGACACCACTGCTGGGCTATGCGTTTAAGTTCAGATCGCTCCGTTTTTCGAATCAATGATGATGGCGAACCTTCTGGGACTGCCGGAAGACCTATCTTAAATACACTTTTATCACATGATCTTACGCAGATTTTGATTGTGGTGGTACGTTATTTTGGTGGCACCCTGCTGGGTGTTCCGGGCTTGATCAATGCCTACAAAACCGCAGCTGCAGAAGCTATTTTAGCAGCCAACATCATAGAAAAAACAATTAATGATCGCTATCAATTAGTTTTCGGTTACTTGCAACTAAACGAAGTAATAAAGCTAATTAAGGATAAACAGCTCAAAATCATCAGCCAAGAAATGAACAATGACTGCGAACTGGTGGTAGAAATTAGACAAGCTGAAGTGAATCAACTGATCGGACAATTTGAAAAAATTCCTAATTTGAAGCTAAAATACCTCAAAACCTTATGAACAGAATTGCTGAAACTGATTTGATTCTGAATCCGGACGGTAGTGTTTACCACTTAAACCTATTGCCGGAAGATATCGCTTCTACCATCATCACTGTTGGCGATCCTGACCGTGTTGGAGAAGTCAGTAAACATTTCGATAGCCTGGAGTTGAGAAAAGGTAAAAGAGAATTTATTACCCATACCGGTTATTTAGGCAAAAAGCGGATGAGTGTAGTTTCAACAGGAATTGGTACCGATAATATTGATATTGTGCTAAATGAACTGGATGCCTTGGTCAATATCGATTTAGCATCCCGACAGGTGAAGAAAAGGCTTACCAACTTAAACATCATTCGAATAGGAACCTCTGGAGCGATACAGGATTACATTCCCATAGATAGCATCCTGGTTTCTGAATATGCTTTGGGATTAGATGCATTGATGGGCTATTATCAATATCCAGAAACTACAGAAGAAAAAGATTTATTGACGGCTTTAAAAAATCAGGTTCCTGATCTACAGGGTTTGAATCCTTATTTTACGCATGCCGGGAAGGATTTGTTGGATAAAGTTGGTATAGATATGCTGAAGGGGGTTACCGTTACTGCTCCTGGATTTTATGCCCCTCAGGGCCGTAAGCTACGTTATCAGTCCAAAATTGATGAGCTCATCGGTAAACTGAACACTTTCAGCTATCAAAATAAGCGCATTACGAATTTGGAGATGGAAACAGCGGGTATTTATGCATTGGCAAATATTTTCGGACACCAAGCCATTTCAGTCAATGCCATCTTGGCAAGCCGTGTTAAATTGGAATTCAGTAAAAATCCTCAGAAAATAATCGATAAGGCCATCCAATTGGTATTGGAGCGGATTTAAACCGTTTTGGCAAGTTCCAGAAAATGAGCTAAAGCAGTCTTTTTAGCATCATCTAAATCATAACTGATATACTCATTGAGGTATTTCGCCATGTCGAAATTAGGATAGGTATCCAATTCTTTGATCAATTGGGGCCGCTGATCTAATCCTGACTTTAAAGCTTTATTAAAAACCGAAATAAATTCCTCAGAAATAGCTTTATTACTGACCCAGGCAGCGAAAACAAAAGGCAAAGCAGTCATCTCAAACCAATTCGCAGATAAATCATAGGCATATGCATACTGATCGGCTTTACCAAAAGTGCGATCACCTATTTGTACAAAAGCATCTGCGTCTGCTGTTTCCACCCATTCAGGATTAATTTTCCAATGATTTTTAAGTAAAACCTTGGCTAATAGATTGGAAGTTCGGGATTGTTGATCAGCTCGAATAGATTGGATCTCGGTAATCGGTTTCTCACTGAAAATAAATACAGAATTCACTGCTCCAAGGGCACCAATACAATAATCCGATACGATTTGATAATTCTTTAGAGATAACAAAGTAGCTATTGGAACCAAACCTATATCTATTTGATTATTAATGAGTTTATCTGCGCAGTCTGAAGGAATATCTGAGCTCAAATCAATTTGATCATTCAATTGTTTTAAACCTTCAACATATGGTTTGGCATTGGTATAGGAAACAACAGAAATTCTAATCTTCTCCGGCATGGCACTCTTTCTTCTATAAATTTTTCAGGTGATCTCTATTGTTAAAATCAATAATTTCGAAATCATTTCCATCAAAATAGATCTTATATAAACTTACATTGGCATGCGGAAACTGATCCATTTTAGATAAGGATAAACCACTCATAGTGCAAAGTAATAAACGTAGCGCCCTTCCATGCATACAAACCAGTATGTTTTCGGCAGAATCCACACGTTTAACTTCTTCTAAAAAGGTCAATTGCCTGGCCTGAACTTCGAGTGGGCTCTCCCCTAATTCAAACTTTCGGCTTAATTCTCCATTCGCCCAGGCAGTGGTTAATTCTTCAAAATGAGGTTTGGTAATTTCAGAAGGTTTACCTTCAAAAATACCCCAGGCTAATTCATCCAAACCTTCATGTTGCACCCAAGGAATATCTTTTTTTAGGAATTGATCTACTGTTTGATGCGTCCGTTTAAGTGTAGATGTGAAAATGAGATCAAAGGGGATATGCTGGTAATGATAATAGAAAGCGTCTGCTTGCTTTTTACCCCACTCATTCAGATCGGTGTTCATCCCCCGACCTTGTATGATGCCCTGTTTATTCAGATCAGTTTCACCGTGCCGGATAATGTAAAGGGTTTTCTTCATGAATTGACAACCGGCAGCGGGTAAAATTTGGGTTTATTTTCTTCCGGGAATTCAAAATCCTGGTAATCCTGGATTACGGAATATAGCGTGTCACGTTCAATTGGACGACGACCCACCTGTTTGATCAGTTCTACCAGTTCTTTGGTACTCATGGCCGGGTTTTGCTCTTCAGCACCTGCCATCGAATAAATTTTCGTGGTGTCATCAATTGTACCATCAATATCATCCACTCCAAATGCCAGGGATAATTGAGCAGTATTACGGCCAATCATCGCCCAGTATGACTTAATGTGATCGAAATTATCCAGATAGATACGAGCAATGGCATAATTGCGCAAATCTTCAATCACGCTTACTTCCGCAACATGCGACATTTGATTATCCTGATTCCTGAATTTTAGCGGAATGAAGGTTTGAAAGCCACCGGTACGATCTTGCAACTGGCGCAACTGTTCCATGTGATCTATTCTATGCCAATATGCTTCAATGTGACCGTAAAGCATGGTAGCATTGGAACGCATTCCCAATTTATGCCATTCTTCGTGAATAGCCAGCCATTGTTCTCCGGTACATTTATCTTTGGCAATTTGCTCCCTGATCTCCGGATGAAAAATCTCGGCACCACCTCCTGGAATTGAATCTAATCCGGCATCCTTCATCATTTGCATGCCTGTAGGATAATCGACCTTGGCTTTTTTAAAAATGTAGTGATACTCTACCGGAGTCAAAGCCTTCACATGCAGCTCTGGACGGTGTTTTTTAATACTGGTAAATAGATTTGAATAAAATTCCAGGTCGTATTGAGGGAGTACACCACCAACGATGTGCACTTCCGTAACCGGCTGATCATCATATTGTTTAACGATGTTTATCATTTCCTCCATGGTATAAGCCCAACCCTCCTCTTTTTGTTTGAGTAGACGAGAATAGGAACAAAACTTACAGTCGTACACACATAAATTAGTGGGCTCGATATGGAAATTCCGATTGAAATATGTAGTATTTCCATGCCTTTGTTCGCGAATGTAGTTGGCCAAAACCCCTAAGTAAGCTAATTCGGCTTTTTCGTAGAGCATCACCCCTTCTTCAAAAGAAATTCGCTCATTTTGGGCGATTTTTTGGGCAATTGCTCTTAGATCCGAATCGAGATCAGGATCTTGAATCAAGTATTGAAGTTTAGTGCTGCTAATTGACATGGAATTGCAAAAATAAGTATTCAGTAGACAATATTCAGCCTAATTATTGTTGAAAAGAATGTAATCACGTAAGTTTACTTAAAGATTATAGAGCCGTTTCATGAAATTAGAAACCATTGCCATACATGCCGGGAATCATCCGGATGAACATACCAAAGCGGTCATTCAACCCATTACCCTTTCCAGCACTTTCGAAAGAGCAGAAGATGGTTCCTATCCGCAGGGTTACATGTACACCCGTTTGGATAATCCGAATCGCAGATCATTAGAAATGGTCTTATCCAAATTAGAAGGCGGAGCCGATGCTTGCGCATTTTCATCTGGTAATGCGGCAGGCACTGCTGTTTTTCAAGCCCTGGAACCGGGAAGCCATGTTTTGGCTCCTGATGATATGTATCACGGCCTCCGGAATTCGCTTCTTCAAGTTTTCAAGGGTATTCTGGAAGTCGATTTCATCGACATGACCAATCATGAGCTCATTAAATCCTCTATTAAATCCCATACCAAACTTATTTGGCTAGAAACACCTTCCAACCCCTTACTCAAAGTCAGTGACATCAGAGAAATTGCCAACATTGCAAAATCGAAAGACATTCTGATTGCGGTGGATAATACCTTTGCAACACCGATTATTCAGGCGCCTATTTTTTATGGAGCTGATTTGGTGATGCATTCCACCACAAAATACCTGGGCGGGCATAGCGATGTATTGGGTGGTGCTTTAATTTGTAAAGAAAATAATGCCTTTTGGCAAAAAATTAGAACCATTCAACAGCTATCCGGTGCGGTTCCGGCTCCATTCGATTGTTACATGACCGTTCGAGGCATCAAAACACTTCCCTACCGAATGAAGGGACACATGGAAAACGCCAAAGCACTGGCTAAATTCTTGGACGCACATCCTAAGGTAGAAAAGGTTTATTTTCCGGGTTTAGAAAGCCATCCACAATACGAAGTGATTAAAAAACAATTATGCGGACCGGGTGCCATGCTTTCTTTTTTGGTTAAAGACGGAGAAAAAGCTGCTCAAGCCGTATGTAATAAAGTAAAAATCTTTACGCAGGCCACCAGTTTGGGTGGAGTAGAAAGTTTACTGGAACATCGTGCTTCTGTTGAAGGACCGAATACCCTTACACCCAAAAACCTCATCCGGGTTTCTGTAGGTTTAGAACACATCGACGATTT
>JACCDL011143267.1_pt1 | contig 12545 bp, 10 predicted proteins | sample 7441931 | NCBI WGS metagenome assembly JACCDL01 (sample SAMN15323437, study PRJNA562643) | freshwater metagenome | isolation source: river surface water | place: USA:Blue River Watershed | collected 2017-08-16 | reverse complement strand
GATGCGATCTCTTCGACATCTTTCTTGGTAACTTTCTTTTCAACTAACGCTTTATGAATTACGAGTGAGCTCTGGAACTGAACATCTGGCCAACCTAGGACACGAGGGCGAACCCAGGCGTTCTCAAGGGTGCGCAGAGTATTTCTAAAGAAATTCTGGCTCACTCCATTGAGCACATTATCTTTCCAGGCGATGAGGTTTCCAGGCTGTCCCCCGCCAAGACCATATGTGGTTGCTTGAATCTCTGGCATTGAAAGTAGGAGCGCGGCTTCTGCAGCAGCCTTTGGATTCTTGCTCCGAGTCGAAACAGCAATGCCTGCACCACCAAGTTGCGATCCGGTGGCACGTCCATCAAATGACGGGAGATCGTCATAGATTAAAACATTTTTGCGGAAACCAGAACGTGAGTAATTGCTGTAGCCATACATACAGACTCCGTAGGCATAGTCATCGGTACCGCTTAAGACTTCAGCAATCTCAATTGGATTACTCTTTGCACAAAAATCTGGAACGAGGCTGGCTAGCTCGACCATAAATTCAAGAACTTCTAACGCCATCTCTTGGTCTATGTAGGTAGCGTTGCCTTGGAGTGGATGGCCTTTCTGGGCCATCAGCGTTGCAAAGGTACTAAATGCATCTACCGGCTTATGCGCCCAGAGTAACTCTTTCTTTTTTGCAAGTTCAAAGACTTCATACCAAAAGACTGGTGAACGGTCTGCCTTGTCGGGACGAAATGCACTGACCTGTGCTGCAGTATCGATGGCGAGTGCCCAATGCTTTCCTTGATAGAGATATGAATCATGAGATCTTCCGACACTTGTTGCTTCCAAATGATCTAACTGTGATTGAGTTGTGAGTTCTTCAAAAGCGATGACAGCATCGGCGTGCACAGCATCTGGCACATGAGGATGATCAATTACCATGAGGTCATAATCGCTATAGAACTCAGAGATATGTTGGTCCCCAAAGGCTAAAAGTGAGCGAGCATCCCACTTGATTGAGATGCCACATTTTTGGATCAAGAGATCATTAGATTGCACGAGGCAATCGAGACCGCGTTCGTGATCCCACGTCATGCCTCTTAGCTCGATAAGAGACATTACTCGCCCACTACACGCAGAATGTGCTCTGCAAACCAGTCACGAATTGTGATTCCATCTTCAATGTATTTTCCAAGGTTGAAAAATCCATGGATCATTCCCGGGCAATCTTTATAGACAACATCATTTCCGGCAGCCTTGAGTTTCTCGTAATAAGCAACACCATCAGCCTTGAGTACGTCATATTCGGCGGTAATCATGATGGTAGGTGGTAGACCCTCGTAGGATTTCGCTGCGTGCGGCACTGCATATGGATTGCTGCGATCGGATGTTCCGTTGAGATACATCTCCCAGAGCCACTTCATTCCGCGCTGAGTTAAACCATAGCCATCTGCATTAGGAACATCTGGCGCATCAACAAACTCTGGACCATTACATGGATAAATCAACCACTGAAAGGCGAGTTTAATTTTTCCTCGATCACGTGCAGCAAGTGCCACAGCAGAGGCTAAATTTCCACCTGCGCTATCTCCACCTACTCCCAAGCGATTGATATCAATACCTAAACGATCTGCATTTGCTACGGTCCATTCAAGACCTTCATAGCAATCATTAAATGGAATCGGGAACTTGTGTTCGGGGGCTTTCTGATAGTTGACAGAGACAATAATTGAATTTGTCTTCTTCGCCATTGATGCCATCTGTGCATGATATTTAGCGATGTAATTGATTACCCAACCTCCACCATGGAAGTAAACAATGCCCGCTCGTTTTCCTGGTGATGTCGCTGGGGGTGTATAGATCGCAACTGCGATATCTGCAGTTGAACTAGTAAAGAATTCAATGGCGATGTCAACAGAGGGATCAATCTCTCCCCCGAGATCAGGTTGACCATGTGAATATCCGCGCGCAACTGTTGGGCCCTGAACGCTGATGTCAGGAAGGTTTGCGGCTTTTGCTAAATCTAGAAATGCTGAAGCATGCGGATGAAGGGTCATGAAAATACTATAGGATGTTCAGAGAACAGATACAAGGTCATCCCAGACCTTATTTTCAATGGTTTTATCGAACTCTCTGATATTTGTCTCAACTTCTGCCGCGCTTCGACAACCTACAAGAACAGATTTCACAGCAGGATGGCGAAGTGGAAATTGCAGAGCAGCGCTAGTAAGAGAAACATTATGTCCATCAAGTACTTCACGAATTCTCACCGCTTTTGCAAGAAGCTCATCACTTGCAGGTACATAATCATATGTCGCACCTTTAACTGGATTTGCAAGAATTCCCGAGTTAAAAACACCCGCTGCGATAATGTCGACGTTGCGCTCTAGAGCAGTAGGTAGCAGCCCCTCGAGCGCTCGTTGATCTAGCAGTGAGTAGCGGCCAGCGATTAACACCATATCGATATCAGTTTCTTTTATGACTCGAGTAGGTGTTTCACATTGATTCATACCAACACCGATTGCCTTAATGATTCCTTCTGATCTCATACGATCGAGTTCTGGATAGGCCTCTAATATCGCCTCATCTGCATTCTCATCAGGGTCATGAATAAAGAGAATCTCCACGCTATCAAGTCCAAGTCGCACTAGTGATCCTTCTAGAGATTGGCGAACTCCGCTTGCACTAAAATCAAACTTTCGCTCAACTGTGTTATCTGCATCCATAAAGAACTCATCAATATCAGTTGTTGATGGAACTAAAAGTCGACCAATCTTGGTGGAGATCACAAAGGTTGAGCGATCACGACCAGCGATGGCCTTACCGATACGAACTTCAGATACGCCCTTGCCGTAGTGAGGGGCTGTATCTATAAAGTTAATGCCATTATCAATTGCGGTAAGAACGGTATCTGTGCAATCTGCATCACTGACCGAAGTGTAGAGCCCACCTAGTGCGGCAGTTCCAAGTGAGAGTCGTGAAACTTCAACACCAGTGCGAAGTCTGACTTTGTCGTTGTGCTTCATCATGCACTCCCTGTCGATGCGTGGCCGCTGACTGCAGCCCTTCCAGCCTCAAGACGTGCTACTGGAACTCTAAAGGGTGAGCAGGAGACATAATCCAAGCCCACATGGTGGAAGAAATCAATGCTTCGAGGATCTCCACCATGTTCACCACATACGCCGAGTTTCATATCCGGATTAACAGTACGAACTTCATCGCAAGCGATCTTTACCAGAAGTCCTACGCCATCCTGATCGAGTGACTCAAAGGGGCTAAATGGCAGAAGTTCAAGGTCGAGATAACGTGGCAAGAATGAAGACTCCACATCATCTCGGCTAAAGGCCCAGGTAAGTTGAGTTAAATCATTGGTACCAAATGAGAAGAAGTCCGAGTGGTCAGCCAACTTAGCTGCCGTGATTGCAGCGCGTGGTGTTTCGATCATGCTACCGATGCTCATCTCCATCTGCTCACCCGCACTTGCAAGGACGCGAGTAACTTCTTCTTCTAGTGAGGAACGGAAGTAGAGCAACTCTCGTTGAGATGCCACAAGAGGAATCATGATTTCTGGTTGAGGGTCATATCCTTGGGCGCGAACATGAAGTGCCGCACGCGTTAACGCACGGACCTGCATGGAGAAGAGATCTGGAATAAGTACACCTAAACGCACGCCACGAAGTCCCATCATTGGATTTGATTCGTGTAAGCGATTTACGGCGCGATTGAGTGCAAGCTTTCGCTCATCCACTACTTCACCGCGCTCTTGAATTAAGGCAATTTCAACTGCCAAACTTGCTTGATCTGTCAGGAATTCATGCAACGGTGGATCCAGGAGGCGAACCGTAACCGGCAATCCTGTCATTGCACGCAAAATTCCAACGAAATCACTAAATTGCAATTTCTCCATTTCGGCAAGAACTTCAGCACGCTCTTCATCTGTTGTAGCCAAAACAAGAGTCTCAACCAATACTCGGCGATCACCTAAGAACATATGTTCTGTACGGGTCAAACCAATACCTTGTGCACCCATTTGACGAGCAATTTCAGCATCTTCTGGTGTATCGGCGTTGGCGCGCACAGACATACGACGAACATTGTCAGCATGCGTAATGATGCGGTGAATGCTTCGGATCAGCGCTGACGAAGTTGCTGCACCTGGATCAACAATTCCTTGTACATATTCGGTCACAACACTTGGTACAACCGCTACTTCACCGAGAAAGACTGCACCTGTAGTGCCATCAATAGAGATTAGATCCCCCTCGCGCACTGTGACATCGCCACAGGTAAAGAACTTCTCATCAATATGGACTTCAATACTTTCAGTTCCGCAAACTGCAGGTCGCCCCATTCCACGTGCGACAACTGCTGCATGAGATGTTTTTCCACCACGCGCTGTCAAAATGCCTTGCGCTGCAACCATTCCAACTAAGTCATCAGGATTAGTTTCGCGACGTACAAGGATCACTTTTTTACCAGCAAGTGCTTGGTCTGCAGCATCGCGAGGATCAAAGACGACAGAGCCCACCGCTGCTCCCGGGGAGGCTGCGATACCGCGAGTGAGTTCTTTCGGGGCAGTCGCCTTATCAAATTGCGGGAACATCAATTGAACAAGTTGGTCGCCATTGACGCGAGTGAGGGCTTGATCCATCGTGATTGTGCCTTCATCAACGAGTTGTGTTGCAATCTTAAATGCGGCTTCTGCTGTTCGCTTACCTACGCGCGTCTGCAAGATCCAGAGCTTTCCTTGCTCAACAGTAAATTCAATGTCGCACATGTCGCGGTAGTGATCTTCAAGCAAGGCCATAATGCGATTGAGTTCGGCGTATGCACCTGGGTTAACTTCACCCAAATGAGTTAGCGGAAATGCATTGCGAATACCAGCAACAACATCTTCACCTTGTGCGCGAGGCAGATAATCACCGTAAGCACCTGGTGCTCCGCTTCCTGGGTCACGCGTAAAGCAGACTCCGGTACCCGATGTGTCACCAATATTTCCAAAGACCATCGCCTGAACATTGACTGCTGTACCAAGATCGGCACTAATTCGCTCGCGACGACGATAAAGCTGTGCGCGCTCTGAATTCCATGAATGGAAGACTGCCTCGATAGCGCGCGTTAATTGTGATCGTGCATCAAATGGAAAGGCAGCACCTGTGTGTTTCTCGACGACTTCAACGAAGGCATCACCTGCCTTGCGAAGTGCTGGACCATCAAGATCAGCAATTGTTTTCCCACCAGCGGCCTTGATAAGTGGCGCAGCAACCTTTTCAAAGGCATCAGCAGGAATATCGCAGACCGTCTTGCCAAACATCTCAATGAAACGACGGTATGAATCCCAAGCAAATCGTGAATCTCCTGTGATTGATTCAAGAGTTGCCGCAACTTCTTGCGACATGCCAACGTTGAGAACGGTCTCCATCATCCCTGGCATTGAAAATTTTGCACCAGATCGAACAGAGACTAGAAGTGGATTCCTTGGATCACCGAAAGACTTACCAATCTTTGTCTCAAGAACAACGATTGCACTATCGATCTGAGCAAGTAACTCATCACTGAGACCACCCGTACGCAAATAATCCTGACATGCTCGAGTGGTGATTGTGAATCCATCCGGAACAGGTATGCCCAAGGAGGCCATCTCAGCGAGATTAGCTCCCTTGCCGCCCAAGAGGTCGGACATACTTCGATTGCCTGCACTAAATGGATAGACCTTTTGGTCCATCAATCTCCCCTACTCTTTGATTGAGCCAGCGAGCATTCCTTTGACCAAACGTCTTTGGGACACAAGGAATACAATCAGAATTGGTAACGCAACCAGAACACCCGCTAGTGCAATTTCTGGCTTGTAGATTGGAACAGAGGTGGCTCCGACCCCTGGATTGATCGCAGGCGTTGAATTAAATAGGAATCCAAGACCCAACGGAAGTGTGTAGTTCTCCGAAGAATAAAGAAGAATGTAAGGCATAAAGTAATTGGCCCAATTACCAATGAAAGCAAAGAATGCTAGCAAGCTAATTAAAGCCCCCGAGAGTGGAAATGCGATCCTGGAGTACAACTGCCAGTCTGTGCAACCGTCTAATCGCGCAGATTCGTAGAGCTCAGGTGGAATAGTGGTTGAGTAATAAATATAAGAAAGGAAAGTACCAAATGGGTAGAGAGAGGAGATCAAGATCACGGAGATTGGATTATCTACCAAGCCAATTTTATCCATGAGTACAAAGAGTGGGACGACAAGTGCTACTGGTGGAATCAACATCATGATGAGCGTACTTATGAGGTAAGCCCTTTTGAATCGTATTCGCGATGCTGATAAAACAAAACCAGCTAAAGAAGCTGTTACTGTGGCTATGATAACGATCGCAATATTGAAAACTACGGAGTTAATTACCCACTGCTGGATTACCCCATCATCGAAAAACCTTAGGTTATTCCAAGCAGTGAAGTAGCCCTTAAAATTTCCAAAGGATAAGGGTGAATTATTTACGACTTGCTCATCAGTTTTTGATGGGGCTAAGAGCAACCACGCCATTGGAACGAGGCTGACAAGAGCAAAAAATATCAACCAGGAATTGACGAAAAACATTCCTACCCGATTTTCTTGAACGAGTTTTTTCTTCTTTGAGGTATTCAATGTCATTTTCATGAAGTTAACTCCTAGTCAGATTCTTTATCTGCGGTTGTCTTTACATCAAACATGTCCGTTTTGAAGATCACGATTAGCGCTCCTATGAGGCTTGGAATCAACAGAATGATCGAGAGTGCAGAGGCACCACCAAAATCGCCAGCTTTGAAAGCAAGTTCGTAACTAAGTTGGTCGAACGACCATGATGCCGCGATTCCTGTATAAACTCCCGTATTTAAAAGTTGTGGTTCTACAAATATCTGCAGACCACCTGCAAAAACTAAGACCGCCATGTATACGACATATTTTTGAATCAGTGGCAACTTAATCCTCACAGCTAATTGGAACGCTGAACAACCATCTACCCTTGCCGCCTCAATAATCTCTGAGGAAATGTTCTGCAGTGATCCATACTGGATCAAAATCCAATTTCCAGCGATAGCAAAAAATGCCATAATTGCAATCAAATAAGTGAGATTTTCTGTTTGCCAAATTTGACGGGCAGAATCTACTCCAAAAAAATTCAAAACTGATTTTATAGGACTGATGGTTGGCTCAAAGATTGCCCACCAGACCAGAACCGCCACGGCACCGGATATCGAAGCGGGAACTATATAAGCCATGCGAAGATATCTGCCCCACTTTGTTGTCTTCACATCGAGCATTAATGCCATCACGATAACCGTGATCATCATCATGGGGATAAAATAAAGCATGAACCCAGCGACATTTTTTAGCGCAACTGGGAACCTAAAGTCTTGAACAACGATGCGAAATGCATCCCAACCACCATCTACATTTGCAAGAGAGGGACCTGGCACCTCGGCGACTGCCATAAAAAGTGGCAGAATTCCGAAAGCGACGAGGAGAAAAACGTACGGCGCTAACATAAGAGACATCACAAAGTTACTCTGCTTATACCGTTTCGTCTTAGCCACAAAATCTCCTCGCCTAGTTTTTCAGAAAGAGTGGAGGATTTCGTAAAACGAAATCCTCCACTCTTTTTTACTGATTAATGTAATTCTTGCGAATTACTTCTTGGTTGTGACCTCATAGCCCAACTGCTGAGCTAGGTTCGAGGTGTATGCCGCATAGGCTTCAAGAGCCTTTTGCAGATTCTTTGACTTAGATAACTCAGGAGCGAAAGCAGCACCCCATGCGCCATCTGCATCGTAACGAACTGGCTTTACGCCTGTCCATACTTTGCCTGCTTGAGCAGCCATTGCTGGATATGGACTTGATGCGTAGTAAGGATCAGCATCAATCTTTGCTTTCCACAATGCATTTCCCTTGAGACTTGCAGGGAAAGTAGGTGCTCCATTACTGCCATCTGGGTTCTTCACATCGACAACATTTCTCTTGTCGCCCGTCATGAAGAGCGCAAAATCAAGAGCTTGTCGTGGGAATTTGGAATGAGGAGAAACGGTGTAAATACCACCACCCCACTCGCCAGAGTAATTGACCTTTTCACCGTCCCATAGAGGCATAGGTGCTGCTGTCCAAGCCCCGGCAGGCTGTGCAAATGAACCAGCTGGTCGGATGACGAATTCGCCATACCATGATGGCCCAATGTGAGCTACAAGCTTGCCTGCCTTTGCAATTGCAGCATACTCTGGTGAGAATGCTGAACCTGCATAGTAGACGCCTGCATCAATGAGAGGCTGAAGTGCAGTGGTAACTCGTGTGCACTTAGGGTCCTTTGCATTAATAAGAACACGTGTTGCACTCAACTCATTGTTCAGTGGGCACTGTGAAGGCCAGAAGTAACCTGAGTATGCCGCTGCATCACTTAGAGCACCCAATGAGTACCCTGGATGTTTGGCCGCTAGGTCTTTACCAATGGCAAACAATTCGCTCATCTTGGTTGGGACTTTGTAACCAAACTCAGCGAAGAGTTTTGTGTTGTACCAAAGTACGCTCTGAGCCATATCATTTTTAATAGCGTAATACTTACCATCTGAGCCCTTTGACCAATCATTCAGTTTTCCGAAATCTTTGATCTCAGCTGGAGTTAGTAAGCTCGAAAGTTCACGTGCATTAGCAATAATTGGGTTCTTAAGCACTGCTACATCGTTTGGTGGGCCGAAGACTACATCTGGCCAACCTTTCTTAACTCGGTTGAATAGCTGTACTTTTGCCAACAGGTCGCCCTGTGCGTGAAGTTCTACCTTCACATCAACTTTGCCCTTCATGATTTGTGCGTACAACTTTGCACCTGGTAGACGCGGTGCATCTACCCAGACGACGATCGATGGTTTAGCAGCTTGAGCTGGCATCGCCATGACTGTTGTACCTGCAATTGCAGTCGCCGTAGCGATCGCAATTAGTGAGTACTTCTTTTTCAAGGTGTTCCCCCTCTGTAGGTCTGGCGTCGGCGCCTTGTTGCCAATCGAGCCAGTTGCCGAAATACTAGGGGGCGGAATACTATTTCGTATAGTATTTTCAAAGTTTCTTTTTGGAGTTTCGCACCTCGCAGGCGCGAATCCTCCAGTTGTTATGAAGCCGTTATAAACCGAGAGAGAAGGTAGGCGACCATGAAGATCACCAACGTTGAAGTTGTACTTGAGGAACGCGCTGGCATGTCTCCCGCGTTTGTCTGGCGAAAAAATGTACCAGGCTCCGATGGCGCGCATACGGGAGCTTGGCTGGTCGTTGAAACAGATGCCGGTATCACTGGTTTTGCCTCTGTAAGCCGCGGAGTCATTTTTAAAGATTATGTCGATCGTCGTTTTAGAGCAGAATTTGTCGGGCAAGATCCATTAATGCGTGAGCATTTATGGGAACGTGTCTGGGAACTTGATCGCATCGAACGTTTTGCACCAAATATGACACATGTATTTGATGTCGCTTTGTGGGATATTGCGGGAAAGCAAGCCAATCTTCCTGTGTACAAATTACTCGGTGGCTATCGCGAATCACTTCCTGCCTACGCATCCACTGTTACTTATTCTTCCATTGAAGAATTCCTTGACATTGCAGATCAGGCTCTAGCCCTTGGTTATCCAGCAATTAAGTTGCATGCATTTGGAGATGCAAAGAAAGATGCACTCCTTGGTGAGAGACTTCGTGCACATGTCGGCGATGATGTTCCATTGATGTATGACGGATCAGCAGGATTTGATCTCGAGGATGCGGTCTATCTTGGAAACGCACTCTATGACAGCGGATTTGCTTGGTATGAAGAGCCAATGCGCGAATTCAGTGTTACCGCGTACAAGTGGCTCGGTCAGCGAGTAAAGATTCCTTTGCTTCTGGGCGAAGTAACAGATGGTGCTCATATGAGCGCTGGAGACTTTGCAGCCACTGGTGTCGCCACATCTCTTCGCACAAGCACCTTCTTACGTGGTGGCTTTACCGGCGCAATGCGCATTGCACACTTGGCTGATGCCTACCATTTGCGCGCCGAGGTACACGGAATGGGACTTGAGAGCGCTCACCTCTGTATGGCAATTAAGAACACTACATATTACGAATCCTTGATCTGGGGTAATCCAATTAAGCGTGAAGCACTCGTTGATGCCCAAGGAAATGTTCATGGTCCAAAGGGTCCTGGCGTTGGATACGAAACAATCTGGGCGCAATCTGGTGTTCCTAAGGGTCTAGAAAAGTTTGTGAAGTAATGACAAAAATTATTGGCATCGAATCTTTTGATGTTCGTTTTCCGACATCGAAGATGCTTGACGGTTCAGATGCCATGAATCAGGATCCAGATTATTCGGCGGCGTATTTACGAATCACCACCGATCAAGCTGGACTCCATGGTGACTCTTTAGTTTTTACGATCGGGCGCGGTAATGATGTACAGATCACGGCAATCAATATGCTTACTCCTAAAGTTCAAGGTCTCACAGTTGATGATGCTTTTGCACGGATCGGACAGATCGCACGCGAACTCAGTGGTGATAGCCAGATTCGTTGGTTAGGCCCTGATTACGGTGTCTTCCATATGGCAGCAGGTGCGGTCCTGAATGCACTCTGGGATCTCTTTGCTAAGGCAAAAGGTGTTCCGCTCTGGAAACTCTTAGCGGATATGACTCCCGATCAGATTGTTGATGCTATTGATTTCAGATACATCACCGATGCACTTACTCGTGAAGAAGCGCTCGACATTCTTCACCGCATGCACTCAAATAAGTCTGCAAACGAAGAGATTCTGCGTAGTAAGGGTGTGCCTGCCTATACAACCTCTCCAGGTTGGCTTGGCTATACCGATGAAAAGATGCTAGATCTCACCAAAAAGGCTATGGATGATGGTTTTAAGCTCATCAAATACAAGTGCGGTAAGTCAATCGCAGATGACCAGCGCCGCCTGGGCAAAGTCCGCGAACTTGTTGGCCCGAACTTTAAGATCGCAATAGATGCCAATCAAGTCTGGGATGTCGATGTTGCAATTACTTGGATTAATGCGCTCAAAGATTACAAATTGCATTGGGTAGAAGAGCCGACAAGTCCGAGCGATGTAATTGGCCACGCCAAGATTGCTTCCTCCGTTGCACCAACACCAATTGCTACAGGTGAAATGGCAAGCTCTCGCATCATCTTTAAACAACTATTGCAGGCGAAAGGCTTCTCTGTCATGCAGATTGATGCCACACGCGTTGCTGGCGTAAACGAAAATCTTGCGAACATACTGATGGCTGCCAAGTTTGGAGTTCCAGTATGTCCGCATGCAGGGGGTGTAGGGCTGTGTGAGATGGTCCAACATTTAGCAATGTGGGATGCGGTGGCCGTCTCGGGACATCACGGATCTCGAGTTGTTGAATTTGTGGACCATCTCCACCAGCACTTCCTCGAACCGGTTGCAGTAAAAGATGGTTACTACCTAGCGCCACAACTTCCCGGAGCCGGAGCAGAGATGCATCAAACTAGTATCGATGAGTACTCCTTTCCGAGTGGCTCTTATTGGAAGAATGAGGCAAATGCATGAGCGATGAATTCGAGGGGCTGGTTGCGGTTGTCACCGGCGCAGGATCCGGAATCGGATTAGCTGCTGCGCAACACTTCCACGACAACGGTGCAAAGGTCTATGGACTCGATCTTCAGGAAGGATCAATGAGCCCGTATGCGCACTTCATTACCTGCGATATTGGTGATCCTGCAAGTGTGAGTTCAGCATTTGCCGAATTGGCAAAGCAGACACAGGTGATCGACATCCTTGCTAATAACGCTGGAGTCGGTGCGACTGGAACTGTTGAAGATGCTAGCGAAGAAGATTGGCATAGAGTTCTCAACATTAACGTCGTTGGTACCTCCCGAGTGAGCGCTGCAGCAATGCCGCTCCTGCGCAAGAGTAAATCCCCTGCAATTGTTAATACATGTTCTATCGCTTCAACGGCCGGCATCCCAAAGCGCGCGGTCTATAGCGCGAGCAAGGGAGCGATTATGTCTTTGACTTTGGCGATGGCTGCCGATCACGTGAAAGAAGGAATCCGTGTGAACTGCGTTAACCCTGGAACTGCTGACACGCCATGGGTCTCTCGCCTACTCTCACAGGCCAAAGATCCAGCGGCAGAGCGCGCAGCCCTCGAGGCGCGTCAACCAATGGGACGTCTTGTAAATGCTCCAGAGGTTGCTTCGGCAATTGCCTACCTCGCAAGTCCCCGACAGGCTTCAACTACTGGCACAATTCTGGCTGTAGATGGCGGCATGCAAGGGCTTCGACTTCCGAAATAACCACTTGCTCCACATGTAGTTGAGAGGTTGGTCTGACTGTGGCAACAAAGAAGACCGCTGCTCGCGCAAGTAAGCGCACTCCTCGTAGATCTGTTTTATCAGATGAAATCTACGACATGATCAAGGCGATGATCTTTAATCATGAAATCGAGCCAGGATCTCGCGTAAATATTGATTCACTCTCAGCACAACTTGAGGTTTCACAGACTCCGGTCCGCGAAGCGCTAGCTCGTCTTGAATCAGATGGCCTCATCGCTAAAGAACCT
>JACCDL010898477.1_pt1 | contig 12551 bp, 11 predicted proteins | sample 7441931 | NCBI WGS metagenome assembly JACCDL01 (sample SAMN15323437, study PRJNA562643) | freshwater metagenome | isolation source: river surface water | place: USA:Blue River Watershed | collected 2017-08-16 | reverse complement strand
GGAATTCCTGAAGGCGCCAACGTCTTTCCCGGCTACGACAGTGTGATTCCCAAGGAAGCTGCCACTGTTGCTGAAATCCTGAAGCAGTCGGGATATTCCACGGCCGCATTTGGCAAGTGGCATCTCACGCCACTGTGGGAGCAAACACTCGCTGGTCCCTTTGATCGTTGGCCGACAGGTCTTGGCTTCGAACGCTTCTACGGCATCTTGAATGCTGAGGCTTCGCAGTGGGAGCCACCGATGTTTGATCAGACAACGCCGGTGATGCCGTATGAAGGCCGCGACGACTATCACATGACTGAGGACATCGCTGATAAGGCGATCTCATGGATGCGTGTGCAGAAGGCATCGCAGCCTGACAAACCGTTCTTCTCGTATATCGCAACTGGTGCCATGCATTGTCCGCATCATGTCGGTCCGGAATGGATTGAAAAGTTCAAGGGACAGTTCGACCAGGGCTGGGATGAACTACGTCGCGAAATTTACGAACGCCAATTGGCGATGGGCGTGATTCCACAGGGAACAGCGCTCACGCCACGGCCGGATGAAGTGCCGTCATGGGAGGAATACCCCGATCGTTACAAGCCAGTGGCATCGCGTCTGATGGAAGTATTCGCCGGATTCCTTGCACACACCGATGCACAAATTGGTCGTGTGTTGGATGCAGTGGAAGAAATGGGTGAGGCTGACAACACCTTGTTCATGTACATCACGGGTGACAACGGCGCATCGGCCGAAGGAACCATTCACGGAGCATGGAGTGCTCCATCATTCCAGAACGGCATTCCTGAAGACCCTGAGTGGCTGCTGGACCACATGGATGATTTCGGCACGGCTCGATGTGAGAATCATTACAACCTTGCGTGGGCATGGGCACTTGACTCTCCATTCCAATGGATGAAGCAAGTGGCATCGCATTTTGGTGGCACACGTAATGCAATGGCAGTGCAGTGGCCTGCACGCATTGCAGAGCCTGGCGGCTTGCGCACACAGTTCCATCATGTTGTTGATGTGATGCCCACGTTGCTGGCGGCTGCGGGTGTGCAGACTCCGACGTCGGTAAATGGTTTGCAGCAACTACCTGTTGATGGTGTTTCTATGTTGTATGCATTGGAAGGTGCTGAAGGTCCAAGTACTCGCACGACGCAATACTTCGAAATGTTTGGTAACCGTGCGATCTACCACGATGGATGGATTGCTAGTTGCTTCCATGGTCGAGTTCCGTGGAACCGTTTTGGCATGGTGCCATTTTTCGGAGAACAAGAAAAGTGGGAGCTGTACAACATCGCGGAGGATTTCTCACAAGGAGTGAACCTTGCAGAGAATTATCCAGAAAAGTTGGCTGAACTGTTGGAACTGTTTGACTCTGAAGCCAAGCGCAACAACGTGTATCCGTTACGAGAACCAGGATCCACTTTGGGGATGAAGGTTGTTCCGCCTGAGAATCTTGGTGGTCTGAAGAAAATGACCTACACCGCCGATCACATTCGTATGCCGGAACGTTCTGTGGTGAACCTGAAGAACTGTTCATTCCGCATCACGGCAGACATAGATGTTCCGGAAGCGGGATGCCACGGCGTCATTGCATGCCAGGGCGGAAATATGGCCGGATGGTCGTTGTATGTCGACGACAACTGTCGACCCACGTATCACTACAACTGGATGGGTCACGAGCACTACATCGCAACCTCAAATGCGGTGCTGTCGCCGGGTCGTCTTGTGTTGACAGTGGAATTTGTCTACGACGGCGGTTTTGGCGCAGGCGGAGATGCTGTGTTGATTCTTGATGGTGCACCAATCGGACATGCACGAGTCGACAAATCAGTGCCCATCGTGTTCTCGATGAGCGGCGAATCATTCGACATCGGTATGGACACGGGAGCGCCAGTCGGGGATTACCCGCATGTGTATCGCTTCACTGGAAAGATTCACGGTGTCACTCTCGAACGTCTTAGTGAGCCTTCGCCAGACATCGCCGCAAAGATTGCTGATGGTGAATTCCTCGCCAGTCTTGCAACGCAATAGGAACTACTCCGTCAACACGGCAGTTGTTACATAAACGCGGATTGAGATGTTTCGTCTCGTCCACGGTGGTACGCCTCGATGGCGCGTGCTCGATCAAACAAGTGATGTGGACGCGATGCGATGTCGGCCGTTGTTTGGCGTGGTGAAAATTCAAGAAACCGCCCGCCATTTTGTTCAAGCCAGATCTCTTGTTCCTTATCGGTCTTGCTTTCCATGTAGCCACCAAAGGGACCAAACATTGCTCCGGCCATCGGTGCAATGACAATCAGCGTGTGCGCGGCATCGGCAATGTCAACGCTGACACCTGAACGAACACCACCATCGACGTACCACGTGCCATTAATGCGTTGTGGTGCCAGCAATCCAGGAACGGCTGAAGAAGCCGAAACCAGTTTTGTGAGGGGAATGTGTTCGCCGCTGAGAACAACGCGTTGGAGGCGTGGAACGGACGTGACGACGGCCCGCACATTTGGTGCGGTGCGGTCACCGAATGCCAACTTTGCAACATTGGCTAATGCACCTGGCTTGGGGTTGGGAAACTTCGGGACGGGGAGAGAGACCAACTCTTCGAAAGTGACGTCAAGGGCGGTGGCTGCGGCAGCCCATGATCCGGCAGATGTGCCCAGCATTGGTGCATGAGTGAGGTCGATGCCTTGGTCACGGAGTCCGTGAATAATGCCAAGGGCGTAACCAATGCCAAAGAGTCCACCGCCTCCAAATACTCCAGCAAAAGGCGGCACAGCTTGCATCTCCATATTCTCCTCTAAATCTGCAAGTGATTTCATCATCGCCGTTAGGGTTCGGGTATGGAAACGGTTGTTCTCATTCCTTCCTTGGGCAGACCAGCATCCGACTTTGATGCGTTATGCCACTCGCTTCGCGAGGCGGGATACAACACGGTCGCCATCGACCCTCGCCCGACCTTTCCAGGAAAGCCCACACTGCATGATCTTGCTGTGGACACCATTTCGCAAATCAATGCCATGGGGATTGAAAAGTTCCACCTCATTGGCCATGCATTCGGTAATCGTTTGTCTCGATGCATCACGGCTGATTTCAACGACCGAGTGCTTTCGCTGACTCTTCTCGCTGCGGGAGGTCTGGTTGAGCCCGAAGAACATATCTGGGCGGCTCTTGCAGCGTGTTTTGATGAGAGCCTGAGTGATGACGAACATATGAGAAATGTGAAGGTCGGTTTCTTCGCGGACGGAAATGATGCTTCGGTCTGGCGTGACGGCTGGTACCCGGAAGTGATGAAGTATCAACGCCCTGCGGTGATTCGCACTCCTCGGGAGGATTGGTGGGGAGCATCGGTTGATCGGGTGTTGGTTGTGCAGGCCTTGCAAGATGCCATTGCTCCAGTAGGGAATGGTCGTCGTTACGTTGCCGAATCCGCACCACATGCACGTTTGGTGGAAATTGACGGAGCAGGTCATGCGATGTTGCCGGAACAGCCAGAGGCAATTGCCGCTGCAGTCATTGATTTTTTGAAAGGCTAAGAACATGCAAGCGCGCATTCTCACCTGGAACCTGTGGCACCAGTTCGGCCCTTGGCGTGACCGCCAAGAGGCAATCCTCACAGTTCTGCAGCAAGAGAACGCCGACATTGTGTTTCTACAAGAAGTGTGGGCGCAAGAAGGCGGCCTTGATCAAGCGCAGTGGCTTGCTGACGAACTCAACATGTATGTCGCACGCACTGAAGGTCCGTGGTACGACGATGGCGTCAGCATGGGCAATGCAATCTTGTCGCGCTGGCCTGTTGTTTCATGGGAAGTGCATCGTCTACCCGATGTCACTGGTGCACCTAGTTATCGCCGTGCCGTTGTCGCACAACTAGAAACACCATTTGGTCGATGGTGGACAGTGTGCACACACCTTGACCATAAGTTCGATGGTTCGGCAACACGTGTTGCGCAGTGTGAGGCATTGTGTGGCATCGTCGATCAACTTCGTGTTGATCCTGAAATCGATACGCCTGTCATTCTTGCAGGGGACTTCAATTCCGTTCCTGACTCTGATGAAATTCGCATGATGACCGGTCGTCGTGAGACGGCGATCGAAGGTCTGGTGTTTACAGACTTGTGGGAAGTCGTCAATGAAGACAATGGATTTACGTGGCGTCGCGATAACGAGTACATCGCAGACTCCACGTGGCCGAACCGTCGCCTTGATTATCTGTTTATGTCCTGGCCGCGTCCACGTCCGATCGGCAACCCCATCAATGTGTGGCTCGCGGGAGTTGAACCAGTGAACGGCATTCAGCCGAGCGACCATGCAGCGGTCGTCGCCGATATTCGTATGGTTGCTGAATAGTCACCGACGAACAGCCGACGAAGAATCAAACGACAACTCATTGCCTCGTGGTGGCAATGCATGCGCACATCAATGCATGTCGAATTCAGATTCGTATCTTCCAGTCGACGGAGAGAATCCGTTCAAATGTCTGACTCGTGGAGTGGAATCCGATGTGTTGTGCATCCTCGGTCGGCGCCACAACACGTGCTCCGGTTCGGAAATCTCCACCATTTCGGGCCGATCACGTAGTCAGATTCAAAACGTTCTGCGGTATCTCGGTTTCACGGGCGTCGTGAAGTCTGAAAAACGTGATGGGGTATGGCTGAACCAATTGAACCCCGAGCATCCGCTTGAGCCATTGATTCGAGAAATCGCTGTGATGCGAATCCCAGAAGTAGGTAATGAAGTGTCGTTACCAGGCGCAGTTCATGCGCTTGATGCCATTGATGAATGAGCTCTGCAGGTAATCAGGCTCACTCGTAATTTCCAGAGTCGGTACGCGACGACGAATCTCATCAAACATCACGGCAATTTCACGACGTGCAAGGTTGGCGCCCAAACAGAAGTGCGGGCCACCGGCACCAAAGCCCACCTGGGCAGGCTGTGCGGAGCGACGAATGTCGAAATCATTCGGGTTCGTGAAGACAGTCTCGTCACGGTTGCCTGACTGGTAGAACATCACGACCTTTTCGCCCTCTTTGATGGGTTGGCCATTGATTTCTGTGTCCTGAGTAGCGGTGCGGCGGAAGTGAATCACCGGCGTTGCGTAACGAACAATTTCTTCCACTGCAGTCTTGGTATGAGTTTCGAAGTCGTTGAACCACAGTTCGCGCTGGTCGCGGTGAATGGTCAGCTCGCGCATGCCGTGTCCAATTGCTGTGCGAGTTGTCTCATTGCCGGCAACGACCAACAAGATGAAGAAGGAGCCGAACTCTTGTGCGGTGAGGCGCTCGCCGTCAACAACAGCGTTCATCATGATGGACGCAATGTCGTCACCTGGGTTCTTCAAACGCTCTTCGCCCAGTGCGAGTGCATAAGCAAAGATCTCTCCACCCACACGCACGAGGTCTTCGAAGGTTCCGACGTACTCAGGGTCGCCCACACCAAGGATGGTGTTCGTCCAGTTGAAGATCATCTCTTCGTCTGACTCTGGAATGCCCATCATGTCGCAGATGATCTGCAATGGCATGAGAGCTGCTACTTCACGAACGAAGTCGCACTCACGCTCAGGGAAGCGTTCGAACATGCGGTCAATCACGGATGCGGAGCGAATGCGAACTGATTCCTCTAACGCGGTGATTTCTTTTGGTGTGAAACCCTTAGAGACGATGGAGCGCAAACGGAAATGCTTTGGGTCGTCCATGTTGATCATCGAACCGAAGAACTCGTTGATCTCGACGGGCAAGTCGCCGATGTTTGAACCTGCACCACTCTTAAACAAGTTGGCGTTACGGCTTACATGCCAGATGTCGTCGTGACGAACAAGTGCGCGATAACCAGGACCTGGAGGAATGGGGGAGTTCTCCACCATTCGCTCTTCGAAGAAGTGGAAAGGTGACTCTTCGCGCAAAGTCTTGAATGCACCGAAGCGCCAGTCACGAGGCTTGGTCCAGAACTCTGGATCGGAAAGGTCGATGTCGGCAAGCGGAACAACGGGAAGATTCATGAAGGCAGATTAGGGGAAGGTACGGTCATAACCCATGGCAGAGTTCACCTTCTTCGTCGACGCCGATTTGTACATGATGAACGGTGGTGAACTGGCCGCCACCGAAGAGGATTTGCACGAGATGGGGGTCTGGGCCGTTGATATTCCGAAGGAATACGGCATGGACCTCGGGGACCGCATTCCGGTGCGGGTCAATGGCACCTCTTCGGGTATTCGCTTCTACTGCAAACTTCTGGGCATGAAGGACACCTTGCAGTTAGAGGAAATGGACCGTGTTTTGGCGGCTGCCGAGGCAAAAGAAGCCTCCTCGGAGGAGTGATTCGCCCTGTTTCTTGGTTAATGTCGTTGAGTCGGTTCGACCAGCGGACCACCAAACAGGGAGTCATTAATGCCCGAAGCAGTAATCGTTGCAACAGCCCGTAGCCCCATTGGCCGCGCCAACAAGGGATCGCTCAAGGATCTCCGTCCTGACGACATGTCAGCACAGATCGTGAAGGCCCTCATGGCAAAAGTTCCTCAGGTGAAGGCCGACGACGTCGAAGACCTCATCATGGGTATCGGTCAGCCTGCCGGTGAAGGTGGATTCAACATCGGTCGTATGGTCGCCATCTTGGCTGGTCTCGACAATGTTCCTGGCGTCACCGTCAACCGCTACTGCTCATCTTCATTGCAGACCATCCGCATGGCTGCACACGCTATTCGCGCCGGAGAAGGCGATTGCTTTATCGCAGCTGGCGTTGAGGCAGTGAGCCGTTACGCATCAGGTGCTTCCGACTCCGCTCCTAACGCAATCTTCAAAGAAGCCGGTGCACGCACACGTGCTCGCTCTGAAGGTGGCGCAGAAGTATGGACACCGCCAACAGGACTTCCCGATGCATACATCGCAATGGGTCAGACCGCAGAGAACGTGGTGCAACTTGAAGGCGTGTCACGTGAAGAGATGGACCACTTCGGTGTCCGCTCACACAACCTCGCAGTTGCTCACCAGGAGAATGGTTTCTTCGAGCGCGAGATCACACCTCTCGTTCTTCCTGACGGCACAGTTGTTTCCAAGGATGACGGCCCACGTGCCGGCACCACCTACGAAGCAACATCGCAGTTGAAGCCAGTGTTCCGCCCTGATGGTTCCGTCACAGCCGGTAACGCATGCCCACTTAACGACGGTGCAGCAGCAGTCATGGTCATGTCCGACACCAAGGCAAAGCAGTTGGGCCTCACCCCACTCGCACGCATCGTGTCCTCGGGCGTTTCTGGCCTCAACCCAGAAATCATGGGCCTTGGTCCAATCGAAGCATGTCGCCAGGCTCTCAAGCGTGCCGGCATGACCATCGATCAGATCGACCTTGTTGAAATCAACGAAGCATTTGCTGCACAGGTTCTTCCTTCGGCAAAGCACCTCGGCATTCCAATGGACAAGCTCAACATCCACGGTGGTGGCATTGCGCTTGGTCACCCATTCGGCATGACCGGTGCACGCATCATGACAACCCTCATCAACGGTCTTCAGTGGGAAGACAAGACCTACGGCATGGAGTCCATGTGCGTCGGTGGTGGCCAGGGTATGGCAATGATCGTTGAGCGCTTGAGCTAATCAAGCCTGAACAATTGAAGTGCAACGACTAGTTCGTTGCCGATCGCGAATCGGCGGTGGGTCTCAACATGAGGGCCACCGCCGTTCCGCATAACACCATCAAAACTGCGGCGAATGTGAAGGTCGCCTCGGCTCCATAGGAGCCATAAATGACCGGCGCTATGAGCGACATGATGGAACCTGCGATGAGGTCGCCTGTTCCGTTGAGTCCCTGTGCTGCACTGGCCCGGCCATGCGGTGCCACTTGTGCCATGAGTGATTGCGTTGCCGGAATGGAGAGCGATCCGACGACACCTTCCACCAAGCTGAAGCTGACGAGAAGAATCGCACTTGGTAAAAAGCCGTACAACATGACGAGGGGAGCCGTCATGAAAATGCCAATCACGGTCATCTTTGCGGCGCCGGCTTTGTCCGCCATACGCCCACCTTTTGCCCCCAGAAGAATGAAGGGAATGGTGTAGAGCAAGAACGTCATGCCGACCATGAAATTGTTGCCACCGCGATCGGTTATGTAGCGATCCCACAAAGAATCGTAGATGCCCACGGGAATGAAAAGCGTGAGAGACGCAAGTGCGGCTGCACGAATCGGGCGGAACTTCAGTAACTCAATACTGAGTCGCTTTGATTCTTCTGTGGAAGGAAGCGATGGCAGTTCCTTTGGCAACACCACCATGAATGCAACAAGTGCAAACACACCAAAGATGAGGAACGCGCCACTTAATCCGAATGGTGCAATGAGAGTGGCACCAATGAGCGGTCCGCCAGTGAAGCCAGCAAGTTCCACGCCACGCAGTCGCCCGAGACGTTCGGCTGCACGTGCTTTATCGATGTTGGCCGCGATGGCTTTCACTGCGGGTCCACTGGTGCCCAATGCTGCTCCAGAGATTGCGCGCGCGACGACAAACATCCACAACGTATTGCCGAATGCAAACAAGATTGAACCGAGGGAGGCAAGGACAAGAGCCGCAAGGACCAGCTTCTTTGGTTTGCCGCGGTCTGCGTAAGGCGCAACAAACAATGACACCAAGAGTGACGCCATAAAACCCGCGGCGGCGATAAAACCCAAACCCGCATCACTGAAGTCGTACTTGTCTTGCAGGTCGCTGAGCGCGGGGAAGATCATGCTGACCGACATCGGCACGCTGAAGCCGCAAATGAGAAGAGGACCAATACCCATGGTGAACTTGGCGAGGCCGCGTTCATTGCTTGGCGTTGTCATTGTTTACCTTCCGAGGCAGCGAAGTACTTCGTCGTTGAAGGCGGGCCAATATTGCATGCCCCACTCATCGAATTCGCGCTCTGCAATCATGACGCATGCTGCATCAGCAACGGGGTCAATCCACAGGAACGTGCCGATGCCGCCGAAGTGGCCAAAGGTTGACGAAGAGTTGCGTGCGCCCGTCCAGTGCGGTGTTTTTTGTCCGCGAATTTCAAAGCCCAGACCCCATGGACAGGGATCGAATGATCCACGACCAGGAACAACTCCAGCGAGTTCAGGGAATACAGGCATGACTGCTTCCATAAAGGTCTCTTGAGCGATGAGCGTGGGGGAGCGAAGCTCCTGCACAAACTGCAACAAGTCTTCAAGAGTGGAATGCACATCCTTGGCACACGAACCTTCGAGTGCACTGTGGTGCATGCCGAGTGGAGCGAAGACTGCGTCATCGATGTATTCCACAAAGGCAATACCAGTGGAGTGCTCGATATGTTGCGCCAGCATCTCAAAACCAGTGTTGCTGTAGATGCGCTTCACGCCTGGCTTACCAACGGGGGCTGCGCCATCAAATGAGTAGCCGCCAGCATGTGCAAGAAGATGTCGAACGGTGCAACCGGTTTGACCCACTGCATCGTCGAGGTGAATGCTGCCTTCTTCAACAGCAATCAACGCGGCGTATGCACTGAGTGGTTTACTCACACTTGCAATGCGTTGTCGGCGTTGCGTATCGCCATGGGTTTCGATGCCACCACTGTGAACAACGCCAATGGATGATTCTGAAACCGGCCATGCATCAGCAAGGCTCCATGCAGAATCAAGCAACGACATGATTAGCCGTGATTGCGAATGAGTTCGGCAACACGGAAAGCGAGGTCGAGACCTTGGCGACCGTTCAAGCGAGGGTCGCAGATCGTTTGGTAACGATCGTTGAGGTCATCGCTTGTGACATCATCAGTTCCGCCGGTGCACTCGGTGACATCGTCACCTGTAAGTTCCACGTGAATGCCACCAGGCCATGTGCCTTCGGCCTTGTGTGCACGAACGAATCCGGCAATCTCGGCGACGATGTCTTCGAATTGACGAGTCTTGCGACCGTTTGGTGCCGTGATCGTGTTGCCATGCATCGGGTCGCATGCCCAGACCACGGGGTGATCAGTTTCTTTGACGGCACGAAGGAGTGGACGAAGCGAATCTTCCACTTTGTCAGCGCCCATGCGGCTGATGAGAGTGAGACGACCAGGAATACGTGCAGGGTTGAGTGTTTGGCACAACTCAAGAACCCATTCAGGTGAAGTGGTGGGGCCCACCTTGCAACCGATGGGGTTGCCAACACCACGCAAGAACTCGATGTGAGCACCGTCAAGTTGACGTGTGCGCTCGCCGATCCAGAGCATGTGCGCGCTGCAGTCGTACCACTGACCAGTCAGTGAGTCTTGACGCGTGAGAGCTTCTTCGTACCCAAGAATGAGTGCTTCATGGCTGGTGTACACGTCGACTTCATGAAGTGATGAGTCGGACTCTGTATCAACACCACATGCACGCATGAAACGAAGTGCGCGTTCAATTTCATTTGAGAGGTCGACGTAGCGCTGGCCTTCAGGGCTGGATGCAACGAAGTCTTGTGTCCATGCATTCACACGGTTGAGATCAGCAAAGCCACCCTTGGTGAACGCACGCAACAAGTTCAAGGTGGAAGAGGACTGGTGATATGCCTGCACCAAACGCTGCGGGTCTGGCATGCGTGCTTCGGCAGTGAATGCTGCATCGTTCACGATGTGTCCACGGAATGATGGCAATTCAACATCGCCGATCTTTTCTGTTCCGGAAGAACGAGGCTTTGCGAATTGGCCTGCCATGCGACCAATCTTCACAACAGGGACGCCCATGGAATAGGTGAGCACGATTGCCATCTGCAAGATGACACGCAACTTCTCGCGAATGTTGACGGCATTGAATTCGTCGAAGCTTTCAGCGCAGTCGCCCGCTTGCAACAAGAAGGCGTTACCGGCTGCTACTTGACCAAGTGATGCCTGGAGAGAACGAGCCTCACCTGCAAAGACAAGGGGAGGGTATGCGGCTACTTGCGAGAGAGCTTCCTCGAGCGAGCCGTTGGTGGGCCAGTCGGGTTGCTGCTGTGCGGGGAATGCCTGCCAGGAATCGGGAGTCCAACTACGTGCCATAAGAGGTACAGCCTTGCGCTTAAAGGGGGTAAAACGCAACGCCTATTTCCCGATGGTGGGAAATAGGCGTTGAGAAAGGGGTGTCTGGGTTGAATCAGACGGCGAGGATGCGCTCGGCGTCGTCGCGCAGTCCTTCAACTGCACGGCTGACCAAGCGGCGGGCTGCCTCGGCGGTCACGCCGAGATCTTCGCCCACTTCGCGGAAGCTCTTGCGCTCACCATCGAGAAGGCCGAAACGGGCTTCCACGGCGTAGCGAGCACGATCGTCCAAGGTTCCGAGAAGCTCGTCGAGCAATTCAGTGTCGACCATTGCCATGACTGCGTCTTCAGGGGTGCCCTGACCGTTGTCCATGAGGTCGCCCAAGGTTGCGTCACCATCGTCGCCCACGGTCTTGTCGAGAGAGACAGGAGTGGTGAGGCGGTGAAGTTCTGCGTTGCCTGCGTCGAGAGTTTCGCCATCACCGGAAGCCTGGCGAAGTGCTGCACGCAAGCTTGCGGAGCGGTCACCAGGAATACGGATAAGGCTGGCCTTCTGGTCAAGCGCACGACCGATGGCCTGGCGAATCCAGAATGTTGCGTAGGTGGAGAACTTGAATCCACGGCGCCAGTCGAACTTGTCAACTGCGTGCTCGAGGCCGAGGTTGCCTTCCTGGATGAGGTCCAAGAGGTCCATGCCCTGTGGCAATGGGTAACGGCGAGCAATGGAGACCACCAAACGAAGGTTGGAGCGGATGAAGCGGTCCTTTGCGGCTGCTGCATTGCGCAGGTCACGACGAAGGGCGGCTCCGCGCTCGCCAGCTTCTAACTTCTGGGCGGCTTCGCGGCCAGCTTCGATTGCTTTTGACAATTCGCGCTCGTCCTCGGCTGTGAGGAGGGCAACTTTGCCGATGTCATTGAGATAAAGACCAATTGAGTCATTCATGATGCAGTGTTCAACCGTGTGTTCGTAGGGCTTGTTCCCATGAAACCCGTGGCAACGGGCACATAGGTCCGGCAAAGAGGGGGCTCCATGTCGGGGGGATTTGAGACATTAACAGAGCACAAGGGTCTTGGCTAGGGGCAATTTGGAGAATTTGTTTTCTGCAGGTAGAAGGGTGCCCGAGGCACTTACAATCGCTACGTGCCGAACCCCTCCCCGCAGCGTTTGGGCCTCCTCGGAGGCACCTTCGATCCGCCACATCGTGGTCATCTGGCTGCAGCTCTTGCCGTGCGGGATGCGTTGAGCCTTGACCGTGTTGATCTATTGGTGGCGAATGACCCGTGGCAGAAATCAGGCGAGCGTGCAGTGACGCCTGCTGCATTGCGTTTGCAGATGGTGCAGGCATTGGTCGAAGGATGCGAGGGCATCGGTGTGGACGACAGGGAAGTACGCCGTGGCGGGCCGACTTACACCGTTGAAACTTTGGAAGAACTTGCCATCGAGCAACCAAGGACGGAAGTCTTTCTGATTGTCGGACAAGACACAGCAGACCGAATTCATACATGGCATCGCCATACGGACCTGCTTGCTCTCTCTACGCTCGTCATCGTGAATCGCGACCAGAATGCTCAGCAGGTGCCCGCAGCGCTGGCAGGTGC
>JACCDL011110940.1_pt1 | contig 12554 bp, 13 predicted proteins | sample 7441931 | NCBI WGS metagenome assembly JACCDL01 (sample SAMN15323437, study PRJNA562643) | freshwater metagenome | isolation source: river surface water | place: USA:Blue River Watershed | collected 2017-08-16 | reverse complement strand
CAAAGCCGCTGCCGAAGCCGTCAGCAAGCAATTTGTCGAAGTGCTGATGGCGCCCGATTTCAGCGCCGAAGCACTCGAGGTGTTCAAGAGCAAAGTCAATGTGCGTTTGATGAAAATTGCGCTGCCAGCCGCCTACGGCCAAGTGCGCAATGCACTGGAAACCAAGCGCGTGGGCTCAGGCTTGTTGTTGCAAAGCGCCGACAACCACGAGTTGGCTTTGGCCGACTTGAAAATCGTGACCGTGAAACAACCCACGCCTGAAGAATTGCATGATTTGTTGTTCGCGTGGAAAGTGGCCAAGTTCGTCAAGTCCAACGCCATTGTGTTTTGCAAAAACGGCATGACGATGGGTGTGGGCGCAGGCCAGATGAGCCGCCTCGACTCGGCACGCATCGCCAGCATCAAAGCGGCCGCGGCCCAACTCAGCTTGCACAACACCGTGGTCGCGAGCGACGCGTTCTTCCCCTTCCGCGACGGCCTCGACGTGGTGGTCGAAGCCGGCGCCACCTGCGTGGTGCAACCGGGGGGCTCGATGCGCGATCAAGAAGTGATCGACGCCGCCAACGAGCGGGGTGTGGCAATGGTCTTCACGGGTGTGCGGCATTTCCGCCACTGATCGGCTCGTTTTGAATTTTCAACAACTCGGTCTTTCGCCCGCCGTCTTGCAGGCCGTGGGCGAAATGGGCTTGTTTGCCCCAACGCCCATTCAGGCACAAGCGATTCCTGCCGCCTTGCGTTCAGCCGATGTGTGGGCCACTGCGCCCACCGGTTCGGGCAAAACTCTGGCTTTTTCATTGCCCTTGTTGCAGCAATTGGTGGGCGTGCCGCGCCAGACCAATTTTCGCCGTCCGATTCGCTTGTTGGTGCTGGTCCCCACGCGCGAGTTGGCCGTGCAGGTGGGGGAGGTGATGGGCCATTTGGCTTATCGCTTGCCGCAAGCGCTCAAAGTGAACACCGTGTATGGCGGTGTGTCGGTCAACCCGCAAATGATGGCGCTGCGCGGTGGCGCTGACATCGTGGTGGCCACGCCTGGCCGCTTGCTCGATTTGGTGGACCAAAACGCGATCCGTCTGAACGATGTGCAGCACCTGGTGTTGGACGAAGCCGACCGCTTGCTGGATCTGGGTTTTGCCGACGAGTTGCAACGCGTGCTGGCCTTGTTGCCCACCAAGCGCCAGACCTTGTTGTTTTCAGCCACCTTCGCGCCTGAGGTAGAAGCGTTAGCGGCCCGATTGCTGCGCGACCCCGAGCGCATCACGGTCGAGGCCATGGCCGCGCAAAAGCCCGACATCACCCAGCGGGCCATCGCCGTCGACGAAAAAAACCGTACCCCACTGCTGCGCCATCTGATGGCCCAAAACGAATGGAAGCAGGTGTTGGTGTTTGTGGCCACGCGGTATGCGTGCGAGCATGTGGCGGCCAAACTCTACAAGGCGGGCATCTATGCCACCCCCTTTCACGGCGAAATGAGCCAAGGGGCGCGGCAAGAAGTCTTGCGTGAATTCAAAGCGGGGCGGTGGGATGTGGTGGTCACCACCGACTTGGCCTCGCGCGGCATCGACATCGCCATGTTGCCCGTGGTGATCAATTACGATTTGCCGCGCTCAGCCACCGACTACACCCACCGCATTGGCCGCACCGGCCGCGCTGGCGCGCATGGCGATGCGGTGAGTTTTGTCACGCCTGCGGCTCTGGCGCATTGGAAACTGATCCAAAAACGCGAAAGCCTGGAACTCGCTTTAGAGCAAATTCCAGGCTTTGAGCCCACCGAAGCCCCCCCAGCGCCTGCGCCAAGCAATGGCGGCATCAAGGGCAGCCGCATGAGCAAAAAAGACAAATTGCGCGCCGCCGGTTTGCGCTGAGGCGTTCATGTCTACCGGCGTTGACGCCCTGTTTGGCGTCAACAATTTTTGCTGAATGAAGTCTTGCCGAATTAAGTGTTGCCGAATTAAGTGTTGCCTTATGGTGTGTCGTCTTGCACATCGGCAAAGTCTTGAGAGGCCGATTGTTTGAGCACCCGCATGCCGTGCTTGCTCAAGATCTCGACATACACCGAGCTGGCGCTGGACTTGGCAAGGGCATCCACCGCTTCGATCACGGCCCCCACCCGCACGACTTCGGCGGTGTCGGCGTTCAAACCCACTTTGCAGTCAAAGTCCCAAAAATCAACGCCTTTGGGCACAGCGCGACCGCGTTCGCGTTTGAAGTATTTACGGATGTCGTGTTTGACGGCTTCAAGCACGCGGTCGGGGTGTTTGCCTTCAACGTGCAGAGGGAAATTCTTTTTCATGGTGCGGTCCTAGGAATGGGCAAGCGCCCGGTCCGGACGTGAATGCAGGGGCGAATTATCGCTGTTTTGGCGTCGCCACTGCCGCGAAAAAAAGCGCTCAGAGTGTTTTGAACACCTGCGCCGCCACGCCCACGGTCTCGGCAATATCGGCCTCGGTGTGGGCTGCGCTGACAAAGCCCGCCTCGTACAGCGCGGGTGCGATGTAGACGCCGCCATCCAACAAACCATGAAAGAGTTTGTTGAACTTGGGGCTGTCGCTGGTCATCACCTTGGCGTAGTTTTGTGGCAACTCGGGCAACAAGAAAAAGCCAAACATGCCGCCTTGGCAATCGGCACTGAAAGGCACGCCGGCCGAGGCGGCGGCGCCTTTGAGGCCGGTCACCAAACTTTGCGTGCGGGCACTGAGTGCATCCCAAAAACTGGGCTTGGCAATCTCGCGCAAAGTGGCCAAGCCGCAGGCGGTGGCCACCGGGTTGCCGCTCAAGGTGCCGGCTTGGTACACCGGGCCGGTAGGGGCCAATTGGCGCATGATCTCGCGCGGCCCGCCAAAGGCGGCCAAGGGCATGCCGCCGCCAATCACTTTGCCCAGCACCGTCATGTCGGGTTTGAAGCCAGGAATCAGACCGGCATACACGCTTTGTGCACTGCCCAAGGCCACGCGGAAGCCCGACATGACCTCGTCGAACACCAACAAGGCGCCATGCGCGGTGCACAACTCGCGGCAACGCTTCATAAAGGGCACGCTGGCGCGCACAAAATTCATGTTGCCGGCAATCGGCTCGATCATCACGCACGCCAACTCTTTGCCGTGCAGTGCAAAAGCTTCTTCCAGTGCCTGAATGTTGTTGTATTCCAGCACCAAGGTATCGCGCACCACTTCGGCCGGGACGCCCGCACTGGTGGGGTTGCCAAATGTGGCCAGACCGGAGCCGGCTTTGACCAGCAACGCATCGGCATGGCCGTGGTAGCAACCTTCGAACTTGATGAATTTTTGGCGTCCGGTGGCGCCGCGCGCCAAGCGCAAAGCGCTCATGCCCGCTTCGGTGCCCGAGCTGACCAAGCGCACCATTTCCATCGAGGGCACGTGCTTCAAAATTTCTTCGGCCAATTCGATTTCACGTTCTGTTGGGGCGCCAAACGAAAACCCGTCGAGGGCGGCTTTCTGCACCGCCTCGAGCACCGCAGGGTGGCCGTGGCCCAAGATCATGGGGCCCCAAGAACCGATGTAGTCGATGTATTTTTGGCCATTGGCGTCCCAAAAATAAGCGCCTTGCGCACGCTGCACAAACCGCGGGGTCCCGCCCACAGCGCGAAAGGCGCGTACCGGCGAATTCACGCCACCAGGAATCACTTGAGCGGCACGGTCAAACAGGGTTTGGTTGAGATCGGTCATGGCAATGTGGGTTTCAGTGTTTGGTTTCGTTGAATGGCACTTCAAAGTAATCGGCACCGGGGTTCATTTCGGGGCCTTCGTCTTCTTCTGCACCTTCCTCATCAGGCAAGGCCCAAAACAAGCGGTCTGGAATCACTTGGCCCATGCCGGGTCTGAAGCCTTCGTCCAGACAACGGTCCAGGTAGTGAAGGGCTTCGCTGGTGGCTTCGGGCAAGTCCATCCCGGTGGCCAGCAAGGCGGCCAAGGCGGCAGTCAGGGTGTCGCCTGCGCCCACAAAAACAGCTTCGATGCGCTCAAATTTTTCGTGATTCAGCACGGTTTCGGGCGAAGCCAGTGCATTGTCAATGTGCTGCTCGGGCAAGGGCAGGCCGGTCACCAAGGTGTAGGGCACACCGAGTTCGGCCGCGGCTTTGGCCAGATCGCGCGGACCGGGGTTGCGCTCGCCCGACCACTCGGGCAACAACCAACGGCGCAGGGTGCTGTGGTGGCCCACCAAGACACTGGTTTGGGGCAACAGCAGTTCGCGGAATGCATCCAGATAGGCGTCGATTTTTTCGTCTTCCCACCACGACAAATTGGGCATGTATGCCACCACGGGCACGCCGTCGTAGTCATCGGCCAAAGCGGCCACGATGGCCAAACTTTCGGGCGTGCCCACAAAGCCCACTTTGATGACTTGCACCGGCACGTCTTCGGCCACTGCGCGGGCTTGGTCGTTCACGGCTTCTTCGTCGAGGGGATAAAAATCGGTGATGCTGCTCGTGTCTCTCACATAAGTGCCGGTGCACACGGGCAAGCAATGGGCGCCCACGGAGGCCATGGCCGTGGCGTCACACGTCAGGCCGCCTGCGCCGCTCGGGTCGTTGGCGTTGAAGGCCAACACGCAAGCCAGACCGGTGGATTCTTCCTCTTCGGAGAGGATCTCGGTCTCGGCGCTGATTTCGGGGTTGTGATCGGTCATGACAGGCGAATTGCAGGGGGCTTCAGAGGGTCTTCAGCCGGGCACTGGACGGAGCCCGATACAATCAAAACATTCTATTCGACTCTTTGAATGCGACTTTCTGATGGAACACAAAACTTGGATGTGCCTGATTTGCGGCTGGATTTACGACGAAGCCGCGGGTGACCCTGAACACGGCATTGCGCCGGGTACCAAATGGGAAGATGTGCCCATGAACTGGACCTGCCCCGAGTGCGCCGCCCGCAAAGAAGACTTTGAAATGGTGGCCATTTAAGCCACCGCCTCACTTCGCAAGAAGCTTGACACCCAGCCGTCTCTTCAGGACGGCTTTTTCTTGACCACCGCATACCGCGCGAGGGTTTTTTCTCGGGCCTCGGCATGGTCCACGATGGGCGCAGGATAGGTTTTGCCGATCACCACTGCGGCAGCTTGCAAATCGAGCGGTTTCGCCAGCCAAGGGGCATGCAGGTCTTTGGTGCCCAAGGCGGCCAACTCGGGCACATAGCGCCGAATAAATTTGCCCTCGGGGTCAAACTTTTCACTTTGGCTGACGGGGTTGAAGATGCGGAAATACGGTTGCGCGTCGCAGCCGCTTGAGCTGGCCCACTGCCAGCCGCCGTTGTTGGCCGACAGGTCAAAGTCGTTCAGGTGGGTGGCAAAGTATTTTTCGCCCCAACGCCAGTCGATGCCCAAGTCTTTCACCAGAAAACTGGCCACCACCATGCGCAATCGGTTGTGCATGTAGCCGGTCTGGTTGAGTTGGCGCATGGCCGCGTCGACCAAGGGGTAACCCGTTCGGGCCTCGCACCACGCGTCAAACAGTTTGTGCGCATGCGGGCCGTGCTCCCATGAAATGGCGTCGTATTCGGGCTTGAAGCTTTGCCCCTGTCCGACGTGTGCAAAGTTGTGCAGCACTTGCACATAAAAGTCACGCCAGATCAACTCTGACAGCCAAACCCCCGCTCCCACACTGCCCGCGAGCATGCGGGGATGGGCTTCACGGGCGAGTTGGCGAATGGACACCGTGCCAAAGCGCAAATGCACACTCAGGTAACTCGGGCCTTTGACGGCCGGAAAATTGCGGGTGTCTTCGTACTGGTCCATCCGGCCCAAAAAATCTTCCAACAACACTTGGGCCCCAGATTCGCCCGTGGGTATTTTCAGCGCGTGGAGATTGGTGGGCTCAAAGCCCAAGTCTTGCAAGGTGGGCACGGGCAGGGCCAATTCGTCAGGACGTGGCGCCAAACGCTTTGCCAAGGGCGCAACCTCGAAGGCCTGCAAATCTTCGGCGGTGACTTTTTTCAACCAAGCGTTTTTGTAGGGTGTGAAAACGCTGAAAGGCTTGGCCGATTGGGTCAGCACTTCGTTGCGCTCAAACACCACATGGTCCTTGAAGGTGTGCAGCACGATGCCGTGGTTGGCCAAATGACCGCGCACCTGGATGTCGCGGGCCAGCGCCAAGGGTTCGTCATCGTGGTTGGCAAAGACCGCCTGCGCTTGCAGGTGTTGGGCCAGCTTGACGATCTTGTCTTTCGCCACGCCGAGTCGCACGATCAAACCGGCTTGCGCATGCCCGGCCATTTCGCGCAGGCGGGCATCGACCTCGACCAAAGACTCTCGAATGAACTCGACCCGCCGGTCTGCGCGCGGCAGTGGGTCCAAAATTTCGCTGTCAAACACAAAGGCCACATGCACGCGTTGGCAGTGCTTCAGGGCATGGTGCAGGGCGGCATGGTCGGTCACGCGCAAATCGCGACGCAGCCAAACCAAGCCACAAGAAAAAGGGGTTTCCATCAGGGTTTGCCGGGTTGGGTCGAGGAATGCACCCGGGCCTGAACCCAGAGGGGCCAGACCGCTAAAATCGGTGCATGACAGATTGTGCCTCTATCGACCTCAAGCATCACTTCCTGATCGCCATGCCCGGGTTGGAGGACGAGACATTCGCCCGCAGCGTCATTTACCTCTGCGAGCACAGCCCGCGCGGCGCGATGGGCCTGATCATCAACAAGCCGGCCGACATCAGCATGCGCCACTTGTTTGACAAGGTGGATTTGCCTCTGCGCCGTGAAGATTTGATGCAAAACCCGGTTTCACAAGGCGGCCCCCTGCAAACAGAACGTGGTTTCGTCTTGCACGACCCGGTGGTGATGGACCCCGCCCAAGGCTCGGACACCTCGGTCTACGCCTCGACCTTGGTGGTGCCTGGCGGCTTAGAGATGACCACCTCGCGCGATGTGCTGGAAGCCTTGTCTTCGGGGGCGGGCCCACGCCGAGTTTTGATCACTTTGGGCTATGCCTCTTGGGGCGAAGGCCAACTGGAGTCAGAGCTCAGCGAAAACACGTGGCTGACGGTGCCCGCATCCGAGCAGCTGATTTTCGAGGTGCCCATGGCCGAGCGTTATGACCGTGCCCTGGATTTGTTGGGCCTCAAGAGTTGGATGCTGTCACCCGAAGCGGGGCATGCATGAGCCTCCCCACCGAGATGACGGTCCCCGCCCACCAACAAACCTTTTTGGCGTTTGACTATGGCCTCAAGCGCACTGGCGTGGCGGTGGGCAATCGCTTGATGAAATCGGCCACCCCCCAAGGCACCATCGCGGCCGAGGGCGATGCGCGGTTTGAGCACATCGCCAAACGCATCCAAGAATGGCAACCCGATGCCCTGGTGATTGGGGTGCCCACCCATCCCGATGGCGGCGAGCATGAAAATACCCTGCGTGCGCGCAAATTTGGCCGACAGTTGCGGGGTCGTTTTGGGTTGGTGGTGTACGAGGTGGACGAGCGCTACAGCACCACCGAAGCCCACTCTCAAGGGGCCAAAGACGCCGATGCGGCCGCGGCGGCCATCATCTTGGAACAGTTTTTAAGGAATATCCCATGAGTGCTTTGGCCCTCAACGCGGAGGCGTTGTATCTGGAGTTGTTGCGCGGGGTGCGCAGCCTGTGCAAAGCCGACACGCGGCTGGTGGGCATCACCTCGGGGGGCGCTTGGTTGGCAGAGCGTTTGCAGCGCGACTTGCAATTGCCCGGTGAGGCCGGTCGCGTCTCCTCGGTGATGCACCGAGACGATTTTGCGCAGCGCGGCCTGTCGGCAGGCGGCCAAACCCACTTGCCTTTTTCAGCCGAGGGGGCCGACATTTTGGTGCTGGACGACGTGCTCTACACCGGTCGCACCATCCGGGCGGTGTTGAACGAACTGTTTGACTACGGTCGTCCCGCCCGCGTGCAGTTGGCCGTTTTGGTCGACCGCGGAGGCCGCCAGTTGCCCATTCAAGCCGACTTTGCGGCCGCTCGGGTGGCGCTGCCCGAAACCCAATCGCTGGCGCTGGCCCGAGATGCCTCGGGTGCCTTCAGCTTCCAAGTGGAGAACAAGGCCTGAACCGGGAAACAGACATGCTCTACAAACGCAACAACCCCCAACTCAATAAAAACGGTGAGCTGATTCACCTGCTCTCCACCGAAGGCCTGTCCAAGGACATCCTGACGCACATTCTGGACACCGCCGCCAGCTTTGTCAGCGTGAGTGACCGTGAGGTCAAAAAAGTCCCGCTGTTGCGGGGAAAAAGCGTGTTCAACCTGTTCTTTGAAAACAGCACCCGCACCCGCACCACCTTTGACATCGCGGCCACGCGCCTGTCGGCCGATGTCTACACGCTGGACATCGCGCGCTCTTCGGCCAGCAAGGGCGAGTCCTTGTTGGACACCATTGCCAACCTGAGCGCCATGGCCGCCGACATCTTTGTGGTCCGCCACAGCGAGTCGGGCGCGCCTTACTTGATTGCCCAACATGTGGCCCCGCATGTGCACGTGGTGAATGCCGGTGATGGCCGCCACGCCCACCCCACGCAGGGTTTGCTGGACATGTACACCATCCGGCATTACAAAAAAGATTTCTCCAACCTCACGGTGGCGATCGTGGGCGATGTGTTGCATTCGCGCGTGGCGCGTTCTGACATTCACGCCCTGACCACGTTGGGCTGCGCCGAAGTGCGTGTGGTGGGGCCCAAGACGCTGGTGCCTGCCGACATGGCGCAAATGGGGGTGCGGGTGTTCAACAACCTCGAAGAAGGCATCAAGGGTTGCGATGTGGTCATCATGTTGCGCCTGCAAAACGAGCGCATGGCGGGCGCGCTGTTGCCCTCTAGTCAAGAATATTTTGAGAGCTTTGGCCTCACGCCCGAAAAACTGCAATTGGCCAAGCCCGACGCCATCGTCATGCACCCGGGGCCGATCAACCGTGGTGTCGAGATTGATTCTGCCGTGGTGGATGGCCAGCAAAGCGTGATCTTGCCGCAGGTGACTTTTGGCATCGCTGTGCGCATGGCGGTGATGAGCATCGTGGCGGGCAATGAGGCGTAAGGAACAACCATGAACATCTTGATTCAAAACGGCCGCGTCATCGACCCCGCCAGCGGTTTTGACCAAAAGGCCGACGTGGCCATCGCCGATGGCCGGGTGCTGGCGATCGGTGCGGTGCCCAAAGACTTCAAGCCCCAGCGTGTGATCGAGGCCCAAAACGCCATCGTCGCCCCCGGCTTGGTGGATTTGGCAGCCCGTCTGCGCGAGCCCGGTCAAGAACATGCCGGCATGCTCGAGAGTGAAATGGCGGCCGCCGTCGCAGGCGGTGTCACCAGCTTGGTTTGCCCCCCCGACACCGACCCCGTGTTGGATGAGCCGGGCTTGGTCGAAATGCTGCGTTTCAGAGCCGAAAAACGCCAGCAATCTCGGGTCTTGCCCTTGGGCGCGCTGACACAAGGCCTGAAAGGGGAAGTGCTGACCGAGATGGGGCAACTCACGGCAGCGGGATGCGTGGGCTTCAGCCAGGCCGAAGTGCCGATTCCCAGCACCCAAGTTTTGCAGCGGGCTTTGCAATACGCCAGCACCTTTGCTTATGCCATTTGGCTGCGTCCGCAAGAGCTGCATCTGGGCAAAGGCGTGGCGGCCAGTGGTCCCTTGGCCACCCGCATGGGCTTGTCGGGCGTTTCGGTGGCAGCCGAGACGATTGCCTTGCACACCATTTTTGAGCTGGTCCGCAGCACGCGCGCACGGGTTCATTTGTGTCGCATCAGCAGCGCCCAAGGGGTGGAGCTGGTTCGGCAGGCCAAGGCCGAAGGCTTGCCGGTGACCGCCGATGTGAGCATCAACTCTTTGCACTTGACCGATGCCGACATGGGTTTCTTTGACAGCCGCGCTCGGCTCACGCCGGTGTTGCGTCAGCAACGTGACCGCGATGCCTTGCGCAGTGGCCTGGCCGATGGCACCCTCGATGCGCTGGTGTCTGACCACACCCCGGTTGACGTCGATGCCAAAGCCCTGCCCTTTGCCGAGGCCGAGCCCGGCGCCACGGGCATGGAATTGCTCTGGAGTTTGGCCCTCAAGTGGGGACAAGACGATGGTGTGCCTTTGCCCCAAGTGATCTCGCGCATCACGGCCGATCCGGCGCGGGTCTTGGGGGCCTCTTTGGGGGGCTTGCAAGGCTCAGTCGGTCGCTTGACAGTGGGCGCGTTGGCCGACCTGTGCGTTTTGTCGGACCAAGGCCATTGGCCTGTCAGCGCCGAGAGCTTGCGCAGCCAAGGCAAGAGCACGCCGTTCATGGGCTATGAGTTGCCCGGCCGCGTGTTGTTTACCCTGGTCAATGGTCAGGTGGCTTTTGCGGCACAGTGATGCGTTCGTTGCGAATTTCGGGCTGACATGCGAACGCTGATAGCCCTCTGGAAACTGTGTCGCGGACTTTGGCATGTGTTGCAGGGCATGTGGACCATTTATGTCCGGTTTCCGCAATTCAGTCCCGAGCAAAGAGACATGCAGGTTCAGGCCTGGTCTCTGCAATTTCTCGCCCTGTGGGGCATTCACCTGCAAGTGAAAGGGCAGCCGGTGCCCAGCGGCCCCGCCTTGCTGGTGGCCAATCACATTTCTTGGTTGGACATCACCGTGATTCATGCGGCGCGGTACTGCCGCTTTGTTTCTAAATCAGATGTTCGCGACTGGCCTTTGGTGGGCCTGCTGGCCACGGGGGCGGGCACACTTTACATCGAGCGCACCAGCCGCAAAGATGCCCTGCGCATGGTGAAAGACATGGCGGACGCCATGAAAAATGGCGATGTGGTGGCGGTCTTTCCAGAAGGCACCACCAGCGATGGCCAGCATTTGTTGCCTTTTCATGCCAACTTGATTCAGGCTGCGCTGCAAGCCGAAGCCCCGGTACAACCTTTGTCGCTGCGATTCATCGATGCGCAAAGCGGGGAGACCACCTTTGCGCCTTGCTATATCGGGGACGACACCTTGCTCGGCTCGATTTGGCGCACCTTGCGGGCGCCCGCCATCATTGCCGTGGTTCATTTTGGTGAATTGCAGTGGGCCCAAGGCCGCGACCGACGCGCCTGGGCGCATGATCTGCAGGCCGAAGTGGCCCGTCTGCGCCAGACTTGAGTCTGGCCTATCCCTCCACCTGATCAGGTGCGGCGGACCAACAGCTGAGAGGCCAGCACCACCATCGCTTGGCGGTGGCGATTGTCTGGCAGTTGCAGCGCGGCATCGATGGCCCGCTGGGCTTCGGCTGCGGCGGCTTGGCGAGTGGCTTCTAGGGCGCCCGTTTCGCGCACGATGGTCACAATCTCAGACAAGCGCTCGACACTGCCGGTTTCAATCGCTTCGCGCACCGTTTGACTCTGTGCGCTGTTGCCGCGTTGCATGGCCAAAATCAAGGGCAAAGTGGCTTTGCCTTCGCGCAAATCGTCGCCCAGGTTTTTGCCCATTTCAGCGGCATTGCCGTCGTAGTCCAGCACGTCGTCAATCACTTGAAAAGCGGTGCCCAGCGCCTGACCATAGTCCGCGCAGGCCGCTTCGATGGGGGCGGGACTGCCGGCCAAAATCGCGCCCAAGCGGGCGCTGGCCTCGAACAATTTGGCGGTTTTGGAGCGAATCACCCGCAAATAGCCTTCTTCGTCGAGCGAAGCGTCGTGCATGTTCATCAACTGCAGCACTTCCCCTTCGGCGATCACGTTGGTGGCATCGGCCAGGGTTTGCATGACGCGCATGTTTTCGGCTTCCACCATCATCTGGAAAGCGCGCGAATACAAAAAGTCACCCACCAGCACACTGGCCGGATTGCCAAAACTCTCGTTGGCGGTGGGCCGGCCGCGACGCAAGGTGGATTCGTCCACCACATCGTCGTGCAAGAGGGTGGCGGTGTGGATAAATTCGACCACGGCCGCCAAGTTGTGGCGTTGGTTGCCCGTGTAGCCCAGTGCGCCGCAGGTCAACAGCAACAAGACGGGGCGCAAGCGTTTGCCGCCCGCAGAAATGATGTAACGGGCCACTTCGCCGACCAAAGGCACCCCAGAGTCGAGACGCCGCGCAATCAGACGGTCCACTTCGGCCATGTCAGGCGCGACCAAATCTAAGACGGCAGCAGTGCTGTTTTCAGAGTCAGACAAAGGGGATATCCAGCAGAGTTAATCGGCAGGGCCAAGGCGGGGAGGGCGGTGCGAGCCCTGGATACAAAGCACACGCATTATAGGGACTCCCCCCACCCCTGAGGCCTGTAGGTGGGCATGTCTAGCTCAGGCCCTGCGTGGGGGGCTTGCCCGGCGGGGGTGACCGTGCTAGAATCTCGGGTTCCTTGGGGATGAGCCCTCGGAAACTTCCATTCAAAGAGGTCATATATGTACGCGGTCATAAAAACCGGTGGCAAACAGTATCGTGTTGCTGCTGGCGAAAAAATTAAAGTAGAACAGATTGCTGCGGACGTTGGCCAGGAAATCGTGATTGATCAAGTTTTGGCGGTCGGTACCGGCGCTGAACTCAAGATCGGCACGCCCCTGGTGTCCGGCGCCACAGTCAAAGCCACAGTTTTGGCGCATGGCAAGCACGACAAAGTGCACATCTTCAAGATGCGCCGTCGTAAGCACT
>JACCDL010667210.1_pt1 | contig 12557 bp, 11 predicted proteins | sample 7441931 | NCBI WGS metagenome assembly JACCDL01 (sample SAMN15323437, study PRJNA562643) | freshwater metagenome | isolation source: river surface water | place: USA:Blue River Watershed | collected 2017-08-16 | reverse complement strand
TGTAGGATTTTTAGTAATAATCATATATAGGGTAAACCCTTTGTTTGGAGGGCAATAAGGTTATTTTGAGCGGGTTTGCGGGAAACCCCTCAGAGTTCGCGTGATACGATTTGCATTATGGTCAGTTGTTGCAATGCATCACCACCAATGTGGTTTTAATTACAATGGCGGATTGCGTTTGCCCGAGTGGTGAAATCGGTAGACACAGCAGATTTAAAATCTGCCGCTCATAAAAAGGGCGTGCCGGTTCGATTCCGGCCTCGGGCACCAAAAGATTCAGCGCACGCAACGAAACCCAATGTAGACCACTACGGTGTTCTCAGGCTTGGTCGCCACATTTCTCTCCATTTGCTGCTCTGGCCCGTACCACCAGGAAGCCCCGCGGGTAATTCGTTCACCATTGAGTCTGGTGGAGGTCCATTCCCAGACGTTACCGCCCATATCCAAAAGTCCATTTACTCCCGGTTGGGTTGTGCCAGCGGTAACGTGACCATCGCCACGCGTCAAACTCCCAGCGGGGGCGAGACCCTTGTAATTGCCACAAGAGGAACTTAAACAGTGCGATCCCTTGGGTGTAGTGCCATTCGGATAGGGGTAGCGTTGCCCCTTCTGAAACCCTGCCGGTGGTGAGTTGCGTTGCTCTAAAAAAGCAGCCTCGACCCATTCTTGATCGGTTGGTAAGCGTTTGCCATAAAACTCGCATATGGATTGTGCTTCGAAAGCGTTAATGTGGACGGCAGGTTCTTTGTCTCCGGCAGAAACCCCATAAGGTGTTCGCCAAGTCCAACCAGGTTTCTTCACAAAACCGAGCTCATACGATGTGCCACCACCTGCTTTCTCGGCAGCACTCTGAAAACCGGTTGCAGCGGCAAAACGTTTGACTTCGCCAATCGTCATTTCATGTTGATCCCATTGAACACCATTGATCTCAATGCTCGGAATGGTTGATTTCTGTTGTCCATAAGCGTGAGCAGCAAATAACAATAGAGTAAATGTGCAAATTTTGTTAATTGTGTGAATATTCATAAAAGTTTGCTAATCTGATGGCTACAGAGATACTCATTTTTGCCGAATTCCATATCTTTTGCACTTTAAGATCGATTGGCATCTGAAACTATGAAAAAACTTCTTGTTCTCCTTATCAGCACATGCTTTCTAACCCAAGCTGTTTTTGCAAATCAAGATCCAAGCAAAAATGCAAAGGAGCCGCAAAAAGGTGAGGCTGTTCTCAAGGCGGATGTGCTGGCTGTATTTTTTACGCCGCCCACCGGTGCCGCTAAAGGATTGATTCGGTATTTGGATAGTGCTAAGAAAAGTATTCAGGTCATGACCTTTAGTTTTACGTATCTCGAAATTGCTGAAGCGCTTGCTCGAGCAGCCAAGCGGGGAGTGGAGGTGCAGGTGATTCAAGATGGGCCCACCGCCGCAAATAATTTTGATGTGATCCCAGTTTTATTAAAAGGCGGCGTCACAGTACGTGGTAATAAAGCGCATCGCATTTTTCATCATAAGGTCATGATTATTGATGGCGATATTGTGGTGACGGGTAGTTATAACTTCACCAATAGCGCCGAGAAGAGTAATGCAGAGAACATGATTATTCTGCGCTCTGCACCGTTAGCACAGCAATACTATAAAAACTTTATTTCACATTGGGAGCGCAGTTATCCAATTACAACTGCGCCCGAGAGAAAACCAGCCAAAGCTAATTAAAACCAATTAATCCGGTTCGGTGACAAACCCTAGTTTGGTTAAGCCTGCGCGGCGTGATGCGGCGAGTACTTGTGCAACTGAATCGTAACGAACCGATTTATCGGCACGCAAATTAATTTCAGGTTGGGGATCTTTCTTAGCCGCCTTATCGGCATAGGCCGAGAATGTAGCTAAGTCGATTGGGGTGCTGTTCCAAAAAATTTGTCCCTTCGCATCAATACTAAGTTGCACAGATTCTGGTTTAATTTCATTACGTACACTATTTGCTTTGGGAAGTTCTACCTTCACTGCTTGTTGCACAACGGGTAGAGTAATCATGAAAATGATTAGCAACACCAACATAACATCCACCATCGGAGTCATGTTGATTTCGGCCATCAAGCCGTCTTCGTTTTGATCATTCGATTGATTACTGAAGGACATGATTATTCCTTATGAGCAACGCGCGCGCCAGTGACAAAGTAAGCCAGTAAATCATTGGCAAAGCGATTGAGATCAGCGACCACTAATCGATTATTACGATTGATGGTGTTATAGCCAAGCACTGCGGGAATGGCGACAGCCAAACCAAATGCGGTCATGATGAGCGCCTCACCGATGGGGCCCGCAACTTGATCAATCTGTGCGCTACCAGAGCTGCTAATTGCGATCAGTGCGTGGTAGATGCCCCACACCGTTCCAAAAAGACCAATAAAGGGTGCAGTCGCTCCAGTGGAGGCTAAAAAAGTTAATCCTTTTTGCAGTTGACCCGCAGAGGTATCGACACCATTTTTTAGGCTGCGCGCCATCCACTCGGAGTAATTCAGTGTCTGCGAAAGCTCGCGGTGCGTTGAGCTTTGGTTTTGGTGATGCATCGAGGCATCCTCGCCTGATTTAGCAACTATGTAATACGGATTCACAGCGTGATTACTCAGCGATTTGAGACCCTCGTCAAACGAGCGGGCGCGCCAAAAACTCTCCAACTCATTTTTGAGGCGCTTGATGTTACGTAAACCCCAAAGACGGCTAATTAAGATGACCCAGGTCACGATCGACATAAATAACAATAAAAGAGCAACAAAGTGGGTGACCATGTCGCCTTGTGTCCAGAGGTGATGGAGGCCGAATGCGTTATTCATATCAAGGACTCTTTAGGTTGAATTTAATTAAAAGGTTGGTTGAGATTTTAGCGGGACTGCCATTAATTAGATACGGCTTGAAGCGATAGCGTTTGCCAATTTCGATGGCGGCCCGATCAAGCCGTGGATACGAACTTGATTGTAGTAAGCGGGTTTCTTCAACCTCGCCAGCCTCATTAATAATTAGGCGTACCACCACTTCGCCTTGTTCGCCCGCACGCTTCGAAAACGATGGGTAATAGGGGTCGGCATCTGGCTGATAAACCACTACCAATTTACCGATATCCGTCTGAATCGGAGTGCCGCTCATTCCGCCACCTGAGGTTGGCGGAGAAACAGTTGCGGTTTGGGTGCTCTCAGTCGGTTTGGCGGGAGTGGGTTCTGTGGTGGGTGCGGGTGTTTTCTGAGCTGGGGTTGGGGCGGGGGCAGGAGACGCAGACTTTTCAGTCTTTCGGGGTTCCGCTTTTTGTACTGGCTTCGGGGCCTCAACAGGCATTCGTGGGGTTGGTGGTGCAGCAGGTTTAGTGGGAGATTTTGGAGCCTCTGGCGCCAAAAGATTTGCCATTACACGTTCATCATTTTGGTAGTCTGGTTGTTTTGGACTTAGGCTTAACTGGAATGGAATGATCAGAGATAAATGAGCCAGCAGCACCAGCACAATGGCAATTCGTTCTTCCCTTGAGAAGGGCAGATGCCAGGGCGAGCGTTTTGCAAGAGCCACCATTTAGATCTGTACGGTTTGTTTAGCCATTTTGCGTTTGGATACATCAGTTTGTAATAGACGTATTGCCATCGCATGTAATGTATCGGCATTTGCTGTACTCAGCAAGTGTAAGGTCGGAGTATCCGACGAGCTTTGTAATTGATGCTGCTCGAGTTGTCTTCCTAACTGTCTCACGACTGCATCACTAGTATCAATGATGTTCATTGAATTCCCAATCAGTTCATGGATTTGTTTCTTTAAGAATGGGTAATGGGTGCAACCCAATACGAGGGTGTCAGCCTGACCCGCAACAATCGTTTGTAGATGCGATTGCAATAAAGAGCGCATCTCGGCTGATTCAATTTGTCCATTTTCAATCAGAGGAACAAGACCCGCACCGGCTTGTTTAATGAGTTTGCAACTCTCAGGCAAGGTTGCTAACAGAGCATTGAACTTATCGCTCTTGAGAGTAGCTTCGGTCGCAAGCACACCGACAACCCCATTTTGGGTTTGCATGGCTGCTGGTTTGATGCCAGGCTCAACCCCAATCATTGGAATACTGAGCTCACTACGTATGGCTGCAATCGCTTCTGCAGTTGCGGTATTGCAAGCGACCACAATTGCATCACAACCACTCTTAACTAAATAACGACAGATCTCTAGACTGCGTGCAGAAATCCACTCAGCCGGTTTCTCGCCATAGGGCGCGTTGGCAGAATCTGCAAAGTAAATGTAATTGTGTAAGGGTAATTGTTTGAGAGCCTCATCCAGTATGGAGAGACCACCGACACCAGAATCAAAAACCCCAATCGTTGCCAAATGAAATTACCGAAATCAGAATCGTTAAGCAACACTCACTGGGATCTTGCCAATTTTCATTTGCCACTCGCGCGGACCCGTTTGATGCATTGAGATGCCTTGAGAGTCAACGGCAACGGTGACAGGCATATCTACGACATCAAACTCGTAGATGGCTTCCATACCAAGATCTTGGAAGGCAACCACCTTAGCGTGTTTAATTGCCTTCGATACTAAATAAGCAGCGCCACCAACTGCCATTAAATAAGCGGAGCGATGTTTCTTAATGGATTCAATGGCGACCGGACCACGTTCTGCTTTGCCAATCATGGCAATCAAACCAGTTTGTCCGAGCATGGTCTCGGTAAATTTGTCCATGCGGGTGGCGGTGGTTGGACCAGCGGGACCAACGGCTTCGCCGTGGACGGGATCGACCGGACCCACGTAATAGATCACACGATTTTTGAAACTGACCGGTAGTGGCTCACCTTTGGATAACATGTCGGCAATACGTTTATGAGCAGCATCGCGACCGGTCAAAATTTTGCCGTTGAGTAACAGAGTTTGACCGGGTTTCCAACTCGCAACTTCCTCAGCGGTCAAAGTATTGACATCAATCCGTTTGGATTTTTGTGTATCGGGTTGCCATGCAACAGCTGGCCAATCGCTTAAGGAGGGTGTTTCAAAATGAGCTGGACCACTACCATCCAAATGGAAATGAACGTGACGGGTTGCTGCGCAGTTCGGAATCATAGCAACGGGTAGTGATGCTGCATGCGTTGGGTAGTCCATGATCTTTACATCCAAAACCGTTGATAAACCACCGAGACCTTGTGCACCAATTCCTAATTGATTGACCTTCTCATAAATCTCCAAACGGAGTTCTTCAATGCGATTTTTGGGACCGCGCGCGATTAGTTCTTGAATATCGATCGAGGCCATCAATGATTCTTTTGCTAACAACGCTGCTTTCTCAGGTGTGCCACCAATACCAATTCCCAAAATACCGGGAGGACACCAACCAGCACCCATGGTTGGCACTGTTTTCACAACCCAATCAACAATCGAATCAGATGGATTGAGCATCACCATCTTCGCTTTGTTTTCAGAGCCACCGCCTTTAGCAGCACAAATGACTTCAAGATCATCACCTGGAACAATTTCATAATGAATCACTGCCGGCGTGTTATCGCCCGAGTTCTTTCGCTTTCCTGCAGGATCTAATAAAACGGATCCTCGCAGCGGATTATCGGGATCCATATAAGCACGTCGCACACCTTCATTCACCATATCGGCAACGCTCATCGTGGCACCTGACCAATTCACATTCATGCACACTTTTAGGAATACCACTGCAATGCCGGTGTCTTGGCAGATCGGGCGCTTACCCTCGGCGCACATTTTGCTGTTGGTCAAAATTTGTGCAATCGCATCCTTGGCCGACGGGCCCTGTTCAAGCTCATACGCCTTACCCATTGCTTGGATGAAATCCCGAGGATGGTAGTAGGAAATAAACTGAAATGCATCGGCAACACTTTGAATCAGGTCTTCTTGACGGATGGTTGGCATAGGAATATTTCAAAAAGTGGAATGAAATAGGCATTTTAAGGGTTTGCCATAGGGCAAATCAGGACCTAATTCACTTATCGTCATATGAAATGATGGACATAGTATTTGTTTTAATTGTCACCATAAGTTTGAAGAGAGGGTGTTATTAGCATGGAACCACTGATGCAAGAAAACCGGATATTTAATCCGCCAGCCGATTTTGTAAAAAATGCCGCCATTTCTGGAATGGATGCGTATAAAAAGTTGTGCGCTGAAGCCGAAAAGGACTACGAAGGATTTTGGGGGGGCTTAGCAAAAGAGAACGTTTACTGGAAACAACCTTTCACCAAAATTTTGGACGAGTCTAAGGCACCGTTTTATAAATGGTTTGAAGATGGTACGACCAATGCTTCGTATAACTGCTTAGACCGTAATTTACAAAACGGCAATGCCAATAAAACCGCCATCATTTTTGAATCCGACGATGGTAAGGTCACAAAGATTAGTTATCAAGAATTACACGATCGCGTTTGTCAGTTAGCGAATGCATTACGTAAGCGTGGCATTAAGAAAGGTGATCGCGTCATTATTTATATGCCCATGTCGGTGGAGGGCGTGGCAGCGATGCAAGCATGCGCCCGAATTGGTGCAACACACTCCGTAGTATTTGGTGGTTTCTCGGCAAAATCATTGCAAGAGCGCATCATCGACGCCGGTGCAGTAGCCGTGATTACGGCCGATGAGCAAATGCGCGGTGGTAAAGCTTTGCCTCTCAAAACAATCGTTGATGAAGCTTTATCGCTTGGCGGTTGTGAAAACATTAAGAACGTCATTATTTATAAGCGCACCGGTGGCAATATTCCCTTTAAGGCGGGTTTAGATTCATGGATGCATGAAATCACTGCAAGCGAAGCGAAGACCTGCGATCCGGAGTGGGTCGGTGCAGAGCACCCCCTCTTTATTCTTTACACCTCGGGATCGACCGGTAAACCAAAAGGAGTGCAGCACTCTACCGGCGGGTATTTGTTGTGGGCAATCCTAACGATGAAGTGGACCTTCGATATCAAACCGAGTGATATCTTCTGGTGCACGGCTGATATTGGTTGGGTGACTGGACACTCTTATATCGCTTATGGTCCATTAGCAGTGGGTGGAACACAGATTGTGTTTGAAGGCGTACCAACCTTTCCAAACGCTGGTCGTTTCTGGGAAATGATTCAGAAACACAAAGCCACGATTTTCTATACCGCACCAACGGCGATTCGTTCCTTGATCAAAGCATCGAATACCGACGAGAACGTTCATCCTAAAAAATACGATCTCAGTTCACTGCGTTTATTAGGCTCCGTCGGTGAGCCGATCAATCCAGAAGCTTGGATGTGGTACTACGAAAATGTTGGTGGCAAGCGCTGCCCAATTGCGGATACCTTCTGGCAAACCGAAACAGGTGGTCACATGATTACCCCGTTACCAGGTGCAACACCATTGGTACCCGGATCCTGTACTCTGCCATTGCCCGGAATTATGGCGGCAATTGTGGATGAGACTGGCAACGATATGCCCAACGGGCAGGGCGGTATCTTGGTGGTGAAGCGACCATGGCCATCGATGATTCGGACGATTTGGGGAGACCCCGATCGTTTCGTGAAAGCCTATTTCCCCGATGAGTTTGGACGCAAACTGTATCTCGCGGGTGACGGTGCTATTCGGAATAAAGACACCGGCTACTTCACGATTACTGGTCGTATCGATGACGTATTGAATGTCTCCGGACATCGCATGGGTACGATGGAAATCGAATCGACTCTGGTTGCAAACCCACTGGTCGCTGAAGCAGCCGTAGTTGGTCGTCCCGATGAGATGACCGGTGAGGCCATTTGTGCATTTGTGGTTCTTAAAGGCAAACGTCCTGAAGGTGAGGAGGCTAAGAAGATTGCGACCGAGTTAAGAAATTGGGTCGCAAAAGAAATTGGTCCGATCGCAAAGCCAAAAGATGTTCGTTTTGGTGATAACTTGCCAAAGACTCGCTCTGGAAAAATTATGCGCCGTCTCTTGCGTGTAATTGCGAAGGGTGAGGACATTACGCAAGACACTTCAACGCTTGAGAACCCCGCGATCTTGGAGCAATTAAAGCAATCGCTCTAGGATCGAGGAAAAGACAAGAAAACATCCGATACTCTTCGAACCGTATAATGAGCGGTTTCGGAGAGGTGGATGAGCGGTTTAAGTCGCACGCCTGGAAAGCGTGTGTAGGTTAATAGCCTACCGCGGGTTCGAATCCCGCCCTCTCCGCCAAACGGGTGTTTTGTATTACTTTTAAATGAATGATCCCAAGAAGAGGATTACGGAATGAAAAGTTCAATCTACACCCAAGGCCTGGATAAAAATCCTGCTAACTACGTTGCGCAATCTCCCTTAACGTTTATTGAACGAGCGGCGCTCGTTTATCCAGAGCGTTTAGCAGTTATTCATGGCGATACCGAGCGTAACTGGGCGCAAACCTATGCCCGCTGCCGCCAGTTTGCATCCGCATTAGATAAGCATGGAATACAACGTTTTGATACGGTTGCAGTGATGTTGCCAAATATCCCCGCAATGGTCGAAGCACACTTTGCGGTACCGATGACTGGCGCAGTATTGTGTGCGCTCAATACTCGACTCGATGCTCCAGCGATTGCATTTATGTTGGAGCATGGCGAAGCCAAAGTTGTCTTAGTCGACCCTGAATTCTCAAAAGTCATGAGCGACGCTCTAACGATTCTGAAAGAGAAGAACGTCAGCCTGCCGTATGTGATTGATGTGCACGATGCACTTTACTCTGGGACCGGAGCGGCGATTGGCGCAATTGAATATGAAAAATTTCTGGCTAGTGGTGACCCAGAGTTTGCTTATCAACTCCCTGAGGACGAATGGGATTCGATTTGTTTGAACTACACATCAGGAACAACCGGTAATCCGAAGGGCGTGGTGTACTCGCATCGCGGTGCATATACCAATGCAATCTCTAATATTTTGGAATGGGATATGCCGCGTCACCCAGTTTATCTGTGGGTTCTGCCGTTATTTCATTGCAATGGTTGGTGTTTCCCATGGACCGTTGCCGCACGTGCAGGTGTAAATGTTTGTCTGCGTAAGGTCGATGCGCAAAATATCTTTGATGCGATTCGTAAATATCAAGTCACGCATTACTGTGGCGCACCGATTGTGCACAACATGTTAATTAATGCCTCGGATGATCTCAAAAAAGGAATCACCCATCGCGTCAGCGCAATGGTTGCGGGCGCAGCTCCTCCGGCAGCGATGATTGAGGGTATGGAAAAAATGGGTTTTGATATCACCCATGTCTATGGTTTAACTGAAACTTACGGTCCTGCATCCGTTTGCGTGAAGCACGATGATTGGTCGAGTATGGATGTTGGTGAGCGCGCGCGTTTGAATGCCCGTCAAGGCTTGCGGTATCACTTGCAACACGCAGCATTGGTGATGGATCCTGAGACGATGACACCCGTTCCTGCCGATGGCGAGACCATGGGTGAAATTATGTTTAGAGGCAATATCGCCATGAAAGGGTATCTCAAGAATGACAAAGCCACTCAAGAAGCATTTGCCGGTGGTTGGTTCCATTCTGGAGATTTAGCCGTGATGTACCCCGATGGGTACATCAAGATCAAGGATCGCAGTAAAGACATCATTATTTCAGGGGGAGAAAATATCTCCAGTATTGAAGTTGAAGATGTTTTGTATCGCCACCCCGCAGTTCTGGCTGCCGCCGTGGTGGCAAAACCTGATCCGAAGTGGGGCGAGACCCCATGCGCATTCATTGAGTTAAAAGTGGGAGCGCAAGCCACCCCTGAAGAAATCCATGCGCATTGCAAGAAACACCTTGCGGGTTTCAAAGTCCCGCGTGCGGTGGTGTTTGGTGAGATCCCCAAAACGGCTACTGGGAAGATTCAGAAGTTTGAACTTCGCAAGCGCGCAGGTTCCGCAACCGCAATCGATGTGTAACGATGCCCGTTGACTATCAAGCCCCTATAGCGGACATGCAATTTGTATTGCATCGTTTAATACCGCTTACCAAAAGTAATACCTTGCCGGGTTACGAAGAGGTGAGTGATGATTTGGTGAATACGATTTTGGAAGAAGCCTCCAAGTTTGCCAAAGAAGTACTTAGTCCCTTGAATTGGACTGGCGATCAAGAAGGTTGCAATTACCAAGACGGTGAAGTAAAAACCCCGAAGGGTTTCAAAGATGCCTACGCGCAATACATAGAGGCTGGCTGGATCTCCTTAGCCGCAAACCCTAATTTTGGGGGACAGGGTTTGCCTCTTACTGTTGCAACTCCTGTGAACGAGATGTGGCACTCCGCCAATATGGCATTTATGTTGTGCCCGATGTTGACTGCTGGAGCAATTGAAGCAATTGAGCATCACGCAAAACCCGAGCAGCAAACCGTTTATTTACCAAATCTCATTTCTGGCCAATGGGCTGGAACAATGAACCTCACTGAGCCGGCCGCGGGATCCGATTTATCAGCGGTGAGTACCAAAGCAATTCCAAATGGTGATCACTATCGGATTACTGGAACAAAAATATTTATTACTTATGGTGAGCATGATTTAACTGAGAACATCGTTCATCTCGTTCTGGCGCGTTTGCCGAATGCCCCAGCGGGAGTGAAAGGCATTTCTCTCTTTATCGTTCCTAAATATCTCGTTAATTCCGACGGAAGCTTGGGCCAACGCAATGATGTGAAGTGCGCCTCTATTGAACACAAGCTTGGTATTCATGCGAGCCCAACGGCAGTGATGTCATTTGGAGAGGCTGGTGGTGCAGTTGGTTATTTGGTTGGCGAAGAGAATCGTGGCCTTGAATACATGTTTACGATGATGAACAACGCTCGATTAGCCGTTGGTCTTGAGGGGGTTGCGGTAGCTGAGCGCGCCTATCAACAAGCAGCGGCGTACGCCAAAGAGCGTGTGCAAGGCAAGGTTGCCCAGAAAGAAGGTAAGTTACCGATCCTGCATCATGCAGATGTGCAGCGTATGTTGATGCTCATGAAGACCCAAACCGAGGCGATGCGTGCGTTGGCCTATGTTGCTGCAGCGCAGGGAGATATTGCTCAAAAGCATTCCGATGAAACGACTCGAGTATCAAGCCAAAAGCGGATTGATTTTTTAACCCCAATCGTGAAAGCATGGTCCACCGAGTTAGCAATCGAGATCGCGTCTTTAGGAGTTCAGGTTCATGGTGGTATGGGTTATATCGAAGAGACCGGTGCCGCACAACATCTACGTGATGCCCGTATCACAACGATTTATGAAGGGACTACCGGTATCCAAGCGGGTGATCTGCTGGGTCGAAAAATTATTCGGGATGATGGTCAAGAGGCTCGCAGGCTCTTACTTGAGATTCAAGCGTGTGCAGATGAGTGTCAAAAGAATAGTAATGCAAATATTCAGATGATTGGTACTGAGCTGAAGCAGTCGATTCAGTTTCTAGAAAAAGCGCTTAACTGGTTAATTAAAACCCATGCCCATCACCCCCAAGCGACTCTTGCCGGTGCATATCCGCTCCTGAAATCATTTGGCGTCGTGTGCGGAGCTTGGCTACTGGCAAAGTCAGCCCTTATCTTAGAAAAAGATTCAGGACCGGATCAATCTTTTGCTTCCCAAAAAATAGCCAGTGCTATTTTCTACATGCACGAAGTATTGCCACAAGTGGAAGGCTTGGTGCGCACGATATGTGCAGGTGAGTCAGTTGTAAAAGCAATGAATGATGGTCTCGCGGACCTGATGCATTAATTCAGACCTACGCAAGTCAGACCAATTCTCGCAAGCTCGCCTGCCTTCTGACCGTTTTCTGCTGCGTCTTTTGCACTGGCATTACCATCGACAGCCCGCTGTGCAACGCCATGCAAGATTGCAGCGATTCGAAAGAAGTTGTAAGCCATGTAAAAGTTCCAGTGCTGGCTTACTTTTCTGCCAGAATGCCGTTCATAGAGTTCGATGTATTCTCGCTCACTCGGAATGCCTAGCTGTATCAAATCAAGACCACCAATTCCGCGCCAAAGAGTGGGAGGAATCCGCCAGGCCATGCACTGATACGAGAAATCCGCTACGGGATGACCCAGCGTCGAGAGTTCCCAATCGAGTACTCCAATCACTTTATTCTCGGTGCGATCAAAAATAAGGTTATCGAGCCTAAAGTCACCGTGCACGAGCGTTGTTTCATCATCATCCGGTATGTGATCGGGTAACCATCCAATTAATTGCGTGAGTGCTGTTGGAATCGGAATCGTTGTTTCTTGTACTTGCCGAGACCAACGAGCAACTTGCCTTGCAAAATAGTTACCGGGTTTACCAAAACTTTCGAGACCAAGCGCCCGATAATTAACACCATGAATATTGCTAAGTACACGATTCATTTCGGTGTAAATGGCATGCCGATCTTTTGGCTCCAAACCTGGCAAAGACTGATCCTGAAAAACGCGCCCATCTAAATAGGACATCAGATAAAAGGGTGTGCCGATAATCGATTCATCATCGCAGTAGGTGATCATTTTGGGAACAGGAACCTTGCTGGATGCAAGCGCATGCATCACGCGGTATTCACGATCAATCGCGTGAGCCGAGGGTAACAATTTGCCTGCTGGTTTTTGGCGCTAGACCAAGCGATCG
>JACCDL010081375.1_pt1 | contig 12562 bp, 16 predicted proteins | sample 7441931 | NCBI WGS metagenome assembly JACCDL01 (sample SAMN15323437, study PRJNA562643) | freshwater metagenome | isolation source: river surface water | place: USA:Blue River Watershed | collected 2017-08-16 | reverse complement strand
AGGTGTTGGTAAAACAACTTGAACCTGAAGGATTTATCTTGGCTCAGTTTACCTCTAACTTGGTATACCCTGAAACGTTCAAAAAAGCAATTGAAGCTAAGAACAACGCTGTTCAATCGGCACTCACGGCAGAAAACAAAGTAAAACAGGCGGAAGCCGAAGCTAAAATCAAAATAGCAACCGCTGAAGGTAACGCACAGGCTCTGTTGACAAACGCAAGGGCTGAGGCCGAATCTAACCGACTACGACAACAAACATTGACACCGATGATTCTCCAACAAAAGTGGATTGAAAAATGGAACGGTAAACTTCCTGAAACACAACTTGGTTCAGGTACCAATATGATGTTTGGAATTAACAAATAAAAAATAAAAGAATCCGAGTTTATCTCGGATTTTTTTTTATCTTTGTACCATGAAAATTGTATTAGAAAAAGGACAAGGATTGTTCTTCACCTCAGATACCCATTATAATCACGCAAACATTTGTCGTGCCACCACAAAATGGGATGGTGCCGATAATCTAACTCGTGATTATAACTCTTTGGAGCACATGAACAGTACATTGGTTAATAGAATCAATGAACTAGTTGGTGAGGATGATATTCTGATACACTTGGGTGATTGGTCTTTTGGTGGTTTTGAATCTATTCAAGAGTTCAGAGACCGAATTTTGTGTAAGAACGTTCACTTAGTATATGGTAACCACGACCACCATATCCGTAGAAATAAAGGAGACATTCAAGATATATTTTCATCTTGTCATGATTATTTGCACTTGGATGTAAGGAAACCCAACGGTAAAGAGGTTGATAAGATTTCTTTGGTATGTATGCACTACCCTATAGCTTCTTGGAATGGTATGAACGATGGTGTTATTCACTTACACGGTCACGTTCACTTACCACAACAATTGAGGTTGCACGAGGGTAAGGCAATGGACGTTGGTGTTGATGGTAACGAGTTGTACCCAATTTCGTTGGAGGAAATCAGAAGTATTATGAAAGGGAGACCACACGTTAAGTTGTCTTTACCTAAAGACCATCACGAGAAACGTTTGGTTTAAAAGAAAACCCCTCATTATTGAGGGGTTTTTTATTTTGCTAATGAATAAAGTTTAAATAGTTTTCTTAAAAGCTTTTCCGATGTTTTGTTAATATTCGAAATTTCTTTTTGGAAATATAACTCAGGGTTATCATCATATTTGATGATTTTATTTTTGTATTTTTCGAAAGATTCAAATTTCTCACCTGAAAATCCAAATATTTGTTCAAACATATTTTCAGTTATTCCGTCGACATACATTTCCACTTTTTTGTTTGCCATATTGATTACATACAATTCCAATATCTTATTAACTTTTTCCTCATTTGACATTTCAGAATGGTCAACATCAGCAACATCAAGTAAGTTCTCAACTCCGTCAATCTTCTCAAATAATTTACTTTTTAATGAGTCCAAAGTTAATTTTCTTCCGTAATCTAAATATTGATACGTTTTTTGATTTTTAATAAAGTTTATAAAGTCTTGTTTTGTGATTTCATTTTCTTCAATGGCTGCCATCAATTCAGAAGGTCTCACTAAGTTTTCAATGACGTGAGTGTAATAAATCATAAAAGATAGTTTTCTCAAAGGTGGAAACATTCCCATCATTTGTTTTGCAATATCATAATCAATTCTACTAGACAACGTTTTTGAATCATTTTTGAATTCATCATAAACATGTTTCAATTCGTGAGAAAATGAAGTAACCAATTCAGACCTTTTTTTGTTAAAATAATCAACAAAGTCCTGTCTTTTCCAATTTGGTGGTGCAATAAAATCTATAGAAAATTCCACTTCACCTTCATATTTTTTGTTTTGAATTCTTGGTTTTTTACCTTGAATTACTTTGGCTTGGTTTGATACTCCCATATTTGCAAAGTCAATCTCACTAAATTTTTCATCTTCATGAATATTAATATTGAATACCAATTCCTTAATATCCATATCACCAATAGGGATATTAACACTCGGTACAACGACAAAATTATACTCATTAGTTCCCTCTGTTAGGACACTCAAAAAGTAATCTTTGAAATCATCAAATATAACTTTTGATGATTCTATAATCCCTTTTGGTACCCCAAGTTCTTCTTTTAATATCCTTTGAATAATTTCCCTCATTTTGTTGTTTGTGGGTGAAAGTTTATTATCTTTGTCATATAAATAGTCCAATGATGAGAAATCTATATATTGTAAGAGGTCTTCCCGGTTCAGGTAAATCAACATTCGCCAAGTTCGTTGGTGATTCATTTGTTGAGGCTGATATGTTTTTTATGAAAAACGGAAAATACGAATTTGATATGTCCAAAATTCGTGATGCACATTCATGGTGTTTATCCACAGTACGTGAATGGATGCAAATGAATGCCGATACATACGGTTTGGAATTTTCCGAAATTGCAGTATCAAACACATTTACTCAAGAATGGGAAATGGAGGCTTACTATAATTTAGCTAAAGAATTTAACTATACCGTTTTCTCACTTATTGTTGAGAATCGTCATGGTGGTGTAAACACCCATGGTGTACCTGAGGAAAAACTTCAAGCGATGAAGGACCGATTTGAAATCAAACTTTAAAAACAAAAAATGATAGAATATGCTGATGTGATTGTGGACCTACAAGCTGGGGACACAGGAAAGGGTAAGGTTGCCCACTCACTATGTAAATCGGGTGAATATACCCACGTAGTGCGTTATAATGGTGGCGGTAATGCCGGTCATACTGTTTACCATAATGGTAAAAAATTTGTAACACATATGGTGCCTGTCGGTGTACTGTATGGTATAAAATCAATTATAGGTCCCGGTTGTGTAATCGATTTTGATAAATTAGAAAAAGAAATTTTAGAACTTGAAGACGGTGGTTTTAACGTCCGTGAGAATTTATTTGTTGACAAACGTGTCCACATAATTCTACCAAGTCACATTGAAGAAGACTCTCACGATACTGCAATTGGAACCACCAAAACCGGTAATGGACCTGCATATCGAAACAAATATAATCGCAGCGGTATTCGAGCTGAAAACTATAACCAAATACCAAAGGAAATGTTGATAGACATTTATGATGAACTTCACGGTAATGGTATGTTTAGGATTTTGTTTGAAGGTGCTCAAGGATTCGAATTGGACATTGATTGGGGTGACTACCCTTATGTCACATCATCACATTGTACTGTGGGTAGTGCGATTATGAACGGTGTACCTCCACAAAAAATCCGTAATGTTTATGGAATCGCAAAAGCATATCGAACTTATGTTGGTGCTAAAAAGTTTGAGGGTGATTCAGATTATTTTGATAAAATTCGTGAGGTGGGTCAAGAATATGGTGCAACCACAGGACGACCTCGTCAGGTGAATTGGCTTAACACCAACGATTTGGTAAAAGCCATGAATATAAATGGAGTTACACATCTCATCATAAATAAAATCGACGTATTAGGTGAAGTTGGTATTTTTAAAATTATATCAAATGGAACGGAACGTACATTTGACTCAATGGAAGAGATGGAAATGAATATCATTGATGAGGTGGCACTGAATAATATGACTTACAAAGAAATTATTTTCAGTAAATCTCCACTTTCAATTTGACTTCATAAAATCAATTAACTAAACTTAAAAAAATAAATTACAATGTTTTCAATTTTAACAACACTCGGATGGATATGTCTATTACTCTCTTGGGTAGTTGGATATATTATGTCAAATAAAGAACAAAAACAAATTGATACCGCTATTTCGAATTTTCAAGAAACAGTTAAAACAGGTGATAGTGTTTTGATGAATAATATGATGGAAGAATATAATAAGGCAATAAAGAAAAGAATTTCTTTAGGTGGTTCACATTCAGTTAGAATTACATTTTCAATAATTGGACTTGGATTTCTTATAGCAAACCTTTTACTATACATCACTAAATAAAAAATATTATGAATATTAAACAAGCTCTTAAACAAAAAAATAAGTTGGTGAAGAAAACATCTGACTTATACCACCGTCTAAATGAGAACAACTCAGTTGAAGAAGGTGCTGTCCGTCACTATGACGTTGAAGAAACCCTTACCGAATTGTTGAACAATGTTGACGATTTGGTTGAACTAAAAACCAAAATCCACATGGCAAACATGGAGGTTTATAAGAAAATTTTTGAGATGTCTGAACTCAAAAATCTCGTGAAACATCTCCGTGGTTTAGATTGTGCTGAAGGTACCGTGAGAAAACTACATCGTTACAGCGATGACGCTCCAATGGTGAAAACCACCATCATTGATGTTGTTCGTCGTAACAATTTGGTTGAACTTCTTGAAACCAAAATTGAACAAATTCAAGATGCATTGGATGTCCACAACGCAACCAAAACCATCTAAAGATAGTTGAGTCCGTCAGAGATTGAAATATTATACGGAACTTCGGTTCTTTACTATACAAACTAAGATATCAGGATTTGATTTTGATTTCAAAATTCAACCGTCAAGACATTCAAAAAGCAAAACTTAAAAATTAAAACTCTTTCTGATAATTCTTTTTCTGTACGAGACTCACTACCCTCACTCTTAACGAGTGGGGGTTTTTTGTTATCACAATATTAAGAAAGTGTTATGATTTAAGCTGGCTGTAGATTATATGGTAAATTTTACTAATTATTGGTGGAAAATGAAAAGAAAATATGATTTTAGCAGCAATCCTGTCGTTAGGTTTACAACAATATAACCCAACGGATACGACAGAACCCAAGAAGGAAGTTCTTGAAGAGGTCACTATCACAACACAAGTAAAAAGAGAAACAGTATCAGGAACAATAATAGCCATGAAACTAAGTCCAGTGATTATGGATGGTGTTTCACAGGAATCTATCAAAAAAAGTCCAGACAGGAACCTAGGGGAAACTCTGAAGAGGGTCGGTGGGACCACAATACAAAACGATAGATTTGTAACCGTAAGAGGGTTATCCGATAGATATAACACGGTAACTCTTAACGGAGCCTTATTACCATCAACAGAACCAGACAAAAGAGCGTTCGCATTTGACATTATTCCAACTTCAGTTGTTGAGAATATGATGGTAAGTAAAACTTTTAGTCCTAATCTTCCTGGTGACTTTGCAGGTGGAGCACTTCAAATCACAACAAAGACTGATTTTAGTGAAAAGTATCAAACATTTAATTTTGGAGGTAGTTACGGAACCATATCTACCTTCAATGAAGGTAGATATGTAAAATTTACTTCACTACCTAATATTTTTCCATCCACCAAAGAATTTAGAACATCAAACTTAACTGACAGGAAGTATTACACAACATTAATTCCTGTGAGTTATGAACCAACACATTCTTCAAATTTACCAAACGTGAATTTGTCATACTCAATATCTAATAAATGGAGATTTGGAGACAAAGGTCTTGGTTTGGTAGGTTCTGTAATATATAGAAACTCAAATTCAATCCAATACAACAAAAGAAAAGATTATCAGTCAGAAAATGAATTATCATATCTCTACGATGATAAAATATATAATCAGAGTACAAATTTATCATTCTTACTAAACCTAACAGATATTTTTAAGGGAGGTAAGTTAACCTTAAAAAACCTTTTGAATTATCAGAGTGAAAATGTTTTTATGGATAGAAACGGTGAGAATTATGATAACCTTCAACAACTACATTATACAAACACTATAGGTTCAAAAAAGTTAATATATACAAGTCAGTTTGATAAAGAGAAAAAAATTAAAGATGGTAATCAGAAGTGGGGTGTCAACTATTACTTACTTAACAGGTCTCAACCAGATTATAGAATCAACCCATTATCCAAATCTTTAGGTTCATCAGATTCGATGACAACTGTTTGGAGAGACACTTATAGGTTTTGGTCTAAGATGAATGAGAATGGTTTAGGTGGTCATTATGATGTTACTAAAACAAATCTTTCCTACGGTCTTTTAGACCAAGTTAAGTATAGAAACTTTTCTTCAAGAGTTTTTAGATATACCAATGAATCATTATTAAATGAAATAACAAATAATACAGACAAATATTATGGAGTATCTAATCTATTGAGTTCTTATTTTCTATATAAAGGTGGAAATGATAAAATCAAATACGTGACAGGTATTAGGAACGAGAATCAACATTTTACGGTAAAGACATCTGACTTTAGTGGTCAGGATATTTTTGTAACAAAAAGCTACTATGATTTGTTACCAACAATCAACACAAATTATATTTTAACAAACAAGAACTCCATAAGATTTGGTTTGTCAAGAACAATAGCAAGACCAGAATTTAGAGAAGTCAGTAACTTCGCATTTTATGATTTCGTAAGAAATGCACAAATAATCGGGAACCCAAATCTTGAGAAAACTAATATCACTAATTTAGACTTGAGGTTTGAAAGATACATGTCAGTTAAAGAAAACTTTTTCGTTTCAGCATTTTTCAAACATTTCAAAAATCCAATCGAGCAAATTGTTGCAAACGGTTCAGTTCCAAGTAATTTAATTCTAACTTATTCAAATCCTAAACAAGCTATCAACTACGGTGTTGAAATTGAGTACAGGAAGTTATTGAGTAAGTCATTATCCCTATACACAAATATGAGTTTAATTAAGTCTTCCGTTAATGTTAACGATGTTGTTAGACCATTACAAGGTCAATCACCTTACATCATTAATTCGGGACTTTATTACCAACATAAAAATCTCTCCATTAGTTTACTGTATAATAGAATTGGTGAAAGAATTTCTGCAGTAGGATTCAATGGATACTCCGACATCTATGAAAATAGTAGAGACCTATTAGATGCGACTATCCAATATAGAACCAAAAAGTTAGAGTTCAAATTGAGTCTTACCGATTTACTATCACAACCAACAGTTCTTTATCAGAAAAATAATGGTGATTTAATAAACACAATAAACGAAAAAACAATTTCAATTTCACTAAATTACAAGTTATGAAAAAATTATTAATCATGACAATCGCATCGATGATGTTATTCTCATCATGCGAAAGAGAGCTAATCGACCCACCTGTGTATACCGTATTAGCCGGAACATTAACAGAAAACACAACGTTAACGGCTGACAAAGAATGGACCTTAAAAGGTTATGTATACGTTCCTGAAGGCATTACATTAACAATAGAACCCGGTACGGTTATCAAATCAGACATCGCAGAAAAAGGTGCTTTAACCATAGAAAGAGGTGGTAAGATTATGGCTGAGGGTACTGCAGAAAAACCAATCATTTTCACATCAGGTAGTGATTTTCCACAAGCTGGTGACTGGGGTGGTATCGTTATTTTAGGTAAAGCAATCACCAACAAAGGTGAAGCAACTATAGAAGGTGGTATTGGTAGAATGTACGGTGGAACAAACGATGATGATAACTCAGGAGTTCTTAAGTATGTTAGAATAGAATATGCAGGTATCGCAGCTTTTGCTAACTCAGAAGTCAACGCACTAACCTTAGGAGCAGTTGGTCGTGGTACTATAATAGAATATGTTGAATGTTACTATTCAAACGATGATGCTTTTGAATTCTTCGGTGGTACCGTTAGTCCAAAATATTTAGTCGCAGTTGCAACGGCGGATGATGATTATGATTTTGACTTTGGTTATACAGGTACTGTACAATACGCAATATCTAAAAGAGACCCACTATTCGTGGACGGTGCAGACGCAGGAAATGGAATCGAGTGTGACAACGACGCAACAGGTTCAACTGCAACACCAACAACACACCCTAAATTATTAAACTTTACACTAATTGGTCCATCAAGTTCTCAATCATTGTCTAACCACAATTTGGCAATGAGATGGAGAAGAGGCACTAATTTTACAGTAAGAAATTCAATTTTCTATGGATACATGAAAGGTTGTTTTTCAGTGGAAAGTGATATTACCGCATCATACTACAGAGACAATCAAGGAAATTTCACAAATAATTTCTTACATAGTGTTGACACTAACTTTGTTGTAGTAAGTAAAGCAACAACAAGCTTAACAACCTCAGATATGATTGTAAAAGTACAACACGACGGTAGTGTAATATACAAGGGAACTGAATCACCAGTTTACAACACTTTTGAAACAAAATCAGGAACCATAGGTGCGATTCCACAAGGTTCAACCAATTGGTTAATCGGGTGGACTCGTTTCTAAAACATAAATAATTTTCTTTTCCAAACCCTCACATATGTGGGGGTTTTTTGTTATATTTGTATTATGAGTGCAAAAGATGTTTTCACAAGTGAGACTTTTATTAATTCGGTAAAAACAAAACTACCGAAACTGTTTGAAATATCTGAAGTTGAATCTACTCGTGGAGGTAAGATAGGTATGGAAGTCGGTATTCTACGTGAACGGGTTCTGACTTCATTTTTTATTTCACATGCGGGGGAAGATAATGTAATTACAGATTCTTCAGCAACTGAAAATTCCAAAGATGTACAAGTATTTGAAGACAATATTTCAATTAAAACATTTACAGGGTCAGGTTATGGTGGCGTCAAAGTGTTTTGGACATCAGATACTGAATCGGCAAAAAAGGTAATACGTGATTACACACCAAAATATGATTTGATAGTTGCAAACATAAATTGGGGTACAGATAAAGGTGGTGTTTATTATATCGACAAACAAACCCAAACAAACCTATTAAGAAAAGTAGGAATTGAAAAATTTTTAAAGATTAGTTCAGGTTCTAATAATAGGGGTATAACCTATGGTAAGGACATCCTTAAAACTTTGATGAATGATAAAAATACTTTAAAAATTCAGGTCAAGTGGGAAAAAACAAACGAAAAATTTAATATCTTTGAGCGTTGGGTTAAACTTATTTCAGAATGAACATTTTTATTTTAGATTGGGACGTAAAAAAGAATGCAAAGTATCACGTTGACAAACACGTGGTTAAAATGATATTAGAAACCGCACAACTTTTGTGTGGAGTTCATCATATGACCGTACATGATACCGTACATGATACCGTACATGACACCGTACATGAGCAACTAAGTAATGACCAAGTACCGTACAAGTTATCTCACAAAAATCACCCTTGTTCTATTTGGGCTCGTGAGAGTTTAAGTAATTATTTATACTTGTGTGAGTTAGGTCTTGCATTGTGTGATGAATACACATCCCGTTATGGTAAACGTCATAAATCAGAACAAGTTATCTTATGGTGTATAGGTAATAGACCTAATATTCCTGATAAAGGATTTACCGAACCAGCAAAGGCAATGCCAGATGAATACAAAGTCAAAGATGTCGTTCAATCATATCGAAATTACTATAAAGGAGCTAAAAATGGATTTGCAACATGGAAACATGGTGAAATACCTAAATGGTTTCTTGGATAATTGATTTTTTTTATTACTTTTGTACTCATGGACTTTTCACTTAGACTACTGAACAAATATCGGAACGAGGGGTTGTTGTACAGTCAAGTACATCCGACCCTTCCTCTGACCATATGGAACTACACTGAGAAGGTTCAGTACGAGGGTCTTTGTGATGAGGTTACATTAGCTTGTCGTGGATTGATTACCGACGACACTGGTACTCCTGTTGTAAGACCATTCAAAAAATTCTTCAACTATGAAGAACTCCTTGGTAAAAACGTAATACCTGAAAAAGGTGATTATGTCTATGTTCAAGATAAGATGGATGGTTCTTTAGGTATTTTATTCAATTACAAAGGTGAATGGGTTATGGCGACTCGTGGCTCATTTACATCTGAACAAGCTATAATGGGTCTTGAGATTTTAAAAAACCGATACATTTTAGATTCTTGGGCTAAAGAATACGCTTACTTGGTTGAAATTATCTACCCTGAAAATCGTATTGTAGTTGATTACGGTGTTGAAAAGGTAACTTTCCTATCCGCAGTTTTGAATGAAACCTACAATTGGAACCCAACCGATGATACTGAATTACATTGGACCACTTCATTGTTAGTATTCAAAGGTAATGGAATCCACAAGTCTGATATCGTTAAAACTGAACAACATTTTAATTTTTCGGATGAACTATACAAAAGTTTGAAAAGTAAAAATGAAACCAACAAAGAGGGATTTGTTTTAAGGTTTCAACAAGGAAACTTCAGAATGAAAATAAAGTTTGAAGAGTATGTTCGTCTACATAAAATAATGACCAATTTGTCAACCACATCAATTTGGGAAGTGTTATCGACTGGTGGTAATATGGATAATTTGTTGAAGGATGTACCTGATGAGTTCTATAATAAAATTAAAGAGTATGAAGATGAACTTAAGTTTATGTTCAATACATTAAGTAACGAGTATGTGATTTTTTTTAGAGATATCCAAAACGTCATGGACGCAGTAAACGGTAATCGCTCTAACTTTGCACATATTGCAAAACAATACAAATACCCATCAATACTATTTGGTATGTTAGATGGTAAAGATGTGTCACCGATTATTTGGAAAATTGTAAAACCTGAATTTAAAAAATTATAAGATATGCCCGAATTTGAAACTTATGTAGATGTTGATGTGGACGAGTTTTGGTCCTTATGCTCAACAAGAGAAAAAGAAGAATTAATTGACATGTTAGAAGAAGATGGTTGGGTAAAACGTACATCTCCGAAAGGAACCAACCCATCAGAAAAACTACCATCAATCTTGGAGATTGAATGGCAAGACATGTGTAACAAATTGTCAGATATCCGACAAAGGATGTCTTCGACAGATGAAGAAACCATCAAGGAGATTTTGAAAAAATATTAATAATGAAAAATAATTTTATACACTTCATTAATCGATTGTCTCAAAAAGTTGCCATAAAACTTATCAGAGTTTCTGACCCTGGTAAGTACATGGTTAACACAAATACAGATTTTGAGAATGAATGTGTCAGTATTTGTCGTAAACTAATACCTAAAGAGGAAACGGTATTGTTGATGTCACCAATTTCAGGAAAACGTTACATCAAATACGATGAAGGTCACATTTTTATTATCATTCAAAATCGTCAAATGACTATTGTAAACCATCAATACAGTTATACTGTCGATATCGAAGGTCGACCATTTGAACGTATCTCGAAACTATTCGATAACGAAATAGAACGTCGTAGACAACTAATGGAAGATGAAATAAAATCCAATGTAAAACACTCACTACAAAATATTTTTAAAAATATCACAAATGAACAAATTTAAAATTCTTAGGTATTACGGTTACATGATATTGGGTATACCAACATTGTTATTTATGGTTTTCATGTCAGGGTTTTTTGTTTATCTGTCAAGACCAAATGAAAAGACGGTCGTAATAAAACAAGAGGCTAAGCGTGATACAGTAATCGTTCTCCAACAACCGATTGAAAGTAAAACAATTGAGAAAACTACAACTAACAATAGTACAACCATCATACAACAACCAGAAACTCCTAAACAAACTGAAATTCAAGTTGTAAAACCTGAACCTGTAATTAAGAAACAACCGATTGATACCACAAAAACTCATGATACGACATCTAAAAAATAAAAACTTTCAAATCTTAATAACCTTTCTACTGATTAACTTTTTCGGTTTATTCTTAGGTGGTTTTTTTACAAATGATGGTGTAACGTCAACTTGGTACGCTGAATTACATAAAGCACCGTGGACACCACCAGGTTGGGTATTCGGAGTATCATGGACAACGATAATGATAACCCTATCCATCTTAAATTATTATATGTGGAAGGCTAAACAAAAGACATTCTTACATTTGTGGATTCAAAGTTGGATATTCAATTTTTTGTGGAACCCAATGTTTTTTTATCTCAAATCAATAGAACTTTCGTTGGTTGTAATTAGTTATCTATTGTTACTTGTTTTGTATATGTTCTATGAAACATCAAAAACTTACAAGTATATTAATTTACTTTTGATACCGTATGTGTTATGGTTGATTATCGCAACTTCCTTAAACGCTTATATTGTAATCTATAATTGATATGTCATATTGTATTGTAAAATTAATTAAAAACGTGGAGGGTATTGAACTTCCTGTCATTATGTTGGATTCAGATGATGAAGTTTGGGAATTTTCAAATCCTGATGATGCTATCAAGTTAGCTGAGATTTTGACTAAAAATTCAGACTCAGGGTATAAATATTATGTAAAAAAAGTTTGATAAATAAACTTTTTGATATATATTTGTACTATCAAAATGCACCCGTAGCTCAGATGGATAGAGCATCTGCCTTCTAAGCAGAGGGTCACAGGTTCGAATCCTGTCGGGTGTACAAAACTATCTTAAGAGATAGTTATTTTAAGAACGGAGGTTTGGCAGAGCGGTCGATTGCGTCAGTCTTGAAAACTGAAGATGTTGAAAGGCATCCCGGGGTTCGAATCCCTGAGCCTCCGCCAAAATCTTGGGACACAAACCCAAGATTTTTTTTTGTTTGACATTTCCAATCTAAAAACCTAAATTTGAGGTATGGAATTATTAAAAGAATTTTGGGAAAAAATAAGAAGTGGAATCCGAATGGTTCT
>JACCDL011128972.1_pt1 | contig 12570 bp, 11 predicted proteins | sample 7441931 | NCBI WGS metagenome assembly JACCDL01 (sample SAMN15323437, study PRJNA562643) | freshwater metagenome | isolation source: river surface water | place: USA:Blue River Watershed | collected 2017-08-16 | reverse complement strand
GGGTAGGTGATCATCACCGCCGCCAGTCGGTCGCTGTGCTGCTCGCACTTGGCCTGCAGATCGGCCAGGTCGACGTTGCCCTGCTCGTCGCAGGCGGTCACCACCACCTCCATGCCCACCATCTGGGCGCTGGCCGGGTTGGTGCCGTGCGCTGAGGAGGGGATGAGACAGACCTTGCGATGGCTGTCGCCATGCGCAGCATGGTAGGCCATGATGGCCAGGAGACCCGCGTACTCGCCCTGGCTGCCGGCGTTCGGTTGGAGGCTGATGCCGGCATAGCCGGTCGCCTGGCACAGCCACTCACGCAACTGCTCGTCGAGCAGGCGATAGCCCTCGAGCTGGTCGGCCGGTGCAAACGGGTGCGGCTGTGCAAACGCCGGCCAGGTGATGGGGATCATCTCGCTGGTGGCATTGAGCTTCATGGTGCAACTGCCCAGGGGGATCATGCTGCGGTCTAGCGCGAGGTCCTTGTCGCTCAAGGCGCGAATGTAGCGCAGCATGCCGGTTTCGCTGTGGTACGAGTTGAAGACCGGGTGGGTGAGGTACGCGCTGTGTCGACGCAGCGTCGAAGGCAGCAGCGTGTCAATGCCCGCCTCAGCGCTGGCCACTTGCGGCAACGCCTGTCCGGGGGCGGCAAACACGCCCCACAACGCCTCCAGATCGGCGCGCGTGGTGGTTTCGTCCAGCGAAATACCCAGCGTCATCGCGTTCACGCGACGCAGGTTGTAACCACTGGCGCGCGCGCGCACCAGCAGGGCCTCGGTGCGGTCGGCTGTCTTCACACTCACTGTGTCAAACGCGGTGTCATGCGCGAGCGAATAGCCCAGTTCTCGCAGACCGCGCGCCAGCAGCGCTGTGAAACTCGCAACCCGTTGTGCAATGCGTTGCAAGCCGCGAGGCCCGTGGTAGACCACATACATGCTGGCCACCACCGCCGGCAACACCTGTGCGGTACAGATGTTGGAGGTGGCTTTTTCGCGGCGGATGTGTTGTTCACGTGTCTGCAAGGCCAGGCGGTAGGCGGGTTGACCGTGGGCATCGATGCTCACCCCGACCAGGCGACCGGGCATGGAGCGTTTGTAGGCGTCGCGACAGGCCAGGTAGGCGGCATGCGGGCCACCGCAGCCCATGGGCATGCCCAGGCGCTGGGTGTTGCCAATCACGATGTCAGCGCCCCACTCGCCTGGGGGCGTGAGCAGGGTGAGGGCCAGCAGGTCCGCGGCCACGCACAACGCAGCCTGCTGCGCATGCAACTGCTCGGCCTGGGTGGCCCAGGCGTGCACAGCGCCGGTAGACCCGGGGTACTGGACCAACGCAGCAAAACACGCTTGGTGGGGCAGCAGGGCGACCACATCGCCCACCACCACCTCAATGCCCAGCGGGCGCGCCCGTGTCTGCACCACTTCAATCGTTTGCGGGTGGCAGTCCTGGTCGACCAGAAACACCTGGCTGGTGCTTTTGACGGTGCGACGCGCCAGTGTCATGGCCTCGGCCGCTGCCGTCGCCTCGTCGAGCATGGAGGCGTTGGCAATCGGCATGCCGGTCAAATCACACACCAGGGTCTGGAAATTCACCAGGGCTTCCATGCGACCCTGGCTGATCTCTGCCTGGTAGGGCGTGTAGGCCGTGTACCAGGCCGGGTTCTCCAGAATGTTGCGCAGGATCACGCCGGGGGTGTGGGTGCCGTAATACCCCTGGCCGATGCAACTTTTCAGCAGCACGTTGCGCTCAGCGATCCCGCGCAACTCATCGAGTGCCTGGGCCTCGGTGATGGGGGCGGGCAGTTGCATGCCCTGGCTGCGCGCGATGCTGGCAGGCACGATGCCTTCGATCAGGCTGCGGCGCGAGGCCTCACCAATCACCGACAGCATATGCGCCTGGTCGGCCTCGGTCAGACCGATGTGGCGGGATTCGAACTCGCAGGCATTCTCCAGTTCACCCAGCGGTGTGAGGCTCGACATCAGCATGGCAGTTTCTCTCAGGCGGTGAGGGCTTGGTAGGCGGCTTCGTCCATCAGGCCGTCAACATCGGCGGCATTGTCCAGACGGACCTTGAAGAACCAGCCCGCGCCCAGCGGATCGCTGTTGGCCAGCGCGGGGTCGTCGCGCAGGGCTTCGTTCACCTCGGTGATGGTGCCGCCCAGCGGCATGTAGACGTCGGCGGCCGCCTTGACAGACTCGACCACACCGGCCACATCACCGGCCTTGAAATGTTTGCCTACCTCGGGGAGTTCGACAAACACCACATCACCCAGCGCATCCTGCGCGTGGTGGGTGATGCCGACGGTGACGTGGTCGGCGCCGGATTGAACCCATTCGTGTTCAGCGGTGTATTTGAGACTCATGGTGGCTTCCTTTCAGAGAAATTGAGATGGGGTCAACCGAGGGTATCAGCCTCGGTAGTAGCGGGTGGGAACGAAGGGCATGGCCTGCACCACCATGGGCACGGGTTTGCCGCGAACCAGGGCGTGCAACACGGTGCCCGCGGCCGAGAGTTCGCGGGGTACATACGCCATGGCAATGGGTTGGTCACAGGTAGGGCCGAGCAAGCCACTGCAGACCTCGCCAGCCGGTGCGCCGTCGGGTGTCTGCAAGGCCGTGTGTTCGCGCACGGGCACACGCGCTTGCGCCACCAAACCCACGCGGCAGCGCGTCGGCCCCTGCGCCAGCTCACGCAACACGCGTTCGGCGCCAGGAAAGCCGCCGGCGCGTTCGCCGCCCGCCCGGCGTGACTTCTGGATCGCCCAATTGAGACCGGCTTCCACCGGCGACGTGGTGGTGTCGAGGTCTTGTCCATACAGGCACAAGCCGGCCTCCAGGCGCAAGGAGTTGCGAGCGCCCAGACCAATCGGCAAGACCTCGGGCTGCGCCAGCAGCGCACGCGCGAAGGCTTCTGCCTGGGAGGCTGGGATGGAAATTTCAAAGCCGTCCTCGCCGGTGTATCCACTGCGGGTGATGAAGAGGGGGACACCTTCCCATTCAAAGGCAGCACCCGTCATGAACACCAGCGAGGTGACCCCGGGCAGCAGTCGTGCCAGGGCCGTGACGGCCATCGGCCCTTGCAGCGCCAGCAAGGCTTGATCCGGCAGAGGGGTGATCGTGCATTGCGTGCCGATGCGTTGCTGCAAGTGGGCGATGTCGGCCACTTTGCACGCGCCATTGACCACCACCAAGAGGTCGTCGCCGCGGTTCACAAACATCAGATCGTCCAGGATGCCGCCCTCGTCATTCAGCAGCACACCATAGCGTTGGCGCCCGGGCGCGAGACCCACCACATCCACCGGCATGAGGCTTTCGAACGCCAGCGCTGCCTGCGGGCCTGAGAGGGTGAGTTGCCCCATGTGCGACACATCAAACAAGCCTGCCTGGCTGCGCGTGTGCAGGTGTTCGGCCATCAGGCCACGGGGGTATTGCACCGGCATCGAGTAGCCGGCAAACGGCACCATGCGCGCACCGAGTTCGAGGTGCAATGCGTTGAGCGGGGTGGTCTGCAGGGGGGCAGTTGCAGACGAGGCATCTGACATGGAGGGCTCCAAGGTTATCGTCGTCTCGCATGAAACGTCGGGAACCCTGTTGTCCGCTTTACCTGAGAGATTCAACGGCACGTCATCGTGCGGTCTTGCCCCTTCGGTGGACGCTGTGTGTCGGCGCACCAGCGTCTCTCTCCAACAGAATCGATTGCGTCAGTCCTTTTGCCTGAGCGTTCAGCCTTCGGCGGTCTTGCGACTCTCTCCTGACGAAATGAATTCTAGCCGCAAGCAGGCCAGCGTCAGGCCTTGGGCAAGGCAATTTTGATGGCTTGCGGGTTTTCGCGGATGTAGTCGCGGATGATGGTTTCGAAATCCGGGTCGGCGCTCAGCCCCAGACCGCGAGCGCGAGCCGATTCCACGCGGCCCGGCCAGGACTTGACGATACGACGAATGTTCTCATCCGGGGTCCAGTCAATCAGGTCGGTGGCGGCCTTGCCGGCCACGGTGCCGAGTGCTGCCGCCATCTCGCCCACGGTGGTCACCAGGGCTGGCATGTTGAGGGCGGTCCGCGGCCCCCACTCGGCATCGCTGGTCTGGCCAATGCGCACCAGACCGGCGATGGTGTTGCCCGGCGAGGCCAGGGCCACCGGGGTGTCCGGGGTCACCGGGCAGGCGCCACGAACGCCCGCGAGCGGTTCACGCACCATGCCGCTGAAGAAACTCGAGGCCGCGCCGTTGGGTTTGCCCGGGCGCACACTCACCGTCATCAGACGCACACTGCGCCCGCGGATGAAGCCCTTGCGGGTGTAGTCGGCCATCAGCTGCTCGCCGATGAATTTCTGGATGCCATAGCTGGTTTGCGGCGTGGGCAGTGTGAGGTCGGTGATGACCTCGGGCGGGGGCAGGGCAGGCTGGTCGTGCACCAGGCCGAACACCGCCAGCGAGCTGGTGAACACCACGGTGGGCTGGGTGCCCAGGGCGCGACAGGCCGACAGCAGGGCTTCGGTGGCCGCCAGGTTGCTGCGCATGCCCAGGTCGAAGTCGGCTTCGCACTCGCCGCTCACGGCCGCCGCCAAGTGATAGACCACATCGGTGCCCGCTGGAATGGCGGGCACGCCGTTCGGGCCAGGGGCTAGCAACTCGTTCAGGTCCCCCACGAGCGAGCGCACGCGGGCATCTGATGCCAGATCGGCGGGTGCTGGCGCACGGTCTACTAGCAGCACCGAGCGGATGGGTTGAGCCGCTGCGCCATTGAGGCTGAAGCTGCCCTGAGCGAGCAGGGTGCGTGCCAGACGGGCACCCAGAAATCCGGCGCCGCCGGTGATGACGATGTTCATGTTTACATGCTTCCGTAGTTGGGGCCACCACCGCCCTCTGGGGTGACCCACACGATGTTCTGCGTGGGGTCCTTGATGTCACAGGTTTTGCAGTGCACGCAGTTCTGCGCGTTGATCTGCAACTGGTCCGCGCCAGTGGGCGACTTGATGTATTCGTACACACCGGCGGGGCAGTAGCGCGCCTCGGGTCCAGCAAACTTGGCGAGGTTGATCTGCACCGGCACTGACGCATCTTTGAGCGTCAGGTGGGCCGGTTGATTTTCCTCGTGGTTGGTGTTGCTGATGAAGACGCTGCTCAGCCGGTCAAAGGTGATCTTGCCATCGGGTTTCGGGTATTCGATGACCGCACACTCGGCGGCTGGTTTGAGGTACGTGTGATCGGCCTTCTCGCGGTGAAGGGTCCACGGAATATGACCTCGCAACACGAATTGCTCGATGCCGGTCATCAGGCTGCCCACGGTGCGGCCTTTCTTGAACCATTGCTTGAAGTTGCGCGCCTTGTTCAGCTCGGTGTAGAGCCAGCTGTTTTCGAAGGCGTCGGGGTAGGCGGTGAGTTCATCGCGCGAGCGACCTGCGCCCAGCGCCTCAAAGGCAGCCTCGGCAGCCAGCATGCCAGTCTTGATGGCGGCGTGCGAGCCCTTGATACGGCTGGCATTGAGGTAGCCCGCGTCGCAACCGACCAGCGCGCCGCCGGGGAACACGGTCTTGGGCAGGCTCAGCAAGCCTCCCGCGGTGATGGCACGCGCACCATAGGCCAGGCGTTTGCCCGGCTTCACACCATGGGCCTCGTCGCCCTCCAGGTACCAGCGGATGTTGGGGTGGGTCTTGAAGCGCTGAAATTCCTCGAAGGGACTCCGCCACGGGCTGCTCTAATCGAGGCCCACCCCAAAACCCATCACCAGCTGGCTGGTGGGCATGTGGTAAACGAACGAACCGCCGTAGGTGTCGGCATCGAGCGGCCAGCCGGCACTGTGCAAAGCCAGGCCAGCCTGGTGGCCTGCCGGGTCGATTTCCCCCACCTCCTTGATGCCGATGCCGTAGCTTTGCGGGTCGCGTCCGGCGTCAAGATGAAAGTGTGAAATGACTTGCTTGCCCAGGTGTCCGCGCGCGCCCTCGGCAAACACCGTGTACTTGGCGTGCAGTTCCATGCCGAGCTGGAAGTTCTCGGTCGGCTCGCCATCCTTGCCCACGCCCATGTTGCCTGTGGCCACACCTTTGACAGCGCCCTTTTCGTCGTAGAGTACTTCAGCGGCGGTGAAGCCTGGGAAGATTTCCACGCCCAGGGCTTCGGCCTGTTGACCTAGCCAGCGCGTGAATTCGCTCAGGCTGATGATGTAGTTGCCTTCGTTGTGAAAGCATGGCGGCAACAGCCAGTTGGGCGTGCGGGTGGCCCCGTTCTCGCTGAAGAACATGAAGGCGTCGTCGGTGACCGGTTGGTTGAGGGGGGCACCCAGGGCTTTCCAGTTGGGGAACAGTTCGGACAGCGCGATCGGGTCCATGATGGCCCCCGACAGGATGTGAGCCCCAGGCTCGGAGCCTTTTTCCAGCACCACCACCGACACCTCCTGGCCTTGCTCGGCTGCCAGCTGCTTGAGTCGGATGGCGGTGGACAAGCCTGCCGGACCAGCGCCCACCACCACCACGTCGTAGTCCATGGACTCGCGGGGACCGAATTGCTCGAGGATCTGTTCTGGGCTCATAGGGGTGTGTCAGCTAAGAAAAAAAGGCTCATCGGCGTGTCAGTGCTTCAAGCTGCAAATATTCTATGCGCAGGCTCTCGCGGCTGGCAGGATAATGGGCCTTCAGGTTTCGAACAGCAAGGAGAGCCACATGGCCTATCAACTCGATCTGTCGGGCCGCGTGGCCCTGGTGACCGGTGCTTCCAGCGGGCTGGGTGCCCAGTTCGCCCGCACCCTGGCCAAGGCTGGGGCTGCCGTGGTGTTGGCCAGCCGGCGGGTGGAGCGGCTCAAGGAGCTGCGTGCCCACATCGAGGCCGAGGGCGGCAATGCGCATGTGGTGGCGCTGGATGTGACGGAAATCAGCAGCATCCGCGCAGCGGTGGCCCACGCCGAAACCGAGGTGGGTCCGATCGACATCCTCATCAACAACTCGGGTGTGAGCAACACCCAGCGCCTGCAGGAAGTGGAGGAAGAGGACTTCAACTTCATTTTCGACACCAATGTGCGCGGTGCGTTTTTTGTCGCCCAAGAGGTGGGCAAGCGCATGATGGCGCGGGCCAAGGGCGCAGCGCCTGGCACCTACACGGGCGGGCGCATCATCAACATTGCCAGCATGGCAGGCCTGAAAGTGTTGCCACAAATCGGTGTGTATTGCATGAGCAAGGCGGCGGTCGTTCACATGACCAAGGCGATGGCCCTGGAGTGGGGGCGCTTTGGCATCAATGTGAATGCGATCTGTCCGGGCTATATCGACACCGAGATCAACCACCACCACTGGCAAACCGAGCAGGGACAGAAGCTGGTGCAGATGTTGCCGCGCAAGCGCATCGGTCATCCCCAGGACCTGGACGCCGTGCTGGTTATGCTGGCCAGCCCCGAGAGCGGCTTCATCAACGGCGCGATCATTGCCGCCGATGACGGGTTCGCGCTCTAAGTCCCGGCTCAGTCCTTTTTCTTGGGGACCCGGCCCATCACATAAAACTCGGGGTTGGGCATCATGCCGGTGACGTTGGCGATGCGGTTGGACAAGCCGAAGAACGCGGTGATGGCCGCGATGTCCCAGATGTCTTCGTCACTGAAGCCATGGGCGTGCAGGGCTTTGAAATCAGCGTCTTCCACCTCGTCGCTGTGTTGGCAGACCTTGAGGGCAAAGTCGAGCATGGCCCGCTGACGTGGGCTGATATCGGCCTTGCGGTGGTTGATGGCCACCTGGTCGGCCACCAGCGGTTTTTTCTCGTAAATCCGCAAAATGGCGCCGTGGGCCACCACGCAATACAGGCAGTTGTTGACCGCGCTGGTGGCGGTGACGATCATCTCGCGATCGCCTTTGGTGAGGCTGCCTTCTTCCTTGAGCATCAGCGCATCGTGGTAAGCGAAAAAGGCGCGCCACTCGGCGGGTCGACGCGCCAGGGCCAAGAACACGTTGGGGACAAAGCCCGCTTTCTCCTGCACTTCCAGCACCTTGGCGCGGATGTCGTCGGGCAGGTCGTGGATCTCCGGGGCGGGGTAACGGCTCATGGGGTCTCCTGGCTGAGGCTGACAATTCGACGGGCCAGGGCAGTGCCGTGGCGCATGGCGGTGATTATGGCGCTGTCACCCGCTCGACTGGGCGCCCTGGGGCGCTGGTTGGCCGTGGGCAACGAGGCCCTGCGGCCAGGGCTTAAAATCAACACCGGTTCGAAGGTATCTGACTGGAGCTCAACTTGAACAAGATTTTTCCCTCCGCCGCCGAGGCGCTCAAGGACATCGTGGCCGACGGTCAGCTGATGGCCGTGGGTGGATTCGGTCTGTGCGGCATCCCCGAGGCCCTGATTGCGGCGCTGCGTGACACGGGCGTCAAGAACCTGACCGTGATCTCCAACAACGCTGGCGTGGACGACTTTTGTCTCGGCTTGCTCTTGCAAACCCGTCAGATCAAGAAAATGATCTCCTCCTACGTGGGCGAGAACAAGGAGTTCGAGCGTCAGTACCTGGCCGGTGAACTCGAACTCGACTTCACCCCCCAGGGCACGCTGGCCGAGAAACTGCGTGCTGGTGGTGCGGGCATCCCTGCCTTCTTCACCAAGACGGGTGTGGGCACCATCGTGGCCGACGGCAAGGAGCTGCGCGACTTCGACGGTGAGACCTATGTGATGGAGCGCTCCCTGGTGCCCGATGTGGCGCTGGTCAAGGCAGACGTGGCAGACCGCTCGGGCAACCTGCGCTTCAACCTCACGGCACGCAACTTCAACCCGGCTGCCGCCATGGCGGGCAAGATCTGTGTGGTGGAAGTCGAGCGCATCGTCGCCACCGGCGTGTTGGCCCCGGACGACATCCACCTGCCGGGCGTCTATGTGCACCGCATCGTGCACAACCCAACGCCTGAAAAGCGTATCGAAAAACGCACCACGCGCGAGCGCAAAGTCTGACTGTCATTTGAGGGCGCAACAGACGCGGCCTCGTCAACAAGGAATTTCATCATGCCCTGGACCCAAGATCAGATGGCTGCCCGCGCAGCCCAGGAATTGCAGGACGGTTTTTATGTCAACCTTGGCATCGGCATCCCCACGCTGGTGGCCAACCACGTGCCCGACCACATCGAGGTCTGGCTGCAAAGCGAGAATGGCATGTTGGGCATCGGCCCCTTTCCCTACGAGGACGAGATCGACGCCGATCTCATCAACGCCGGCCAGCAGACGGTCACCACCATCAAGGGCTCGTCGATTTTTGGCAGCCACGACAGCTTCGCCATGATTCGCGGCGGCAAGATCAACCTGTCCATCCTGGGCGCCATGCAGGTGAGCGCCAAGGGCGACCTGGCCAACTGGATGATCCCCGGCAAGATGGTCAAGGGCATGGGGGGCGCCATGGACCTGGTGGCCGGTGTGAAGCGCGTGATCGTGCTCATGGAGCATGTGGCGCGCAAGAAGGATGGCACCGAGGACCTCAAGATCCTGCCGGCGTGCAACCTGCCGCTGACCGGCGTGGGGGTGGTTGACCGCATCATCACCGACCTGGCCGTGATGGACGTGACACCCGAGGGTCTGAAGATCATCGAGTTGGCGCCTGGCGTGACGCGCGAGTTTGTGCAGAGCAAGACGGGCGTGACGCTGATCTGAGTGTGGCCATGCTCGGCGAACAGGGCCTACCCAGGTGGGCCTTTTTTCACCAGGTCACACCCTCATGGGGCACGCCAGAGCCAGAGCGAGGTGATCAGCAGGATCAACGTTGCCAATCCGTTGGCCAGGTACAAGGCCTCGGCTTGCGTCACGTTCTGTGATGCTATCAGGCGAACGAGCAGGGGCCCCGCCATCTGACCCGCGGCAAAAGCCCCGGTCATGCGCGCCAGCAAGGGTGTGGGGTTGGCGGGCATACGCTCACGTGCCAATTGCAGGCCCGCCATGGTAGCCACCATGAAGGTCCCCCCCACCAGGATGGCGGACAACGCCAGGCCCCACAGACTCTGCTGCAGCAAGGGGATCAGCGTGCCCACAGCCATCAGGGCTTGGGCTACAGCCCACACCTGTCGGCGCGGCCAGCCCGCCAGCCAGCGTGAAGCCAGGGCCACGGACACGGCCGCGGCCAGCCCAAACAGTGGCCAGGTGAGACCGAAGATCAACGGGTCGTCGACCAGCTGGCGCGCCATGGTGGGCAAAAAGGTGGCTGGCACGATGTACCCGTATCCAAACGCGCCGTAACACAGGATGAGCCCGAGCGAGTGACGCGGAACCGTTGGCGCGCTGACCTGGACGCCCTTGGCAACAGGGCCAGACGGTACATCAGCCGAATGGGGCAGGGCCCATCGAACACATGCAGCGCCGAGGGCAGCCAGCAGCGCCAACTCGATCCACAGCACCCACGCCAGTTGATGCCCGCCGAGCCAGCTCAGGGCCCCAGTCAAGACAATACCGACGCCCACGCCGCAGTACATCCAGCCGCTCATCGCAGCAGCATCCCGACGCGCCAGTTCGGGCAGGCACCAACTGCTGGCACAGACCATGACCCAGGCACTGCAGACCCCGGACAGGCCGCGCAGCCAAGCGCCCAGCCAGGCTGGCGAGAGATCGGCCCATGCCATCCCCAGCGTCGAGACGGCGACGCCCAGAAGACCGAGCTGCAGCCCCACTCTTGGGCTGCGTGCAAACCAAGAGGCACTCAGCGCGCCGACCAGATACCCCGCGTAATTGGCTGCAGCCCACTCGGCACCCGTGGCGGCATCGAGGGTGACATCGCGCACCATCAAGGGCATGAGCGGGGTGAAGGCAAATCGACCCACCCCCATGGCAACGGCCAGCGCCACGAGTCCGATCAGGAGGGTGCTTCGGTACGAGGGCGCTGGGGGCGTGTTCATGCCGAGGGCAGAAACAACACAACCCGAACCCTTGAGTTGGGCCGGGTTGGGGGGGTCTCGTGCGGCGAGAGGAACATCGAATCTGGAGCGGGTGAAGGGAATCGAACCCTCGTCTAAAGCTTGGGAAGCTGCCGTTCTACCATTGAACTACACCCGCGAAGTGTCGGCATTCTAACCAGATGCGATGCTTCAGATTCGCCAACTGGCCAGGCCTGTTGCCTGAATCACTTCAGCACATCGCCAATGCACAGGTACTTCAGTTCGACGTATTCCTCCATGCCATGGTGCGAACCCTCGCGGCCCAGGCCAGACTGCTTCACGCCGCCAAAGGGCACATGCTCGGTGGCGATGATGCCCACGTTGATCCCCACCATGCCGTACTCCAGGCCTTCGCTGACGCGGAAGATGCGACCCACGTCGCGGCTGTAGAAGTAACTGGCCAGCCCGAACTCGGTGTTGTTGGCCGCCTCGATGGCTTCCTGCTCGGTGTTGAACCGAAACACCGGCGCAAAGGGGCCGAAGGTCTCTTCCTTGGCGCACAGCATGTCAGGGCTGGCATTGGCCACCACGGTGGGCTGGAAAAACTGGCCCTGAAGGGCTTGGCCCCCGGTGACGACTTTACCGCCGCGCTGCAGGGCATCTTCCAGGTGGCGCTGCACCTTGGCCACGGCTGCGGGTTCAATCAGCGGGCCTTGCAGCACGCCGTCTTCAAACCCATTGCCTACCTTGAGCGCCTGCACTTTGGCGGCGAATTTCTGCACGAATTCGTCGTACACACCGTTCTGCACATAAATCCGGTTGGCGCACACGCAGGTCTGGCCCGCATTGCGGTACTTGCTGGCGATGGCGCCTTCGACGGCCGAGTCGATGTCGGCATCATCAAACACGATGAAGGGCGCATTGCCGCCCAGTTCCAGCGACAGCTTTTTCACCGTGGGAGCTGACTGCGCCATCAGGATACGGCCCACCTCGGTGCTGCCGGTGAAGCTGATGTGGCGCACGATGTCGCTGGCACAGAACACCTTGCCCACGGCAATGCTGTTGTCGCTGTCCGCGGTGAGCACGTTGAGCACACCGGCCGGGATGCCGGCACGCACGGCGAGTTCGGCTGCCGCCAGTGCGGTGAGCGGCGTGAGCTCGGCCGGTTTGATCACCACCGGGCAGCCGGCGGCCAGCGCCGGCGCCACCTTGCGGGTGATCATGGCCAGCGGAAAGTTCCAGGGGGTGATGGCTGCGCACACGCCAATGGGTTGGCGGATGACCATCAAGCGGCGGTTGTTGTCGAACTGGGGCAGGGTCTCGCCATTGACGCGCTTGGCTTCTTCGGCAAACCACTCAACGAAGCTGGCACCGTAGGCCACTTCGCCTTTGGCCTCGGCAAACGGCTTGCCCTGTTCGGCGGTCATGAGGCGGCCCAGGTCTTCCACGTTGGCCATCAACAGGTCGTACCACTTGCGCAGGATGATGCTGCGCTCCTTGCCGGTTTTGTTGCGCCAGGCGGGCCAGGCGGCGTTGGCGGCGTGGATGGCCTGCTCGGCTTCGGCGGGCCCGAGGTTGGCCACGTCGGCGAGTTTCTGGCCGGTGGCGGGGTCGTGCACATCAAAGCGCTGTGAGCCCGAGACCCACTGGCCGTTGATCAGGGCGTCGGTCTTGAGCAGGGTCGGGTCGTTGAGAAGCGAGAGGGGGGCTGTTTTCATGTCCATGGTCGGTCTCCTCCAAAACGCAGAGCATACCCCGTGCAGGGGTGCTTGCAAG
>JACCDL011431437.1_pt1 | contig 12594 bp, 10 predicted proteins | sample 7441931 | NCBI WGS metagenome assembly JACCDL01 (sample SAMN15323437, study PRJNA562643) | freshwater metagenome | isolation source: river surface water | place: USA:Blue River Watershed | collected 2017-08-16 | reverse complement strand
TTTCTAATGGTTGACTCGAAAGCCCCTTTAGTTTCGAGATGAAGGATTATGAATCAGGATTTCATCGAAATCTATAAAAGCGTTGTTGAATGTCAATCGGCTCTATGCGCCAAGTCTGGTGAAATACTCAATTCTCTTGAATCCCGGGCGAGTGGCTCCTTGCCTCGCGGCTTTTTCACCGAGGCAAGTCGAGAGGTTCAAATACTTGTGGTCGGGAAGAATCCAGGCCACATTCTCGCCTCCGAGGCTGCCTTGTATAAAGATTTGGCCGCTGAAAGATTTATTGACGCACATATGAGTTTTTCAAAGGAAGTTTTTAGAAAAAAACTGTCCATAAGCGGAGCGGATAAAAAATCGACGACCTTTCACTCGAATTTGTTTTTTTATCTGTCAGCGATTCTCGATGCGAATGCGGAGGATGTATTCAAGCTGGCGGCGTACACCAATTTAGTGAAGTGCAGCACAATCGATGAGCAGGCAAAAATTAAGCGCAGGACCATGTCAGAGTGTTTTGGAAAGCATCTGATCAAGGAAATAAATTACTTTCGCCCTAAAGTCCTGCTTGCGCTTGGTCGGGAAGTTGAAAGCCATTTGAATTTTGCCAAGTCCAAGCAACTTCATGCGCTTGACGTTGTCTACATCAAGCATCCGAGCTATCACTACAAAAAAGATATGCGCGACAAAGAGTTAGAAAAAATCAAATCGCTCGTCTTAGGTGCCATGAAAAACACGGCTGCTGCTCACTCGTGAAACGGTTGGGCGCTCGTCTGGACAGCCGTTAAGTTCAGACCCGATGCCCGATGGCTGCGGGCTTTTCGGTGGGGAGGTTGAGCGTGACAAGCCAACAGATCACCAGCATCACGGCCGAGCCCAGTAGCGCGTAGAGCAAGCCGCCCCATTGGTACAGCAGGCCCGACATCAAGGTGCCGAAGAAGCGGCCCAGCGCATTGGCCGCGTAGTAAAAGCCCACATCCTCGGCGGACTTCTCGGAGCCGGCATACGCCAGCACCAGGTAGGAGTGGACGGACGAGTTCACGGCGAAGGCCACGCCGAACAGGCCCAGACCGCCCACCACCACCCACTCCAGGTGGGGCACCTGGGCCAGCACCGCGCCAGCCAGTGCCATCGGCACCAGCGCCAGGGCCGCGGACCACCCGCGCGCCGCCGGAACTTCGCGGGTCAGGCCGTCGACGCTGCGTTTGACGATCTGGGGGGCCAGCGCCTGCACCAGGCCGTAGCCGATGGTCCACGCCGCCACGAAGCCGCCCACCATCGAAAAGGTCCAGCCCACCGAGTACAAAAACACCGGCACGCCGACGACAAACCACACATCGCGCGCGCCGAACAGCGCCACCCGCGCCGCCGCCAGGCCGTTGATGCCCGCGTTCTTGGCAAACAACTCCTTGGCCGATTGGGACGCCTTGCTCTTGCCCATCATCGGTGGCAGCGCAGTGACCACCCCCACCAGCACCAGAGCCAGCAGACCCGCCATGGCCCAGAGCGAGCCCTGAAAGCCGAGGGCTTGCAGCATCAGTCCGCCGAGAAAAAAGCCGACCCCCTTCATGGCGTTTTTGCTGCCGGTGAACCAGGCCACCCACTTGAACAACTGGCCCGCGCCTTGTTCCTGGGCCTGGGCCTGCGTGACCTTGATGGCCGATTTGCTGGCCGTCTTGGTCAGGTCCTTGGCGACTCCGCACACGCCTTGGGACAGCACCACCCACGCCACGGACATGGCGGGCGTCCAGGTCGGATCGAGCATCGACAACAGGGTGAAGCCCATGATCTGCGTCACCAGGCCGACGGTGAGCATGCGCGCGATGCCATAGCGGGTGGCCAGCCAACCGCCGATCAGGTTGGCCAGCACGCCGGCCGCCTCGTACAGCAGGAACAGGAAGGCGAGCGTGAAGGGGGAGTAGCCCAGGCTATAAAAGTGCAGCAGCACCAGCATGCGCAGCGCGCCATCCGTGAGCGTGAACCCCCAGTAGGACGCCGTGACGATGGCGTAGTGACGCTCCGCCTGATTCATCAAATGCCCACGCGTTCGAGCTGGCAGGCCAGGTCCACCATGCGGGTGGCGTAGCCGATTTCGTTGTCGTACCAAGCATAGACCTTGAGCAGGGTGCCGTCGGTGACCATCGTCGACAGTGCATCGACGATGGAACTGCGGGTGTCACGAGCGTAGTCGGAGCTGACCAGCGGGCGCTCCTCATAGCCCAGGATGCCCGCCAGGGGAGAACCCGGCTGGGCCGCAGCCTTGAACAGGGCGTTGACTTCTTCGACCGTGGTGCTGCGCTGCAGCTCGAAGACGCAGTCGGTGAGCGAGGCATTGAGCGCCGGCACGCGCACCGCGTGGCCGTTGAGTTTGCCCTTGAGCTCGGGATAGATCAGGGCGATGGCCGTGGCACTGCCGGTGGTGGTGGGCGCGAGGTTGATCATGGCGCTGCGTGCGCGGCGCAGATCCTTGTGGGCGGCGTCGACCACCATGTTGGTGTTGGTGGGGTCGTGCAAGGTGGTGATCTGACCGTGACGGATGCCGATGGCCTCATGGATCACCTTGACGACCGGCGCCAGGCAGTTGGTCGTGCAAGACGCTGCCGTGACGATACGGTCGCGGGCCGGGTCGTACAGGTGGTCGTTGACGCCCACCACGATGTTCAGCACGTTGCCCACTTTGACCGGCGCGGCGACGATCACCCGCTTGGCGCCACGGTCGAGATGGCCTTGCAGGGTCTCGGGCGTGAGGAACTTGCCGGTGCACTCCAGCACCACGTCCACGCCCAGATCGCCCCAGGGAATCTCCGCCGCGGTGCTGTGCGAGCTAAAAGACAGTTTGCGATCGCCGATCCGGATGGCGTTTTCGCCTTCGGCGGCGATGTCTGCTTTCCAGCGACCCTGCACCGAATCAAATGTGATCAGGTGGGCCGCGGCGGCGGCACCGCCTTTGATTTCGTTGAGGTGCACGACCTCCAGTCGATTGCCCTCGCGCGGATCGTGGTCCGGGCGGTCGATCGCGCCGAAGGCTGCGCGCAATGCAAGACGACCGACGCGTCCCATGCCGTTGATGCCGACTTTCATGACCAAGCTCCTGAGATAAATTCAACGTTTATTGAATTGTCATGGCTGAATATGACAGTTGTGCGACAGCCGATCGCGTTCGCTGCCGTTCCGCCTAGCCACAGGGCGTCGCCCGACCTCCGGCGCGCTTGGGGGAGGGGGTGCAGTCTTGGCCTTGGCAGCAGTGGTCCACCAAGTAGTCGACCAGGCTGTTCATGTGGCCCAGGTTGGGTCGGTAAAACAACTGGCGTCCGTCGCGCTCGACGGTGATCAGGTCCGCCTGTGCCAATTCCTTGAGGTGGAAAGACAAGTTGGACCCCGTCAGACCGAGCATGGCTGCGAGCGACGAAGGCGTCAGTCCCTCCGGGCCCGCGCCGATCAGCGCGCGGAAGATCCGCAGGCGTGCCTCTTGGGCCAGGGCGGCGAGGGCCACTACAGCGGCTTTTTCAATCATTGTTCAATGATACTTGAACCATTGACCTGATTTGTCTGGCCGCTGCCGAGGCTGCTTGCGCACTCAGGCGCCGATCACGCCCCCATCGGTGCGGGTGATGACGATGGTGGCCGACCTCAGCCTGCTTCTTGCATCGAGCGCCGGTAGGCGGTCGGGGCGACGCCAAAGCGCTGCTTGAAGCGCCGCGTGAAGTAAGCCTCGTCGCTAAAGCCCACCTTGTGGGCCACGGTGCCGACACGCTCACTGGTGTGCGCGAGCAGCTCGCGCGCCCGGTCCATCCGGCGCCCGGTGAGCCAGTCGACGAAGGCCAGGCCCGTTTGCTTTTTGAGCAGTTGGGAGAGGTAGTTGGGCGAGAGGAAAGCCGCTTCAGCGACTTCGGCCAACGACAGTTCGCCCTCCAAGTTGGCGTCAATGAAGCGCATCACGCGGCGCACAGCGTCCGAGTGCCCCTGCAGATAGACGCGCTGCTCCGCCAGTGCCTGCAGCTGCGGTGCGAATTTTTCGGTGGTGAAGCCGATGATCTCGAGCAGCGCGCCGCGCACGCGCTCGAGCGTGCCCAGCGTGCGTTGCTGGTGAGCGACTTGGAGCCGGTGCAGCAGGGCTTCGATGTGCGCGAACTCATCGGGATCAAAAACGAAGTTGACCCAGCCCTGGTAGATGAAGGGCGTGAGCTCGGGGTACTGCGTGATGGAGGCCTCTTCCATCGCCAGCGGTGTGAGCGAGAACTCGGGGCGCAGGAAGTTGCTGGCAAAGTTGATCAGCTGATAACGCGTGCCGGGCTCGACCATCGCCAGATGCACCCGGTAGGGCAGCACAAAGACCAGCGAACGCGGCACGGACTCGCAGAGCCGGCCACCGAGCTGGTGCGGCGCGGCACCCGCCTGGTTGACAAAGATCTGGAAGTACTCGTGACGGTGCGGCTTGGTCACGGGGCTGCGCACCGACTGGCCCCGAATTTCGAAGTCCAGGCGGTCAGACCGCTCGACCATCTTGTAGGTGTGGATCGACTGGGCGGAAGGCGCCTCACTGCCCGTCGAGGGCGGATGTTGTGCGGAATCGACCGGGTTCGCCATGAACTTAATCCTTAATACTGCTGAGTATAAGGGGAGACTGCGCGGTCCGAGGCCTGACTTGGACGATTCCAAGAATCTCTTGTATTTGTCCAAGAAGGCGCTCGCCAGCTCTTGCGGCCCCCCGAACAGGCGCGTTCAATACCGGTCATGGAGTTCGGATGACCGGCCCGCCGGCGAGACGAAATCCAAGGATTCAAACCAACCCTAACCGACGGAGACACGATGAATTCAGCGACCGATACCGCGCACCTGGGCAAGCGCAGCTACAACATCCCGAAAACGATGAAAGCCTGGGTGCTGGGCGATCCCGACCAGATCACCTTCGTGGACAAGCCCGTACCGCAGCCGGGCGCCGCCGAGGTGCTGGTGCGCATCGACGCCATCGCCGTCTGCGCGACCGACCTGGAAATCATCCACAAGGGCCCGCCGGCCATGATCCAGGGCGGTCTGCCCTTCAACAAGAACTTCACCCCCGGCCATGAGTACATGGGCACCGTGGTCAAGCTCGGCCCCGGCGTGGACGAGTTCAAGATCGGTGACCGCGTCACCGTGGAAGTGCACGCCGGCTGCGGCCGCTGCGAGCGCTGCCGCGAAGGCATGTACACGGCCTGCCTGAACTACGGCCAGAACTACGGTGACGTGAACAAGGGCCACCGCGCCAACGGCTTCACCACCGACGGCGGCTTCACCCAGTACGCCGTCAACAACATCAACACCCTGGCCCACGTGCCCGACAACATGAGCGACGAGGAGGCGACCCTGATCGTCACCGCCGGTACCGCCATGTACGGTCTGGACGTGACCGCCGGCCTGATCGCCGGTCAGTCGGTGGTGGTGATGGGCCCGGGCCCCATCGGCCTGATGGGCGTGGGCGTGGCCAAGGCGCTGGGCGCCTCCGAGGTCATCCTGACCGGCACCCGCGACAACCGCCTGGAAATGGGCCGCAAGTTGGGCGCTGACTACACCGTCAACGTGACCAAGGAAGACGCGGTCGCCAAGGTGCGTGAGTACACCAACGGGGGCGCGCACTACGTGCTCGAGTGCTCGGGTGCACTCAACGCCATCAACGACGCTTCGAAGATGCTGCGCCGTGGTGGCCGGATCTGCCTGGCTGCTTTCCCCAGTGAGCCGGCGCCGGTCGACGTGGCCAACCTGGTGCGCAACAACATCTATCTGTACGGCATCCGCGGCGAAGGCAAGAGCGCCACCCACCGCGCCGCTGCGCTGATGAAGCAAAAGCGCTTTGACGCCAAGCTGATCCACACCCACACCTTCCCGCTCGAAGAAGTGCCGACCGCGCTGCGTTATGCCCGCGAGCGCATCGACGACGCGATCAAGGTCGTGGTGAAGATGAGCCACGCCGAAGGCTGCTGATCGCACGGCCATGCTGACGTTCGACCATTACTTCATGCCGCGCACGCTCGAGGCGGCGTTTGACGCACTCGAGCAAGTGCCTGGGGCCCGGCTGGTGGCAGGCGCCACCGACCTGCTGCCTTGGGCCCGCGAGGGTCGGGCCGGTGATGTGCATCTGCCGGCGATGGTGGACGTCAGCCGTATTCCCGAGCTGTGCGAGATCTCGGTGACCGAGCAGCGCGTGCTGCTCGGTGCCGCCACACCGATCGCGGCGTACGAGCGCGATGCACGACTGCGCCGTCTGGCGCCCGTGCTCGGGCCCTGCGCCGCCTGGTTTGCAGACGACCAGATTCGCGAGCAAGCCACGATCGGCGGCAACATCGTCAACGCTTCGCCGGCAGGGGATTCGCAGCCGGCTTTGTTGGTTCTCAATGCGCGCGTGCATCTGGCGCGTCGCGAGGGCGGACAGATCCAGCGGCGCGAGATGCCTTTGTCGGCGTTCATCCTGGGCCCCGGCAAGACTGCCTTGAAGGATCGCGAGATCCTCACCGCCCTGACGCTCGATCCGATCGAGGGCTGGGGCAGCGCCTTTGAAAAGGTGGGTCACCGCCGTTCGCTGGCGATCTCCACGGTGTGCATGGCGACGGCCGTCAAGCTCGATTGGGCCCGTCGCAACGTGGAAGCCTGCCGCGTGGCCATTGGCGCTGTCGGGCCCGTGCCCACGCGTCTGAGCGAGATCGAAGCGATGCTGGTGGGTCAGGCGCCCACGCCGCGTCTCGTGCGCGAAGCCGCGCAAACCGCAGCCGACCAGGTGCGCTCACGCAGCCGCCAGGACTATCGGCGCGAAGTCCTGGTTAATTTTGTCGAGCGCGCGCTGGTCTCTGCCCTGTCGCGCGCCGGTCTCGAAGTCGCTCGTCTTCCCAAGGAAATGGCTCATGCCTGATTCCCTCGCGCCCGCTTCCAAAGTCTGCGCCGCGCCCGCCGATGGCCGTCACCCCACGGTCGAGATTTCGGCCACCGTCAACGGCCGCGAGGTCGTGCGTGTGGTGCCCAATCACTACCGCCTGATTGATTTCGTCCGCGAAGAACTCAAACTCACCGGCAACAAGGAAGGCTGCGGCGCCGGCGAGTGCGGCACCTGCTCGATGTTCCTGGACGGCAAGCTGGTCAAAAGCTGCCTCACGCCGGTGCAAAAGGTCGATGGCGCGAAGGTCGAGACCGTCGACGATCTGGATCGCGACCAGGGCATGACCGCCTTGCAGCGCGCCTTTCACAAGTGCGGCGCCAGCCAGTGCGGCTATTGCATCCCCGGCATGGTGATGGCGGCCACGTCCACGCTGCGTCGCAACCCGCAGGCGGGCGCCGAGGAAATCAAAGAAGGCCTGGGCGGCAACATCTGCCGCTGCACCGGCTACCAAAAAATCATCGACGCGGTCGAACTCGCGCGCGATGTGATGAACGGAAGCTTGCCCGAGTCCGCGCTCGAAGAAGATGCGTCCGACAGCTTTATCGGCGCACGCACGCGGCGCCTGGACGCGCCGGCCAAGGTGACCGGCGCCATCAAGTACGCCGCCGACATGTGGATGCCCAATATGCTGCACATGCAGGTGCTGCGCAGCCCGCACCCGCATGCCCGCATCAAGCGGCTCGATGTCTCGCGCGCCAAGGCCTTGCGCGGCGTGGAGGCGGTGGTCACGTGTGACGACGTGCCCGGCAAAGACAACTACGGCGTGTTCATCGAAGACCAGCCCACGCTGGCGCGCGGTGTGGTGCGCTATGTGGGTGAAGCGGTGGCGGCCGTGGCGGCCGAGACCGTGGACATCGCGCGTGCGGCCTTGAACCTGATCGAAGTCGAGTACGAGCCTCTGCCGGGCCTGTTCGATCCCGAAGAGGCGATGAAGCCGGAGGCGATCCAGCTGCACGCGCATGCGCCGGGCAATATCTGCAAGCACACCAAGATTCGCAAGGGCGATTTCGAGGCCGGCCTGAAAGAGGCCGACGTGGTGGTGGAGGAGACCTACCAGACCGCACCCATCGAACACGCCTACCTCGAGCCCGAGGCCGGCCTGGCCTATGTCGAGCCCGATGGCTGCGTGACCGTGCACTCGCCGAGCCAGAACATCACCCACCACCGGCACATGCTGGCGCATATCCTGGGCCGTCCGATCAACAAGGTGCGCATGATCATGAGCACCGTGGGCGGTGGCTTCGGCGGCAAAGAGGACATGATCTACCAGGGCATCATGGCCCTGGCAGCGATCAAGTCGCGCCGTCCGGTGCGCTATGTCTTCACCCGCGAGGAGAGCTTCGCGGCCAGCGCCAAGCGCCATCCCTTCAAGATCCGCTACACCATGGGCCTCAAGCGCGATGGCCGCATCGTGGCTACGCGCATGGTGATGGTCTCCGATGGCGGCGCCTACGCCATGTCGACGCCGGGCGTGATGAACAAGTCGGCCATCCTGGGCCCGGGCCCCTACGCGATCCCCAACGTCTGGGTGGATTCGATCGGGGTCTACACCAACAACACCCCCAGCGGGGCGATGCGTGCTTTTGGCGCCTTCCAGTCGGAGTTTTCGACCGAGGCGCATCTGGACCTGTGCGCCCAGCGACTGGGGATGGACCCGGTGGCACTTCGCATGGTCAACCTCATGCGAGACGGCGCCACCACCCACACCCGGCAAAAGCTGGACCGGGTGCTGGCCGTCGATTGCCTGGAAGCCGTCCTGGGTATCGCGGGTTGGGATGCGGGTGTGCCGCACCGGCAAGCGCAGGGCCTGCCCCCGCGTGAGGATCTGGGACGCCCGGGCACCCGACCGACCTGCATCCCCGGCGTCGCGCAAGAGCGTTACGCACAGCAAGATCAAAGCAACTAGGAGTTCGACGATGAGACACAAGGGACGAGGCGTTGCGTGTGGCTGGTACGGCATTGCGCGTACCGCTGCGATGGATCGCGCTGCTGTGTGGGTGGAACTCGATGACGGCGGCACCGTGAAGGTGGCGACGGGCGTGACCGAGATCGGCGAGGGCGTGCTCACGGGCCTGTGCCAGATCGCGGCCGAGGCGATGGGCGTGCATCCGCACGACATCGTGCTGGCCGATAACGACACGGCGCGTGTGCCCGAGGCGGCGCACGCCGGCGCCACGCGCATGACCTACATGATCGGCAACGCGGTGGCGATCGCCTGCCGCGAGGCCTTCGGCAAGTTTCGTGCGGCGATGGGCGCTTACTGGGAAGTGGCCCCCGAGAGCATCCACGCCCATGCAGGTCAGTGCTGGGTCGAGGGATCGGCCAGCAAGCGCATGACGATGGAGCATGCGGTGCATGTCCTCAAGAAAGAGCGCGGCATCGTGATCGTGGGCAGTGGCCTGTTCACCTCGGCGCACACCGCGCTCGATCCGGAGACCGGCGCCGCCACGCCCTGGCAAAGCTATGTCTTTGGCGCGCAGATCGCGGAAGTGGAGGTCGATGACGACACCGGCGAAGTGCAGGTGCTGGGCGTCTGGGCCGCACACGATGTGGGCCGTGTGGTCAACCCCCAGCAGGTGGAAGGCCAGATCGAAGGCGGCGTGGTGATGGGCCTGGGCCACACGCTGATGGAGGACTACATCCAGGTGAACGGCAAGACCACCACCCCCGGCTTTGCCAAGTACATCCTGCCCACCTCGGTCGATATTCCCCAAGTCACCTCGGTGCTGATTACCGAACCCGATCCCAAGACGCCGCTGGGCGTGAAGGGCATCGGCGAGCCCTCCATCACCCCCACGGCTGCCGCGATCGTCAATGCGATCTACGACGCGGTGGGCGTGCGCATGACCCGTTTGCCGGCCACGCCCGAGAGGGTGATGGCCGCTTTGCGAGAGAAGCGAGCGACGCCGCAGCCGCTGCGGCGGGCCGCCTGAGTGTGTGAGTGCGGCGCGACATCACCCCCAGAGTCGATGCGCGCCGGATTTTTAAATCCATCAGAAACGGAGAGAGACATGAACCTTTTCAAGTTATTCGATCGTCAACACACCGGCTTCAAGCGGCTGGTTCTGGGCGCCGCCCTGTCGGTCACTGCCCTGGGCGCTTGGGCGCAGGACTTTCCGGCCAAGCCGATTGAGCTGAACGTTCTGTTCCCGGCAGGAAGCTCGGCCGATGTGGTCGCACGCGTCCTGGCCGAGGGCATGTCCAAGCAACTGGGCCAGCCCGTCACGGTCATGAACCGCCCGGGTGCCGGCGGCGCCATCGGCTACCGCCATGTCCAGGGCCAGCGGCCCGACGGCTACAGCCTGGTGTTCAACTCGAACTCGGTTTCCACCGTCTACTACTCGGGCCAGATGCCTTTCAACTACACGGCCTTCGAGCCGGTGGCCAAGGTCACGTCGGAGCTGCCGGTGCTGGCCGTTCGCAGCGACGCCCCCTGGAACAACCTCAAAGAGATGATCGATGCGGTGCGCGCCAAGCCCGGTGCCATCCGCGTGGGCAACTCGGGCTCGGGCAGCTTCACGCACATTTCGGCGGTCGGCTTCTTCACCGAAGTGGGTGGCGATGTGACGCACGTTCCGTTTGGCGCCGCCCAGGTGGTCACCAGCTTGCTGGGTAATCACATCGAGGCCGTGGTCCAGGCGCCTGGCGCGCTGACCGCCCACGTGCGTGCCGGCACCCTCAAGGTGCTGGGTGTGCTGGCCTCGACCCGCGAGCCCGCCTTCCCCAATGTGCCGACGGCCGCCGAGCAGGGCATTCGCTACCAGTCCGATATGTGGCGCGGCATTGCCGCTCCCAAGGGCACGCCGCGTCCGGTCATCCTGAAGCTGGAGGCTGCTCTGCGCAACACCGTCAACAGCCCCGAGTTCCGGGCCCAGGGTGAGAAGTTGGGCTTCTTGGCTGCGTTTGCTCCCGCCGATGATTTCGGTCGCCTGATTGCCGAAGACGACCGTCAGGTGGAACGTGCCATGAGCAAGGCCGGTCTGTTGGCCAAGAAGTAACTCCTCCCTCTGCCCCATGAATGCACGTGCTCCCATCCCCCCGATCGGCATGCCCGGCTCGGCCGGACTCGCTTTGCGCGCCCAGGCCATTGCCCAAGCCGGCAGCCTGCAGAACGCTCTTGATCAGGGGTTGCTTCCCGAGCGTATGAGTGTGACCCTGTCCGAGGGCCTGGTCCTCGGGCTGCTGCGACAAGGCGTGAGCAAGTACCTGGCCATCTTCGGGCACGGCTCGACGGATCTGGCCGAGGTGCTTCGCCACTACACGGCAGCCGGTGTGACCCAGGTCTTCAACTTTCGCAACGAAGTGGAGATGGCACACGCGGGCACGGCGCTTTCATGGGTCTATCGCGAGCCCTGCGCCGTGGTGACCTCCATCGGACCGGGCGGTATGCAGGCGATGGCGGGCTCGCTGGCCGCAGCGAGCAACGGCGTGGGTCTCTATCACATCTACGGTGACGAGACGACCCACGGCGAGGGCTACAACATGCAGCAGGTGCCCAAGCCCACGCAGCATGTGTACGGGCAGATGACGGCCCTCATGGGGCAGTCGTATGTGTTGCACACGCCGCAGGCGCTGCGCGATGCGCTGCGTCGTGGCACGCAATGTGTGCACCACCCCTACAAGGCGGGTCCTTTCTTTTTGATGCTGCCCCTGAACACGCAGCCCGAGGTGATCGAGGACCTGCAAGTGACCAGCCTGCCCACGCGTCTGCGCGTGTCGCCGCAGGCGGTGGCCGACACTCAGCTGCTGGCCGAGGCGGCGCAGTTGATCCAGAAAAGTCCGCGCATTGTGCTCAAGGCCGGCGGCGGCAGCCGCGAGTTTTCGGCGCAGGTGCGCGCCCTGGCCGAGCGTATCGGCGCGGCGGTGGTGCTCTCGCCCGGTTCGACCGGCGTGATGCCCGACGCCCACTTGCAAAACATGCATGTGGGGGGCAGCAAAGGCTCGATCAGCGGCAACTACGCGATGGAAAACGGCGAGCTGCTGATCGTGGTGGGCTCGCGCGCAGTGTGCCAAGCCGACTGCTCGGGCGTGGGCTACCCGAAGGCCCAGGCCGTGATCAACATCAACGGCGATCTGCTCGATGCCACCCACTACAACCGCACCCTGGCGCTGACAGGCGATATCGGTGTGGTGATCGACCAGTTGCTCGCTGCGGTCGGTCCGGTCAAGCCCGACGCCGCCCGCAAGCAATGGCTGGAAGACTGCTGGCAGGCCAAGGTGCGCTGGCGCGCCTTCCTCACGCAGCGCCAGACCGCGCCGCGCATGCAAGATGCGGTGTGGCAACGCCCGGTGCTCTCGCAGCCCGCGGCGCTCAAGACGGTGTGCGACTTCGCCAAGCAGGTTCAGGCGGTCAAGTTCTTTGACGCCGGCGATGTCCAGGCCAACGGCTTTCAGACCGTCGAAGACGATCAGCCCTTTGACACCTTCACCGAGACGGGCGCGTCCTACATGGGCTTTGCCACCTGCGCGGTGATTGCCTCGGGGATGGCGAGCCAACCGCGTTATGGCATTGCCTTCACGGGCGACGGCTCCTTCATGATGAACCCGCAGGCCCTGATCAGCGCAGTCGAACACGGCGCGCGAGGCATGGTCGTGATTTTCGACAACCGGCGCATGGCCGCCATCTCGGGGCTGCAGCATGCGCAGTACGGGGTGGACTTTCGCACCAACGACTCGGTGGCCGTGGACTATGT
>JACCDL010395352.1_pt1 | contig 12597 bp, 12 predicted proteins | sample 7441931 | NCBI WGS metagenome assembly JACCDL01 (sample SAMN15323437, study PRJNA562643) | freshwater metagenome | isolation source: river surface water | place: USA:Blue River Watershed | collected 2017-08-16 | reverse complement strand
CGTGCAATGGAAAAGATTTTATTATCCGCGTCTATGACTCTGCTACAGCAACTCCACTCTAGCTTTATCAAACAAATGGCACCACTTATAACTCAATTCGGGTTTATAGCAATAATGGCTTTTATACCCTTGCTGATGCAGGACTGACCCAATCAGAGATAAACGCTGTGACTAATGGATTCAGAGTTACACTCTTCAATTCGGCGACTCCCGCAGCTTCGGCTTTGGCGGCTGCGACCTCTGTTTTCAGGCTTACAGTGGAATCTGTAAACCATGATGGAGCACTCTCACAGAGCATGCTCCCAAGCGGAAGCTTGCTCTTTAATACAGGAAACAGTTCGATTGATTATGCCCCCAATAACAACTTCATCCTTGGTACTAATGCATTCACCATCGAAGTTTGGGCAAAACTCGATGCTGCTTCGACCAACGAAACTTTCTATGATGCGGGTGGAGACGTTAATGGTTCATCTGGCTTTGCATTCTGGATTGAAAACAACTTGATATTAATCCGCAGAGACGGTTTGGTAGGTGACATCACGGCACCTATGGAGAGTGCGTGGCGCGATGGCAACTATCACCATTTTGCCGCAGTGCGTGGAAATGGAAAATATCGAATCTTTGTTGATGGCATCCTTAAAGTGGAGGCGAACGACAGTGGCCACACTATCGATCGCAATGAGCCAGTAATTGGCCGGCTTTCAAATTATGGTGGATACGAGTTTGATGGACACCTTCGAAATCTTCGGGTGGTGAAGGGATCAGCTCTTTACGCTTCAAACTTCACTCCACCTAGCACCCCTGTATCGAAGGTCTCTGGGACAGTGCTCTTACTTTTGGCGCAGGATTCAAATAATCCTTTCTATGATTCGAGTGATAACCACTTCACACCGAGCAACAGTTCTAACCTTCCGACCTATACCGCGCCGTAACAGGTATTCTCGCCCCATGCGCTTTATTACTCAGCCTCAATTCGACCTGACCTATGACGATGTCTTTATGGCACCATCACACTCGGAGATTTCTAGCCGAATGGAGGTTGATCTCGATACCCAGGATGGATCAGGCACAACCATCCCGCTAGTCGTAGCTAATATGACTGCAATCGCGGGTCGCCGAATGGCAGAGACAGTCGCTCGTCGTGGTGGCTTGGTAGTTATCCCGCAAGATATTCCACTGCCTATCGTTGCCGAGACCATCGCAGCAGTGAAGGCAAGCCATACATTCTTTGAAACCCCAATTACCTTAAGCCCACAACAAACAGTTGCAGATGCGGCAAGCTTGATCAATAAACGCTCGCATGGCGCGGTTGTCATCGTTGAGGGTAAGAAGCCGGTTGGAATTGTTACTGAAGATGATCTTCAAAGCGTGGACCGCTTTACCCAATTGGGTCAGGTGATGACATCTGAGCTCACCACGATTCCAGATAACTTAGATCCACGTCAGGCTTTTGATTTCCTCAATGATCGCATTCGTAGCGTGGCACCAGTTGTCTCAGCAAATGGAGAGCTCGTTGGAATTGTGACTCGAACCGGCGCACTTCGCGCGACTTTGTATAAGCCAGCCCTTGATGACAAGGGTCGTTTGCGCATTGCAGCTGCCATTGGAATCAATGGCGATATCGCTGAAAAAGCAGCGAAATTAGTGGCTTTTGGGGCAGATGTTCTCGTTGTAGATACTGCACATGGCCACCAGAAGAAGATGATTGAAGCTTTGCAGATCATTAAGAAGCTCGACCTCGGTGTTCCAATTGTTGCCGGTAACGTGGTTACCGCAGAAGGCGTTCGCGATTTGGTTGCAGCAGGTGCTGACATTATTAAGGTCGGTGTTGGCCCTGGAGCTATGTGCACTACTCGTATGCAGACTGGTGTCGGTCGCCCACAATTCTCAGCGGTTCTTGAATGTGCGGCAGCAGCAAAAGAACTTGGCAAGCACGTTTGGGCCGATGGTGGAGTCCGTCACCCACGCGATGTCGCACTCGCACTTGCTGCTGGTGCATCACAAGTAATGATTGGCTCTTGGTTTGCTGGTACATACGAATCTCCTGGCGATTTACTTCGCGATAGTGCGGGACGCCCTTATAAGGAATCTTTCGGAATGGCATCAAAGCGCGCTGTTGCTGCGCGCACATCTGCCGAAGATGCTTTTGATCGTGCTCGCAAGGCGCTCTTCGAAGAAGGCATTTCTTCATCAAAGATGTATTTAGATCCAAACCGTCCAGGTGTGGAAGATTTGATTGATGAAATTATCTCCGGCCTTCGTTCATCATGCACATATGCAGGTGCACGTTCACTAGCAGAGTTTGCAGATCGCGCACTTGTCGGAATTCAATCCGCATCTGGTTACGCAGAGGGTCGTCCTTTGAGCCAATCTTGGCGTGGCTAATTACTGAGTAAGCGGTATCCAACGCCTCGAACGGCGTGAAGTACCTTTATATCGCTGACTTCTTTGATTTTCATTCGGATACGGGATGCATGGGTATCTAGCAAGTGATCGCTCGAATACTCAAGAGATGTACCAATCGCCTCTGAAATTTGCTCGCGCGTAAATACTCGTTTTGGGTTGCTGATGAGTAGATGTAAGAAATCATATTCAGTACGAGTTAAATCGATTTTCTTGCCACCAACAGTGAGATCGCGAGTCTCAGTATCCAAGGTGAGGACTCCAGCGGTGATTGTGGATCCCGTAAGGAGATTCTGAGCGGCACGATGGCGAATTTGAGTGGTTGTGCGTAATGCAAGAATTCGGGCAGAGACCGGCTTGGTGATGTAATCATCAGCGCCGGCAGCAAGGCACATTGCTTCATCCATCTCTTCATCGTGGCTTGTTAGCATAATGATAGGTACCGTAGATACCTTTCGAATTTCTCGGCAGACTTCAAATCCATCAGGCTGCCCGATAGAGAGATCGAGAATGATGACAGCTGGTTCACGTTTACGGAACATTTCAAGAGCTTGATTTCCATCAGCTGCTTCAATAACTTCAAAACCTTCTGGGGTAAGTGCAGCACGGACAAAGAAGCGAATATCTTCATTGTCGTCGACAATCAAAATCTGATCTTTACTCATGTATCTCACCACCTAACTCTCTTGCCGAATTCTTTAATAGCGTGAGCAACCGAGCCTTCTCAAACGCAAAATCCTCGTCACTCGGAGGATTTTTACTTAAGGCTTTAGAATAATCTAATAATTCTCTTCCTACATCTTCAAAACCGTATAGACCTATAGCACCCCCAATCGTATGTGTGACAGCTTGCGCAGTTGCAATAGTCGCGTTTTCAAGAGATTCAATCGCCCGTGCTAAAACACCCCCACTACGCTCGCGAATCAATTTCTCATCATTGGAGAGGTAGAGCGGAATTAACAAAGTAATCGCTGTTCCTTCGCCCAAAGTAGAAGCAATTGACATCGTGCCACCATGCAAGGTGAGTATCTGTTTTACTATCGATAGGCCTAGCCCAGTGCCCGGATACTGCCCTGATTCAGTGTTTTTTGCGCGGAAGAAGCGCGTTGTGAGGTTTTCGATATCCTCAGCGGGAATTCCAATTCCTTGGTCGCGGATAACAATCCGTGCAAATTCGAAACCACGTTGGAGAGTGAGTGAGTCCAGAGTAATTTCTATTTTTGAATTGGCAGGGCTAAATTTATGAGCGTTGCCGATGAGATTAATCATGACTTGACTTAGCTGAGCTGGATCACCTTCAACGAATAGCTCTTCCTCTGCATTGAATGTGATGGTCTGTTGGTTCTTCTGGATGGCTGGAGCCATAATGAATATTGAGTTATCGATGACTTGGTTAATCTGAACTTTCTCTCTCACCTCTAGGCCCTTACCGGCATCAATTTTGCTGATAGAGAGAATGCTTTCGACTACATGAAGGAGGATTTCTGCGTTTCGATCAAGAGTGTCAAGATACTGAGTCAAATCGGCAGATGGATCGGTCGCTTGAATTTCGCGCACTACATCGATATACCCGATTATCGAGGTCAATGGCGTGCGCAGTTCGTGATTGACGGTGGAGATAAATGCGTTCTTTGCATCGTTGAGATTGCGCAGTTCATTCACTGTTTTTTCCGCTTGTCGAAGCTCTAATAAAGTTTGATCGAGGCGAATTTGTTCTTCCTCTATTCGCTCTCGAGCGATTCGGTAGTTTCTAAAGTTCGTACGTGCGTTGAGGAGAAGAAAGAGGCTGCCGGTCACAATAAAGATAAAGAAGAAGAGCAAATTACGGCGATCGCGCTCAGCTGCCGCCTTTGCGTTGAGTGTTAACTCGCGATCAACAGTGCGCTGATAAGAAACGATGAGGGCTCGTGATTGGGCGAGGATCTCATCAATGATGGGCGATATCTTCCGATTGATCTCCATATGTTTAGATTCTGGAAGTATTCCCATTGGTGAAGCGGCAATAATTTCATCTGACTCTCTGAGCGCCCTCCAATAAGCAGCCTGAGCGCGTTCGCCCATCGAACGCCCGCTTGTATCAATAACTGCAAGGCGCTGGGCGAGGATGTTTCGAGCGATTTGAACGTTTCGTCGAGAGGTTCCACCATTCGACCACTGCGCCAGCCGTGTGGCATAAACGAGTGTTTCACGCTGGGTAAAGATGATTGAGGCGGCAGGGGTTTCAACATCACTCAGGACTTTCGCCTGTTCGATTGTGGAGTTTGACTGGGTGAAAGAAGTGAAGCCAAGGGCAAGAATTGAGGAACAAGCAATCGAGAAGAGCAGGTATTGAAAGCCGGTGATGTGAAATCGCGAGATAGAGCGGCGACGCTCTCTTGCTAGTAACTCACGCATCTATTTACTTTACGCTGATAGAGGCGAGAGACCAGTTCCAGGCATCAAGATATTTGGCCCACTTGCTCTTGTCGCTAAATACAATACGTATTGGGCCACCCTGGTTGTAAGGAATTGGCTGGCCATCGCGTGCAACTGCGACGTATGCACCAGCATCAACAAACTTACTTGCGGTGTTGGTGTAGGAGTAATCGTTGAGAGCCGTTGTAATGACTTTATCTTTTCCTGAGATTGCTGCAAGAGCAAAGAAGTTCTTCATCGGAACAACAGTGAATTTCTGTCGTTTCTTAATAAAAGGCTCATAAATCGAAATTGTTGTGCTCTTCATCTTTAAGAGACGAGCCATCGTGAAATCGACCTTTCGCCCATCCTTAGAGACAGTAAATATAATTTCGTTGGGACCAGCAGGATCTACTGCGGGAGTTCCATAAGGATTTGAATCAGCAGCTGTTGAAATTGGAGTAGATGAAAGAAGGAGAGTTGCGGTAAATATGGCGATCATAATTTTCTTCATAGTATCTCCAGGTGTGGTCTTAGGCATGGGCAGGTAACTCCAATATTGAACGAACCTTCTCCCGAATGGTCGTCGCGCGAAATGGCTTGATGACATATGAATTTGCACCAGCAGCAAGGGCCGCGTCGATATCTTCGGTAGATGATTTTGCAGTAATCATCATGACGGGAATCTCTCGAATACTTCTGTTGCTATGGGTGCGAATCTCAGAGAGAACTTCGATGCCGGACTTACCTGGCATCATTACATCGAGAAGTACAAGATTGATGGGATTGCTCTTGAGGATAGCGAGAGCATCATCACCGTTGCTTGCGGAAAATACGTGGAATCCATCAGAGCTGAGGAAGAGTACGACGAGATCACGGACATCTTGATTGTCATCAACAACGAGAACATTCTGACTTTCTTGAGCCATTTGTGAATCTCCTTTCATGTTATTGAGATGTCCTAAGAGTAGGTTCTCTTTTCAATGAAAGCGACTAATTTCAGCCGCTTTTAGCCATCCTGTATCGCTTATGATGAAAACGTGAACTTATCGTGAGGTTGAAGGCATACCTTCACTATATGAGAATAAACCAGCGCAGAGGACGGAAGATTCGCACCATCATCTTCGTCGCTATCACCTTTTCGGCTGCACTTCTCCCAGCAATTCTCACCACCACATATGGATTTGGTGTCTCACCTATCCTTACAGGATCTATGCAGCCTACTGCCAACCCTGGCGACATTTATCTCACCCGTCTTGCTCCATCTACTGCACTTCGAGTAGGTGATGTGATTGCTGTTAATAACCAATCCACTGGAACCTATTACTCACATAGAATCGCGGAGGTTCGTGACTATAACGGACTCCTTCGCATCGTCACTAAGGGTGATGCCAACGATTCAGTTGATCGCGATCCCTTGATCGTCTCGCCATATGCAAAAATTTCATTAGTGGTCGCGACTGTGCCATACCTTGGTCGTCCGATGGTTTATATGAATACAGTGCAAGGAAGACAAGCAGCGGCAAGTTTCTTAGTACTGGCAAATATTCTTGGTCTCTTTGCCTTTATATTTCGAAAGAAAATCGTTGCATCTCTTACTCCAGAGCGAGTCTATAAAGAGCTCTATGTTGAAGAGAGACGCAATAACGAGCAGTACCGAGAACTTATCGATAACTTGCAAGAATCACTTGCAATCGAGCGAGAAGCGCATACACAAGTCGGGAGCATCAAATGAGAAATATGAAATCACTCTTATCTAAGAGTGCTGGTAGCCTCACAATCAAAATCACTATCGTGGTTGCGGCAGCAATCGGTGGAACAGCGATGGTCTCCTCCAACGTCTTTGCAGCTCTTACCGCAACAGCTACCAATCTCTCAGGTGGCTCTGTGACTACAGGTACCCTCAAGTTTGAGTACTCTGCAGCAGGCGGTTCAGGTGCGTTCTCAACTGCAATTACCGGCGTAGGTCCGGGCGATACCGTCAACCGATATATCGATCTCAACGTCACAGGTACTCTCGATGGCGAGACCCCGACCTTGCAGTTGGCAACATCTGATTCAAATACTTTGGTCAACAACGGTACCAAAGGTCTTCAAGTCACTGTAAAGGCATGTTCAGTTGCATGGACTCAGAGCGGTGCCGGAACATGTTCAGGAACAGAGACGACAGTTCTCTCTCCAACATCGGTATTGGCTCTCAAGACAAGTTCTGCGAGCATCGTCCTACCAAGCACCCTTGCAGGAGCAACCAACCGACTTAAGCTCGCAATTGTGCTTCCAACGACAACTGAGAATGTCATCAACGGTGTACTTCCAGTAGATACAGTCCAAGGTCTGACCGCTGCTCTTACTTGGTCATTTATTATCCAAGAGCGCACTGCTGTGATCACAAATAGTTAATTCAAGATAAGTAAGGCTCGAAAAAGCTATTGGTGGAGGGAGAGGGAGATGAGTAGCAAGCGTAGGACTGCATCTCTCGTCGCCGCTGTGATGGGCGCGTTTATACTCGCGCCCATCCAGCCACCAATCGCAGCCTCTGCTGCCAAAGCAACTGCCTTCCCTAATCAGCTATCAATTAGCTCAGGATCCATCCAAGTATTCGCCGCTGATTCTTATACCGCTACCAATCCTTTTGCCGGCCTTACCACTCCCGTCGTTAATGGCCGTGCAAAAATTTTCTATATCCACAATCAAGGTGATTTTGAACTCTCCCGCTTCACCATGACACTCGTTCTTCCATCCGGTACTGCAATCGCAAACTTCCGCCGGTGCGCAAATAATGTCACCTTTATCTCAAACGATGTCTGTGGTTCTGGTAGCTATACCTCGGTATCAATCAGCGCCAATACCGCAACGACCTTGGTGCTCAATCTTCCCCCAAATTCATACTATGCCTTCCAAATTCGTCAGAATAAGAACACCAATATGCTGGTCAATGTCTCTGCCAGCACCGCCCACATCACAGATGCGGGCATTACCAACTCGTAACCACAGGTAAACTTCAACCCTGATAGTTAAGGGGTAAGCAAGTGAAGAGTTACAAAATCGCAATTGTCGGTGCTGGTCCGGCTGGTTACTTCGCTGCCCAGGCGCTCCAAAACCTTGCGACCGAAGAACTCTCTTTCGCTATCGACATGATTGAACGCTTGCCAACCCCGTGGGGCTTGGTTCGCAGCGGAGTCGCACCCGATCATCCAAAGATTAAGACCGTTTCAAAGGTCTTTGAGAAGATTGCCAATACCGAAGGTTTCAGACTATTCGCCAACGTTGAACTAGGAAGCGATCTGACCATCGAACAGTTGCGCGAGATCTATGACGCAGTAGTAATTGCCACTGGATCTGCAAAGGGCAAGAAGCTTGGCATCCCGGGTGAAGATCTCCCCGGTTCGTTATCTGCTGCAACATTTGTCCCTTGGTATAACGCACATCCAGATTTTAAAGATGAGGCGATTGACCTCTCATCAGATACAGCAGTCGTCATTGGTGCAGGAAACGTTGCAATGGACGTTGCACGTATGTTGGCGCTTGAACCATCCGAGCTTGATCCAACCGATACTGCCGACCACGCTATTGAAGCGCTTCGTTCAAGCTCGATTCGCAACGTTGTTCTAAGTGCTCGACGCGGACCAGAGCACGCCGCCTTTACAGCACCAGAACTTCGCGAACTTCCGAAGCTAGAGCACACCAATGTTGTAATGAGCCCTGAAGATATTGCGGCAGCCATCATCCGCGCCGGCGAAGAAATTGAGAAAGATACAAAATCTAATCTCGATGCGATGACACTTATTGCTGAGAGCGCACCAACTTCACACGATCGCACCTTAGCCTTTCAATTTTTAGCTACCCCTATTGAAATTAAGGGCGATGGCAAAGTTGAAGAAGTTGTTTTCCAACGTACAGGGGGAGAAGAAACCTTCTCAATTAAGTGCGGTCTTGTGATTACAGCGATTGGATATGAAGCGGCTTCACTAGAAGGTATTCCCTACGAACGCGGCAAAGTCGTTAATAATGAAGGCCATGTAGATGGAAACCTCTTTGTTGTCGGCTGGGCAAAGCGCGGACCATCAGGTGTTATCGGTACCAACAAATCAGATGCCGCAGATGTTATGAAGCTGTTGGTTTCACAGCTCAAAGAACCAAAGAAAACTGGCGATATTGTTGAGTTGATTACTCATAACAAGGTAGTAACTCAGATGCACTGGGAGCAGATCAACGCTGCTGAAGTGGCTGCGGGCGAACCGCTCGGAAAGCCACGTAGAAAGGCTGTTTCTCGCGAAGAATTGCTCAATTTGGGCGCGCTCTAATAAGAAGGTATTATTCGCCTCTGCAGTAAAAACAACTCAATAAGCGTGCGTAGCTCAACGGATAGAGCATCTGACTACGGATCAGAAGGTTAGGGGTTCGAATCCCTTCGCGCGCACAAGTTAAGCCTCGAGTGCCTTTCACACTCGGGGCTTTTCTTCTTTTCACCCGTAGGCTTGGCACATGTTGAAGAAGCTGCTCCCTCTAGTACTTCTTGCCTCTATGGCAACGCCGGCTTATGCGGCAGCCCAGCCGGACTTAACGGTGATGTCGAGAAATCTCTACTTGGGCGCTGATGTCGGGATAGCGATGGAGTTAATTCCTGATTTCTCTGCTGCCGCACAATTTATGTGGAACCAGGTACAGGCTACAGATTTCACCAAGCGTGCTCCAGTACTGGCTGCAGAGGTAGTTGCAGCAGATGCAGATGTGGTCGGCCTACAGGAGGCAACTCATTGGTATTGCAAAAAGAATCTCTGGAGTAAGAAGGTAATTGTCTTTGACTTCACCAAAGAATTTTTGGCGGCTACGAGAGCCGCCGGTAGCGAATATGTGCTTGCAAGTAAAGATGGTGTAGATGCCCTCAATATTGGTTATTCAATTCCTGCGATTCCATATCTGACAATGGTGGAAGATTCACGCACTTTCCAGCCTCTATTTGGCAGCGATAGAGCTGCTTGTGGCTTTGAAATCGGCGATGCAATTGTTGTGAAGAAAAGTCTGGCCAATCAAATTGTGCGGGTCGGCAATACTGAGTACGACGCGAGCTACAGCATCATTCCCAAGATTATGACTATCTATCGCGGATATACATGGATTGATTTTGATCATAATGGCTCAAAAGTAAGGATCATCTCCACCCACCTCGAATCGTTGTGGGATAGCAATAAAGTTCCTAACGCTGCCCTGCAGGCTAAACAATTAATTGCGGATCTCAACAAGACAACAATGCCAACCATCGTTGTCGGAGATTTCAACTCTGATCCGAGAGACCCACGTAATGCTGGAGGTTATAACCCCGGTGGACAGCCAGAATCGAGTGAGACATGTCTTGATCAAGGAGCACCGACTTCGGTCTCGAATTCACTCTCGGATTGCAACGCTTATTGGTTGATGAGACAGGCGGGTTTTGTTGATGTCGGTCCGGATGCAAGAGATCCTAAGAATTACACCTGGGGGATGAGCGCGCTATTGGCAGGCCCTGATCTAGAGCGTTATAAAGCGGGAAAAATCGTAGGAAATGACTATGGATTTACCGACCGTCTGGATTACATCTTTGTTAAGAACGGTGCTGAGGCAATAAATGCACGCATCATCGGGAATACCTGGCCTGAGGGCAGCATGTGGGAGTGTTCTAATGAAGCACAGCTGGAAAATACTCGCGTTGTTGCTGAAGAGATGAATATGACGATACCAAGTGGCAAAGTTTGTAATTCATCAGATCACGCAGGAATTGTCGCTCAGATAAATCTTCCTACGAACAATCAACTCTCTGAGCCGCTACCGGACCACGCACCTTTTCCAATCTCTTTTTGGAATTGGGTAGGCATAGCGATAATCGGAATACCTGCTGCAATAGTTATTGTAAGAAGAGAGCGCAAAAAGTAATCGGTTTATGGATAGAGACCGCGAAGTTTGTGGGCTTCTGCGACTCTCTTCACGCCGATCATCATCGCTGATTCGCGCCAGCTGACCTTCTTCTCAGTGGACAAAGCCTCTACTTCGCGGATTGCCTTCATCAACTGAGAATCAAGGTTCTGATAAATCTCATCTGCATCCCAGAAGAATGCCTGCTTATCTTGAACCCACTCGAAGTACGAGACGATAACACCGCCGGCGTTAGCCAAGATATCGGGAACCACGAGCACATTCTTATCTTTCAAAATAGCATCGCCTTCAGGAGTTGTTGGAGCGTTTGCTCCTTCAACAACAATCTTTGCCTTAATTGATGGCGCAGTGTGTGCAGTAATCGCATCCGCAAGGGCTGCCGGAATAAGTACATCTACCTCTAACGCTAGTAACTCTTCGTTGGTGAGGCGATCTGTACCAGGGGCATCAAGATTTCCATGCTCTTTAAAGTGGTTCCAGAGGGATTCCACTGAAGAGAAGCCAGTAACACCGCCATGAACATCGCTCACAGCAACGATTCTTAAGCCCATCTTCTCAAGTCCAACTGCGGTCCAGTAACCGACTTTTCCAAAGCCTTGGATGGCAACAGTTGCATTAAGCGGATTGATCCCCTTGGCAAGAAGTGCTTCACGCGTTGAGATAGCAACGCCATCACCGGTTGCAGATGTGCGCCCGAGTGAGCCGCCAAGTGAGATTGGCTTACCGGTAACTACGCCAGGAACTGAATAACCTGCGTTTACCGAATAGGTATCCATCATCCATGCCATGTTGCGCTCATCTGTTCCAACATCTGGTGCTGGAATATCGCGCTCCGGTCCGATGATAGGCAAGATCTCTGAGGTGTAGCGACGGGTGAGTCGTTCGTTCTCCATGCTTGAAAGTGTTGATGGATCGACCGCAATTCCACCCTTGGCGCCACCGTAAGGAAGGTTTGTCAGCGCACACTTCCAGGTCATCAACATGGCAAGAGCTACAGTCTCGTCCATATCAATATCGGGGTGGAAGCGAACACCGCCCTTTGATGGCCCGCGAGTGGTTGAGTATTGAACTCGGAAACCCTTATACATCTCAACGTTTCCATTGTCGCGGCGCAGCGGCACTGCAACTTCAAGGATTCGACGAGGGGTAGACAGAGTCTGCCAGTCATTATCGGAGAGCGAGAGTTGTTCGACAGCTCTGCCCAATTGACGTAGTGCGGTATCTAGTGCTGACTCCATTGTCGGCAACTTCCTTCTCTACTTTTATTTTGTGTCTTGTAAGAATTAAGAACGCAGCGCCTTTGCAAACTCCGCAAAGTCATCGACCAAGATGTCGATTTCGGTCTGTGTATGTGCAAGCGAGATTAACCACTGCTCATCCAGTCCTGGTGGGGTGATGATGCCGCGGTTAAGCGCAAAGAGCCAGTGAGCCTCAGCTACACCGAAATCTGTTGCCTTGTAATCACGATAGTTGCGAACCGGAGTCGTTGACCAAGTGACACAACCTTTGACGCCAAATCCAACAGTGTGTGCTGGCAATTTGTACTCATCAATGATGTCACCGATGCGTTCAAGTGCCTGGAAATTAAGAGCTTCCGCTGCACCAAGAGTCTCTGTAGTTGCAATCCGATCGATTGCACGAACTCCGGCCATTGCGAGTGGATTACCGTTGAAGGTACCGAAGTGAGCCATCTTGTTATTGGTAACGAAGTCCATGTACTTCTTCTTGCCACCGAAAGCAGCAAGTGGAAGGCCACCACCGATTGATTTGGCAAGAGTAATGAGATCTGGCTGCACACCGAGGCGCATTGATGCACCATGTGCACCAGCAGTAAGACCTGTCTTGACCTCATCAAAGATGAGAACAACGTTGTATTGATCGCAGAGTTCG
>JACCDL010051906.1_pt1 | contig 12599 bp, 15 predicted proteins | sample 7441931 | NCBI WGS metagenome assembly JACCDL01 (sample SAMN15323437, study PRJNA562643) | freshwater metagenome | isolation source: river surface water | place: USA:Blue River Watershed | collected 2017-08-16 | reverse complement strand
CTGAGCAAGTAATGAAGGAACTTGAAGACAATGCAGATGCACACATTCACATGCCTTCACCTTCGTACTGGCCGATCGTTCTTGCAGCAGGTTTGCCGGTCATCACTTTTGGTTTGATTTACTCAATTCCAATCGGAATTGTTGGCGGAATCATTGTGTTGTTCGGTGCGTACGGATGGTCAATTGAGCCTGGCACCGCACCAGATGACGATTTTGATCCACCGACAACAACAAAGGTTGTCGTTCACGTTGGCTGAGAACGCAGTAATGACAGTAGATACTCACGCAGATGAGCATGGTGCACTCCACACAAGCACTGGTTTGTCCAACAACAAACTGGGCATGTGGCTGTTCCTTGGGTCTGAGTGCTTGCTATTCGGCGGTTTGATTTCCACCTACATGCTCTATCGCGGTCGCGTAGGCGCTGGCCCTCGACCTTCGCAAGTATTCGACATCCCGTTTACCTCGGTGAGCAGCTTCGTTTTGCTGATGAGTTCACTCACTATGGTGTTGGCTGTATCTGCGGCACATAAGGGCGATGACAGAAACACCAATCTTTGGATCACGATCACTGCTTTGCTTGGGGCAACCTTTGTTGGTGGTCAGGTATATGAATTCACTGCGTTCTATAACGAAGGAATGGGCTTTACTACCAGCCTCTTTTCATCAAGCTTTTATGTGCTCACGGGCTTTCACGGAGTGCACGTAACGGTCGGCATCATTATGTTGATGTCAGTTGTTGGCATTCTGAAGCGCTCAAAAGTTCCAGGTAGCAAGGCTGAAACCGTTGAAATGATCGGTTTGTACTGGCACTTCGTGGACGTTGTTTGGATCATTATTTTCACACTCATCTACCTGATTCCGGCATAACCATGACAACAGATACCCACACCACTACAGAACACGGCATGTCCAATGCCGGCTATGTACGGATTGCCCTGATCCTTGCTGCCATTACGGCGCTTGAAGTGTCAACGTATTACGTCGATTTTGGCCCACTGTTTATGCCAGCGCTCATGATCATGATGGCAATCAAATTCGTGATCGTGGTCAGCTATTTCATGCACTTGAAGTTTGATAACAAATTGTTCTCGTGGGTGTTTTACGCAGGCTTGATTCTCGCAATCATTGTGTACATCGTTGCGCTGTCAACGTTCCACTTTTTCTCCTAATCGCTGTTGTTGAATGGCGAACCACATATGTTCGCAGCCGTAAATACTCAGCCCTGGCGGTTTCAACAACATATTGAAGTATGGGTGTTGATTATTGCCGTAGTGGCAAGTTACATCTATGCGATCAGAGTCATTGGACCACGAGTTGTTGCAAGCGGCAACGTGGTTAGTCGTAAGCAACTCGTTGCATTTGTTATTGGTGTTCTATTTTTGTGGCTTGCATCTGACTGGCCAATCCACGATATTTCTGAAGAATATTTGTACTCAGTGCATATGTTTCAGCACATGGTGTACTCATACTTCATCCCGCCGCTGATTTTGATTGCTACCCCTAAGTGGTTGTTTGATTTGATTTTTACCAGCCAGCGCTCAAGAGCAGTAATGCAATTCGGAACAAAGCCTGTTGTTGCTGGGTTTTTGTTCAATTGCGTGATCATGATCACGCATATTCCTGCGCTCGTAAACCAAAGCGTTTCGAATGGTCCGCTGCACTATGCGCTCCACGTGCTTGTGCTTACGTCATCATTGCTGATGTGGTTCCCTATCTGCGGCCCAGACCGCTCGCGTCATTTGGGCTACGGGGCAAAGATGATCTATCTCTTCTTGATGTCTGTCGTGCCAACTGTGCCGGCAGCTTGGCTGACATTTGCTGAGGGTGCTGTGTACAAGCACTACGACATTGCGGTGCGGGTATGGGGGCTTTCGGTGACCACAGACCAGCAGCTTGCAGGAGCAATTATGAAGACCGGAGGATCAATTTTCCTGTGGTCCATCATGGTCTTTATTTTCTTCAGGCGGTTCATTGGCAAGTTTTTTGCTGAGGCGTCGTATGCACCGCAACCAGAGCCAGTGCTCACATTTGATGAAGTGGAAAGTGCATTCAAATCGTCGGCGGCTCCGCAAGAGCCTCGCAGGTAGTTAACTCCAACGAAAGAGTTTGATCGCAGTTAGCTGACCCACAACAGCCCAGCACAGCAATACCGCAAGTGAAGAAGCACCGTGAAGCGAGGATCCAGAAAAGACGTCGCGCATCACGTCGGCCAGTGCGCCAGATGGTGAGATTCGACCGATCCAATGAAGTGCTGTAGGTAATTCCTGCAACGGAAATACAACTCCGCCAATCAGGAGCAACACAAGGTAAAGAGCATTTTGGGCAGCGAGGTTAATTTCTCCTCGTAATCGTCCTGCAAGTGAAAGTCCAATGCCCGAAAACCCCATAGTTCCTAGCGTGATTGCAGCGACAAGTTTCCCAAGATGCAACGACGTCAAATCTGCACCAAATGCCGTAGCCATAGCAATCAGCAGTATGACTTGAGCGATTTCAATCACAAGCACAGAGACGGCTTTGGCGAGCACGAGCCGCCATGTGCCAAGTGGGGTAGCGCCAAGACGTTTGAGCACCGAGTAGCTGCGTTCGAATCCTGTGGCGATTCCAAGACTGACCATGGAAGTAGACATGACAGCAAGAGCAATGATGCCTGGGAGCAGAAAATCAACCGACTCTTGTCCACCAGTGGGCAAGATTTCAACGTTGCTAAAGAATGCAAGTAGCAACATGGGAATACCCAAAATAAGCAACAATTGCTCACCATTTCGCGCCAGGATGCGCAATTCAGCACCAATTTGGAGACGCAATAACTTCATGACTTGGCCTCTGCGGTAAGTCGTCGGAACACTTCGTCTAAACGCTGTGAACCTGCACCAATATCGCCAATATTGACGTTGTTGGCTTTCGCCCAGTCGGTGAGTTGCACAATTACCCGCGCATCACTTGTTCCAGCAACGGTGTATTCATTTTGTCGGGTTTGTTCCACGGCAAATCCAAGTGTGGTTGCAAGCGATTGCGTATCAACAAGCGATTGCGAAGTGAATCGAATCTCTTCCCTGCCGGCGCGCAGTTCTTCAAGCGTGCCTGCCGCAACGATTGTGCCGCGATGAAATATAAGAACATCGTCAGCAATACGCTCTGCCTCATCAAGTTCGTGAGTGGCAACTACTACACAGCAACCTCGTTGCCGGAGGTCACGAATGATGGAGCGAACCAAATCTCGACCATTGACATCGATTCCTGATGTCGGCTCGTCAAGAAAGATCACATCTGGTTGCGCAGCAAGGGCAAGGGCGAGAGAAAGACGCTGCTTCTCTCCACCAGACAAACGGCGATATGTCGTGGCTGAAACCGACGCAAGTCCAACTTGAGCAACCAAGGAAGAAGCATCAATTTTGTTTCCATACAAAGCGCAATATTGTGCAACAAGTTCACCCACACGAGATGAAGGATAAATTCCGCCATCTTGCAGCATTACGCCCATGCGCTCATTGAGTTGTTTGCGTTGTGTTGATGGGTCAAGTCCAAGCACACGAATGGTGCCCGAAGTTGCTGTTGTAAATCCTTCACATGCTTCAATAGTGGAGGTTTTTCCTGCACCGTTTGGACCCAAAATCACGGTGACACGTCCTGGGAGAGCTTGAAACGAAACATGATCTACTGCTTTGGTTGAGCCATATGCAATGACAAGTTGCGAAACACAAACGCCTTCATGCTGTGAACGTGTCGCAGAACTCACGACTCAACAGTACGCAAATTAGGGGAGTACCGCACGGTTGCACGGCTAGCCTTTAGTCACCGTGATTGATATTCGACACCTTCGCAGCGAGCCAGAAGTCGTTCGTGAGTTGATGGCTAGGCGCAATAAGCCCGAACTCTTGGCACTGCTTGATGAGGCCTTGAGTTTTGATGGACGTATGAGGGAAATTACTGCCGAGCGCGATGCGATTCGGCAGCAGGTTAACGAGTTATCTAAACAGGTTGGAGCCATGCGTCGAAGTGGTGATGACGCAGCCGCAGAGGGTCTGCAGGCACAAAGCAGACAGCTGGGCGATAAGGAACAGTCCCTTGCGGCAGAAACGGACGAATTTGCGTCAAAGCTAAAAGACGTCTTGCTTCGATTGCCAAATATTCCACACCCCGACGTGGTAATCGGATCTGACGATTCACAGAATCCAACAATTACAGGGCCAGTGAATTTGCCGGCTTCCTTTCCTGATCACAAGCGTGTTGCGCACTGGGACACCGCAACTGCACTTGGCGTACTAGATAATGAGCGCGCAGTAAAGATCAGCGGTGCAATGTTTACGATGCAACGAGGTGCAGGCGCAACACTTGCCCGCGCGCTTTGTCAGTATGCACTTGATCGCAATGCTGATGCATTTGAAGAAATTCGTCCTCCATCTTTGGTGAGTACAGCAACGTTGACCGCCACAGGACAGCTTCCAAAATTTGCTGACGATGCATATTCAATGAGCAAAGATGATTTGTGGTGCATTCCCACTGCTGAAGCTCCATTAACTTCAATTCACGCAGGCGAAGTGCTTCAGGAAGCAGAACTTCCAATTCGTTACATGGCTCACTCCTCGTGTTATCGCCGCGAAGCCGGCTCAGCAGGACGAGATACACGCGGAATGTTGCGTAGCCACGAATTCGACAAGGTAGAAATTTTTGCAATTGCTACCCCAGAAGGGGCGCCAGCAATGCTGACGGAGTTGATTACGCGAGTTGAACGAGTCATTGCCGAACTCGGCTTGCCGTATCGCATTATTGAAATCTGCACTGGCGATATGGGGCAAAGTCATCACCGCAGCTTTGACGTTGAGGTGTATGCACCAGGCTGTGATGCGTGGCTTGAAGTGAGTTCGGTCAGTTGGTTTAGTGACTATCAGGCTCGACGCGGTGATATTCGTATGAAACGAACTGGACAAAAAGGCACTGAATTTGCTCACACGCTGAATGCATCCGCACTTGCAGTTCCTCGAGTTTGGGCAGCGATTATGGAAAATTTCCGCCGCGAAGATGGTTCGGTGGAAATTCCTGCGGTGTTGCATCCGTACATGCGCGGCATGACCGTGATTCACCCGAAGTAAGTAGTCATGTCAATTCGCGATCGGCGAGTGCAGTACGAGACGGAAGGCTTAGAGCGGTCTGATTTACACGATGACCCAATTGTGCAGTGGCAGCGGTGGTATGACCAATCTGCGCAAGCGAACCTTGCAGAACCAAACGCGATGACGCTGTCCACCGTTGGCAAAGATGGTGGGCCCGATTCTCGAATTGTGTTGGTACGTGGTGTAGATCAATCGGGTTTTGCTTTCTATACAAACTACGACAGTGCAAAAAGTGCTCAACTGACTGCGCATCCGCAGGCGTCGGCTGTATTTGGATGGTTGGACCTACATCGACAGGTGCGTGTGCGCGGAACGGTGTCGCGACTGCCTGCGGCAGTAAGTGATGAGTATTTTTCGTCGCGCCCGCGTGAATCACAGCTAGGAGCTTGGGCTTCACCCCAGTCGCAACCGATTCACGGTCGCGAAGAGTTGTTGGCACGACTAGCCGAAGTTGAACAGCGATTCGCGGGAGTCGATGTTCAGCGCCCTCCTCACTGGGGAGGCTGGTTGCTTACGCCGCGCGAAATTGAATTTTGGCAAGGCCGACCAAGCAGATTGCATGATCGCTTTAAATACACGCTGCAATCAAATGGTGCTTGGACTATTGAGCGTCTTGCTCCATAAATGACTTATTTGAATCCCAAGTATTCACAGCACGCACCAATCCATTAATGAGTGATTGGGTATGGGGTGTTGGATGCGGTCCTTCCCAATCCCACCACAGTGGACTGGCACCACGTACGCGAGGAGGAAGCTCAATCTGCACACCGTGATGTCGCACACGGTTCACTGGGTTGTTCACATGTTGACCGGCTAAATCTGCAGGGATATTCGAAAGGTCATCAATGATGTTGTATGCAGGAAGTGATTCCCGAAGATGTTGTGCAACATGTGTTGCAAGAATGCGATTGCGTCCACCGAGTAACAGGCTGGTGAAGAATCCTTGACGACCAAAACCATGAATAGTGATAACGGTGTCAACATGATCAAGAAATTTCGCTAGCGGTGCCGAGTGTTGCGGGTCAATTCGATGCGATGGAACATGCCACTTCAGCGAGGCAGGTTGATGAATGCCGTAATACGAACTTCCCGTTGCTGCGGCTGCCTGCTGGGCAATGAAATCGGTCGCCTCTTCCAATCCGCCACCATGAAAGGCCATAAATCCAAACGAGCTACGCAAATGGCACACTTCCTCAACTTCTGGATGCGCAAGGAGATCGGCCAGCATTAGCGACGCGACTTACGTATTGAGCCAGTGAAGCGAGCAAGAAAAATTGCTATGTAAGCAAGTGCAATGACAACGGCACAGATGAGCGCAAGTCGTGAAGCACCTTGACGTTGCAGCCAAAGCGAAACTGAGTTCTGCCAGTTTTCTACTCGCGAAACGACTGTGCCAAGCGATCCCCGCTCGCTAATTGCGCCGTACCAATACCACGTGAGATAAATGCCAGTGAGAGAAATGAAAACAGCTGCGACTTTATCGATGTATCGGAGGCTTCTTTTCAGAACACGCGCCACACCAGTTTTTGCTGCAGCAAGCGTGACGGTGAGGGCGGTAACTAAGAGCGACATTCCGAGTCCATACATCGTGATGCTGATGACCCCCGAGACAAATCCGTTCGTCCCAATTGAGCCAAGAATCGCAGTAGTGAGAAGTCCAATGGTGCAACCGATGCTCGCAATCGCATAGCCAATTCCAAAGACGAACATGGCGCGAGTGGAGTGGTCTCGTTTAGCGCCAGGCATTGAAGTGGTAAATGATGGCTTCCAACCAAACAGCATTGCGATACCGAGCACAATGAGGATGAGTCCAATGACAAACCCTGCATATTTTGCACGCAATTCAATCCATTGCGTAAACAAACGGGAAATAGATCCAACAACTAAAAAGACCAACAAAAACCCTGCAGAAACAGATGCGCTTACGCGAAGGGCGCGTTGTAGTGGAGCACGAGAAAGGTGTTGAGGTCCTCCATCAATTCCAAGGAAATACAACAAGTAGGCAGGAAGTAGCACGAACCCGCATGGGTTCACTGCAGCAAGCATGCCGAGCATAAAGCTGTAAGCGAAATTTCCTTCAATCACGATGTCGGCAAGAATCATGTAGGGAACCATTCAGAAATTAACGCCAAGAGTTTCTCTTCGCTGATTTCGCCTGCAACTTGGTCCACGATGTTTCCTTGTGCATCAACAAAAATTGTGCTCGGGGCAGTCACAATGCCAAGGTCTCGAATCAATGCACCTGAAACGTCAAAGGCAATGGGGTAATTGATGCCATATTGCTCACCAAAAGCCTTTGCGACTTCTGGCGAATCATTCATGTTCACACCAAGAAACGCAATGTCGTTTCTTGCACTTTTGGCCTGCGCAAAAGCGGGAATCTCCCGGCGGCAAGGTTCGCAAGTTGAATACCAAAAATTAATAATCATTGGTGTGTCAATCAATGATTGAAGTGAATAGGTTCCGCCTTCTAGATCAGTCAGGGTTGCATCTGGAAGCACATTTCCGACAACGACCTCATTGGTGTCAAGCGATGGATACGGCACTTCACCAGGGGTGGTCAGCACGGCATCAACGCCAGATCCACCATTTGCGCTCCAGATCCAGCCTCCGGCAACACTGCAGACCGCAATGATGAGGGCAACTTTCAACCGAGAAACAGCAAATGGCACAAAAGTAGGTTACCTACGAGGCTCACGCCGATGAGGTCGCTACTTCTGTGCCATAAAGCTGCTGTTATGCAACTAGGTGTGAGGGAATCGGTACTTCCTGTACCGCAGTTACACGCAAGTTTTTAGTAACTGGTCGTCCACGTGGTCGCTTGGTCGAACAAATGCGACCCTCTTCAAAAAGTTCGCCACCCCACACACCCCAGGGTTCGTTGCGTTCAAGTGCACCACTCAGGCACTCAGATTGAGAAGTACATGTTGAGCAAATTGCTTTGGCTCGTTGAATATCGACGAATTCTTCAGAAAAGAACAAGTACGACAATGTGCCGTTCCCGTCGCTGCAGCGCTGTGCCGACAACATGATGATGTCATTGTCTTGTTCAAGTGTGATGGTGGTCATTGTTCTTGCCTTTCTGTATTGGATTGATTGGCTTCACGTCGGAGAACGCTGTTGGGGGGAAATAAAAAAGCCGCTGGGATTTCTCCCAGCGGCCTCTTGGCGTTCTCCGACGTGAAATCTGTTTACGTCGGGACTCCTAAGAGGCCTTTGGCCGGACGCTTCGTGAAATTCTTTGCAAATTTCGCGACTCCGGCCTGCATATAAAACCAGCGTGACGCCATTGCGTTCACGGTTGTCACGGTCGCGTACGCGCGCGAGTCAGCAATGTTTGCCAACTGAAGCGATGCGAGGTTGCGAGACAACATGGGACATGTAGCCAACCATGTGATCTCTGCAATTGCAAGCGATTTAATTCAAGTGCCACAAACCCCAATGCTGGATAGGGTCAGAGAGCATGTGGAGGCCCTCCGAACCCGTTCCTTTGCCACAATCAGGCAGGACTTACTCCACGAGCCGAAGGGTGCGACTGGGCGACGTGACCCCCAAAGGGCGACTTCGCCTTGATGCGACAGCTCGATATTTGCAAGACATTGCAAACGATGATGCCGTTGATGGAAACTACCCAGACATTCACGGGTGGGTAGTTCGACGCACAGAAATTTGGGTGTATCAATTTCCTACATACATGAGAGATATTTCGCTTACAACGTGGTGCGGTGGATACGGCTCGCATTGGGCAGAGCGCCGTACTCACATTGTTGGCGCAGATGGAGCTCATATTGAAAGCGCAGCACTGTGGGTGCATGTCAACATGCAAACCCTCAAGCCTGAGCCGCTTCCAGAAGGGTTTATCCCATTAATTGAAGAGTCAAGCGGCGGTAGAAAAGTACGGTCCAATTTTGTTGTTGGCAAGTCGCTTCCTGAACTCACTGCTCATGATGCCCAAAGTCAAGATTGGCAATTGCGGTTTGCCGACATGGACGCGGTTGGTCATATGAACAATGCTTCGTATTGGATTGCTGCAGAGGAGTATTTGTCACAACACGGTGAACTGCGCGCTCCAATGCATGCAGTTGTTGAGCACCATTTATCAGTTGATCCTGGAAACACGATACGAATCGTCACTCAAGACCTTGATGAGCGGGTAATTATTCGCCATGTTCTTGGCGATAATTCAGTTGCAGCAGTTACGCAATTAACGAAACTGAATCACTAGTTAAGAAATTCGAACGTATTCGCGAACACCATCGCGAACCGAATAAGAGAATTCACCAGCAATTCGCAAATGTTCCAAATGGGCAAATGTTTCGCTATCAGCCATTGTTCCTTGCGCACGTGGCGAAAAAAGATGCCCAGAAAACTCGGTAACCGTAGTTGGGCGATCAAGTTCGGCTGCTGCGGTTCGGAGTTTGTCTAGGCGTCCCTTGTGATGCTCTTTGATTTGTTCGCAGAGAGTTGCAATATCGGCAAATGGTTTTCCGTGTGCAGGAAGACTGATTCCAACTTGTTTTCCGAATGCGCCAACTTTGTCGAGTGAATTAAAGAACCCCGCAAGTGGATCTGGATGTTTACTCATTCCTGAAATATGTGGAGTGATTGTTGGCAAAACATGATCACCACATAACATCACACCATTGTCTGCATCAAACAAACACAGGTGATCTTCGGTGTGACCGGGCGTGTGAATTGCCATCCACTTGCGTCCTGCAAGTGATACATATTCGCCTTCGGCAAGGCGAACCGTCGGTTGTGGAATCTTAAAAATTTGGGGAAGAACTCGAAATGCGTTGTAATACATTTTCCGTTTTAGTGGAAGTTGATACCCAGGTCCACCCCATGGTGTCTCTCCAGACCCGCGCTTGTGTCGCGCAGCAATTTCCACGTCAACGTCGTCAGGTTCGGTTGGGTCAAACCACAGACGAAAGCTTTGGTGCGTAATGATGTCGGCACCCGTGGCTGCCTGAAGGCGGGCAACACCCCCAAAATGGTCGGGGTGGCTGTGGGTTACCACTATGGAGTGGACGCGCTTGAGAGGCACTCCTAGGGCCCGCAAACGGGCGTTTATGGCCTTCTGGTTGGCTTTTCCAGGCAATCCAGGGTCAACGACGGCGACACCTTTGTCGTCTTCAAAAACGTACATATTGACGTGGCCAAGACCTGGCATGTCGATGGGTAACTGCGTTCGATAGATGCCGTTTGCAACTTGCGTGATTTCATCAGTTGCGGGAACTTGCTCTTGTTTCGTAAACGCTGGTGTGGACATTGCAGACCACAGTAGTGGGCTTACTTTGGCGTAATCGGAGCGAAGACCCGTTCGCGGTAAAACTGCAATTCGTTCACACTTGCGCGGATGTCATCGAGCGCACGATGTGTTCCACCCTTGTTTGGGCGCTCAAGGCCCAATTGCGGGTACCAGCGGCGAGCAAGTTCTTTGATTGTTGAAACATCAACCGAGCGATAGTGCAGATGATTTTCAATTTCGGGAAGGTATTTGGCAAGAAACCTGCGGTCAGTACCGATGGAGTTGCCACACAACGGAATGGTGCGCGCTTCTGGAATGTGTTGGCGAATGAAATCGAGCGTTGCAGCACCAGCTTCTTCAAGTGTGACTGTGCTGGTTTTGATTGCCTCAAGCAAACCCGATTTCGTATGCATATCGACAACAACTTGGTTCATGTTTGCCAGCACATCATCTGGCTGATGAATGACGAGGTCTGGGCCTTCAGCGATGATGTTTAATTCATCGTCGGTAATGAGGGTGGCAATTTCAACAATGACATCGGTTTCTGGCTCTAAACCAGTCATCTCGAGGTCCATCCACACCAGCACGCCATGCAATCTAGGCGTAATCTCGTGCAATGTCTACAAGTGAAATTGGCGTTCAGATCACACGCCTCGACCCTGATTTGCCATTGCCAGTACCTGCTCATCTTGGTGATGCCGGACTTGATTTGTATGCACGCGAAGACGCAACAATTCCTGCGCGTGGTGGCCGATTGTTAATGCCAACAGGTGTAGCTGTTGCGATACCTCACGGATACATGGGTCTTGCAGTTCCACGAAGTGGTCTTGCATTGAAACATGGTGTCACATTGGTAAACACACCAGGAATTATTGATAGTGGTTACCGAGGCGAGTTGAAGGTAGTCATGATCAACACAGACCCCGATCATGATTATGAAGTGAAACGCGGAGACCGTGTTGCGCAGTTAATTATTTCGCGTTATGACAACGTGACATGGACTGAAGTATCAGAGTTGAGCGGCTTTGATCGCGGTGGCGGATTCGGGCACTCTGGTCGCTAATTAGCGCGACGAAGGCCCGCGGCTGAGCAATACTCCAGCGGTCTCGAATTGTTGAAGTTCAGTTTCAGTTATGCCGGCAATGTCATGAAAGACATGACGATTGTCTTCACCGCGGTATTTCACGGTTCCTTGAGTGGTGGTATCCGAACCAGAAAAATGCCACGGGCTGTTGGGGATTCGCACTGTCGAGTTTCCGCGATCACTCACATGAATAATGGCGTTGCGCTCATTTGCCCACTGTGTGTTGGCAACCTCAGCAACGCTGCGTAGTCGGCCAACTGCGAGTTGGTTTTTTGCAAGGCGGCGTTCAATTTCGTCAGCATCTGGAACTGTTAATGCCCATGCACGCAATAACTCCATCAGTTCTGAAAAATGCTCAAGTCGTTCGGGGATATCCGTAAATCGTGGATCATTGAGCAAATGTGGTTGCTCCATTGCGGCGACAAAAAAATCGAACGTGCCACGTTCGGCAGGATGTCCACTGACTACTACTTGAGATCCATCAGCAACGGTGAGAACGGGATAGTCCGCTGGTTGAAACGAACGAATTGATCCTGGTGGAACAGGTGCATCCCACAAATGATCATGCGCGTGTTCGTTGACATACAACATGGTCTCGGCCATGGAGATGTCGATGTATTGACCTTGACCGGTGTGTTCACGTTGATACAACGCAGCGAGAATTGCAGCAGATGCCTCTAGTGCTGTGTACACATCTCCATGACTATGCGGATCGTTTGCGTGAGCCCGACGCTGTGCATCGCCTTGATGCTTTGTGATTCCGGTTTCAGCATTTACTACCGGAGCATATGCGCGTCGATTTTGCCAAGGACCAGTCGCGCCATATCCGCTTATTGATGCAACGATCAATCGATCATTTGCCTGCATTAAGCGTTCGGTACTGAGACCAAGTCTGCTCATTACTCCAGGTCGAAAATTTTCCACCACAACGTCGCAATGGGGAATGAGCCGCATGATGAGGTCTGCCGCTTCTGGCTTTGAAAGGTCGAGGGAAATGTTCTTTTTCCCTATGTTTTGCTGGATGAAATAGCTGGACAGCGAGTTGACGCGAGGTTGCGCAAAGCGTGTGAGATCACCCTCGGGTGGTTCAACTTTGATGACTTCTGCACCTAAATCGGAAAGCATTCGTGTTGCATGAGGCCCAGACAGT
>JACCDL010025369.1_pt1 | contig 12602 bp, 8 predicted proteins | sample 7441931 | NCBI WGS metagenome assembly JACCDL01 (sample SAMN15323437, study PRJNA562643) | freshwater metagenome | isolation source: river surface water | place: USA:Blue River Watershed | collected 2017-08-16 | reverse complement strand
TTCTCGCCAACTGAACCACTTCCACGAGTTGCTAAAGTTTCGAGTTTGCCGTTTCGATAAACCGCATTTATGGCTAAACCATCAATTTTTAATTCACACAAGAAATTGTGATTACCAACTCGATTAAACCAAGCAGCAAGTTCGTCATCATCGAAAACATTGTCGAGCGACCACATGCGGGTTGGATGCTTAAACTCTGAGAAACCTTCAGCGGCTTGTCCACCAACGGACTGAGTCGGTGAGTCCCCGGATGCTAATTCTGGATATTCCAGTTCAAGATCGGCTAACTGTTTAAATGCCTTGTCATATTCATCATCAGAGCTCGTTGGCTTATCGTGCTGGTAATAATCAGTTCTTGCTTGTTCAATTAATTCAACGAGTTTGGCGTGCTTATTCTGGATCGCCTTTGGGATCGTCACGACTAATTTGATCCAACTAGTTGTTCAGTGTTTGTTGGCGTCATTCGCCGAGTGCGATTGATCGTACCTGAGCCAACAACGCGAGTTCCTTCGTATAAAACTGCGGCTTGTCCGCTTGCCACACCACGAGCCATTTGATCTAACTCAATTCGGAAACCTGAATCCGTGTTAAACGCGGTGGCGGGTATTTCCTCACCATGTGCGCGGAACTGGACTCCAACTTTCATGCCATCAGTTAATTTTGGTCCGATCCACACTGGTCGAATCGCTTCAATCACATTGATGTCTAACAATGTTGGTGGGCCAACCATAACTTTGTTATTTGGTACATCAACATCAACTACATATCTGCGGGCACCGTCTGCTGCAGGTCGACCTAAAGCAAGACCTCTACGCTGGCCCACGGTGTATGCATGCGCACCTTCGTGTTGACCAACAACTTCACCACTGACTGCATCGACAACTTCGCCAGGTTTCTCGCCAATTCTGCGGGAAAGCCAGCCTGCAGTGTCTCCATCGGGAATAAAGCAAATGTCATGACTGTCTGGTTTTTGCGCAACCAAAATTCCACGTGCTGCTGCTTCTCTGCGAACTTCTTCTTTTGTTGTGTCGCCAAGTGGAAAAAGTGAATGCGAAATTTGCTCGTGGGTTAAGACACCAAGCACATAAGACTGATCCTTTGTCATGTCGATAGCGCGATGTAATTCTTTCCCGTTCGGTCCGTCAAATACCTGCGCATAGTGACCGGTAACTACCGCATCAAAACCGAGTGCCATGGCACGCTCTAACACCGCTTGAAATTTAATTCGCTCATTACAGCGCAAGCAAGGATTTGGTGTTCGGCCGGCCGCATATTCGCTAACAAAATCATCGATAACAGCTTCTTGAAATTCTGCGGAAAGATCCCACACATAAAAAGGTGCGCCAAGCATGTCAGCTGCGCGAAAAGCATCATTCGCATCTTCGATCGTGCAACATCCGCGAGCACCTGTGCGAAGCGATTCACGATTACGCGACAAAGCCAAGTGAACCGCAGTCACATCGTGGCCAGCATCAACAGCTCGTGCTGCCGCTACAGCTGAATCAACGCCACCGGAGAGCGCTGCAAGAACACGCATTACTGATCACCAGCCATGGCAAAAGCTTTTGGTACACCGGCACGCTTTGCTCGCTCTACCGCACTAGGTAAGTGAGTAATTAACTCTTGAATATCTTGGCTTGTTGAGTTATGGCCAAGTGAAAAACGCAAGGTGCATCGCGCAGCATCTTCATCGGCACCCATAGCAAGCAATACATGAGATGGTTGCGGCACACCTGCGCTACAAGCCGATCCAACAGAACACTCAACACCATTTGCATCAAGCAACATCAGCAAGGAATCACCTAAGCAACCAGGGAAAGTAAAGTGCACATTATTAGCCAAGCGATTTTGTAAATCACCATTCAAGATTGCATCAGGCACAGTTGCTTTAACTTCGTTGATTAGCTGATCGCGTAACTGAGTAATTTTGGCAACTTGTTCGCTGCGCCGCTGCGCCGAAATTTCAAGTGCTTTAGCGAATGCAACGATTGCTGGAACATCAAGTGTTCCTGATCTAACATCTCGCTCTTGTCCTCCACCATGAATTAGAGGAGTAACTGTGCAGTCTCGACTCATGATGATTGCACCAACACCATGCGGTCCACCAACTTTGTGACCAGAGACAGACATGGCGCATGTTCCCAATTCAGAAAAATTCACGTCTAACCAGACGGGAGCCTGAACGGCATCGGTATGAAAGCGAATTCCATGCCCACGAATAACTTCAACCAGTGCAGCAATGTCATTTATGGTGCCAACTTCATTATTTGCCAACATGACACTTACGACTGCAACCGATTCAAAATCACCATTAATCGTTTTTTCTAAAGCTTCTGGCGTAACTAATCCAGTGGCAGTTACCGGAATGTACTCGACACGGAATCCGTCGCTATCACCTAGCCAATGCGCTGGATCAAGAATGGCGTGATGTTCTACTGCGCTAATTAGTACTCGATCGCGTTTTGGATTTTTGTCACGCTGATCCCAAGCGATGCCTTTTAGTGCGATGTTATTTGCCTCTGTTCCACCTGAGGTGAATACAACTTCAGCTGGTCGACAACCTAGAACATTAGCTACGCTCTCTCGAGCCTCTTCGACTAATCGACGTGCTCGGCGACCTGAGGCATGCAAAGATGACGGATTGCCACAATCCGTCAGTAACTTTGCCATTAGCTGCGAAACTTCCGGATACATCGGAGTTGTTGCAGCATGATCTAAGTACGCCACTAGGCAATTCTACCTATTTATAAAAGTGGCGGAATTAGTGAAATTTACTTGCGCGCCTTAATTCGAGTTGTTAAGTCTGGCACGACCTCGTTTAAGTCACCAACAATTCCAAAATCTGCCAAATCAAAAATTGGTGCTTCAGGGTCTTTATTCACTACAACAACAGTCTTTGAGGTCTGCATGCCAGCACGATGTTGGATTGCTCCCGAAATGCCATTCGCAATGTAAAGCGAAGGAGATACTGTTTTTCCGGTTTGACCCACTTGGAATTGATGTGGATACCAACCGGCGTCAGTAGCCGCGCGTGAAGCTCCGACCGCTGCGCCAAGAACATCTGCAAGCGGCTCAATTACATTCTTAAAGCCCTCTTCGCTTGCAACTCCGCGACCACCCGAAACAACTACTGCTGCTTCAGATAAATCTGGACGACCACTCTTTTGCACCGAAACTCGGTTTGTCACTTTTGTTTTCGATGGCGTGTGATCTACGGTCAGTGAGACAACCTCAACAGATCCGCCAGTAGCCACCGGAGAAATCGAATTTGGCCGCACAGTAACAATTGGTGTACCAAAAGTTACTTTTGCAGTAACGATTGTGGCGCCACCAAAAATATTTTGGGTTACTGAACCGTCTGAACTGATATCCGTTGCATCAGTTAGTACACCTGAATTAGTTGCCAAGGCAAGTCGACCAGCGATCTCTTTTCCATCGGCGGTAGATGGAACCAACACTGCGGCTGGATTTAATTCTTTGACCAACTTTGCAAGTGCAGTTACAGCCGGAACAACAACTTCATTTACATAGACTTCACTTGAATCTACATAAACTTTTTTAGCGCCGTGGTCGCCGAGTAGTCCGCTGGTCGAATCTGAACTTGGACCTAGTACTGCAGCAACTGGTGACCCTACTTTTGCAGCCATGGCCAGCAACTCAAGTGAAACTTTCTTTACTTCACCCTTTGCATGTTCAATGAGAACTAAAACGTCTGTCATAACTTCTCCTAAATGAACTTCTGTGAAACTAGGAATTCTTCAAGCTTTGCTGCCGCAGTGCCATCATCAACAATTTTGGTTCCAGCTGCTTTAGCTGGGCGTGCGGTGAAATTAGCAACAGTAGACCAAGCTGCAGATAAACCAACTGCACTTGGCTCAACACCAACCTGGGCAAGTGAAAGAGTTTCCATCGGCGCCTTCTTAGCCGCCATGATGTTTTTAAACGATGGATATCTTGGTTCATTGATTTTTTCAACAACTGAAACAACAGCTGGCATAGCCGACTTAACTTCGTCGTATCCATAGTCAGTTTGTCGCTGGATTGTTAATTCGCTTCCAGTGACTTCAACTTTGCTTGCAAATGTCATCTGAGGCAGATCTAGACGAGCGGCCACCATTGCAGGAACAACACTCATCCGGGCGTCCGTTGATTCACTGCCAAACAAAATAAGATCAAAATCTTTACCTTTTAAAGCTTGGGCAATTACTAGTGATGTGGCAACTGCATCAGATCCGTGAAGCGCATCGTCAACAACATGTATTCCGTCGTTGGCTCCCATTGAAATTGCTTTTCGAATACTGTCTGCAGCTTCGGCTGGTCCAACTGAAAGGATCGTTACTTCGCCACCGTGCGCTTCAACTAAACGCAAAGCTTCTTCAACGGCGTACTCATCTAATTCGTTTACAACTCGATCAGCTGCAGCTCGATCTAATGTGTTGTCGGCAGGATTCAATTTCTTTTCTGCCCAACTGTCTGGGACCTGTTTAATACAGACGCAAATTTTCAAGGTGTTGGCTCCTTTTTATGCCTAGTGCCCGAAACTAGACCACATTCAAATTGTATCCAATCCAGTAAAAGTTGCTCTGGCTGGGGATTAGCTAAAAGTTGCTTTGCCCGGACCGTTTTCAATGAAGGACTGCATCCCAATCATTTGATCAGCAGTTCCAAACAAACCAGCAAAAATTTCTTGTTCAACTTTTAAACCTTCAGCCAAGCTAACTTCAATTCCCTGATCTATGGCTGCCTTGGCCGCGGCTAACGCAGTTGCAGAGCCTTTCGCCAAACTGTCTGCCAACTCTAATGCGCGACTTAAAAGTTGATCAGGTGCAACAACTTCATTAACTAACCCAAAACTTTGTGCTTCAACAGCCGGAACAAATCGACCGGTAAAAATCAAATCTTTGGCTTTTGCGCTGCCAATTAGCCGTGCAAGTCGCTGCGTGCCACCAGCACCTGGGATCACCCCGAGCAAAATTTCTGGCAAACCAAGTTGAGCATCATTGCTTGCGACTCGAAAGTCACAGGCTAAGGCAAGTTCTAGGCCACCACCTAGTGCATATCCAGTTACTGCAGCAATTGTTGGTTTTGGAATTTGCGAAACTGCTGTGAAGCAATCTTGTAACCCTGGAGTTTCTCGTGCCGCATCTGCAGCATTCCAATTCACCATTTCTTTTATGTCAGCACCTGCGGCAAAAGATTTTTCGCCACCATAAATGACTACTGCTCTGACATCTGGATTTTCTGAGATCTCATTGCTGATCAATCTAATTTCTTCTTGCATGGCACGATTCAAGACATTCATTTTTGGTCGATCTAAGCGAATCAATCCAACTGAACCGTGGTGCTCTAAAGAAACGAATTCATACATATAAATAAGCCTAACGACTTAGTAATGTCGCCACCTATTCTGCAAGTTTTTTGGGCAAGATAGTGTTTTGTCAGCAAAAGTTTGACCAAAAGAATGGGGCGGTAATGCACGGTATTGAAGCCGGCTTGCCTGAACCATTAGGTGCAACCATAGTTTCTGGTGGCGTTAATTTTGCAGTATGGGCTCCTGAATCAGATCGCGTAGAGCTTTGTTTACTCGACGATGATGGAGCGCATTGGAATGTTGATCTACCTGGATTTACCAAGGGTGTATATCACGGCTTTATTCCAGAAATTGGTCCAGGACAACGCTATGGATTTCGAGTTCATGGCGCTTGGCAACCAGAAAAAGGTTTGCGCTTTAATCCAGCGAAACTTCTTATTGATCCGTATGCCAAAGCCATCACTGGTGAACTGAAATTTCATGAAGCAGTTTTTGGACACATCGGAAATGACACCACGGTATTTAACTCCATGGACAGCAGCCCGTTTGTTCCAAACTCTGTAGTAGTTGATGATTCTTATGACTGGGAAGATGACAAATTACCTCGGATTCCACTTGCGAATACCGTTATTTATGAAGCACATGTAGTTTCACTGACAAAAACTCACCCAGAAATCCCAGAACATCTTCGGGGAACCTACGCGGGTATGGCTCACCCAGCAGTAATTTCACACCTAAAAAATCTGGGTGTGACAACTGTCGAATTGCTGCCAATTCATCATTGGCTAAGTGAAACATTTCTATTGGCAAGAGGTGCGCAAAATTATTGGGGTTACAACTCGATTGGTTTCTTTGCCCCACACGCAGGGTATTCATCAACTGGTACCAAAGGCGAACAAATCCGCGAATTCAAAGACATGGTCAAGGCATTCCATCAAGCTGGGCTCGAAATTGTGCTCGATGTCGTCTATAACCACACAGCTGAAGGAAATGAATTTGGTCCTACCCTTTCGTTTCGTGGTTTAGATAATTCGGGTTACTACCACCTAGCTGAAGATCAATCAAAGTACTGGGAATCAACTGGATGCGGAAATACAATTCGAGCAAGTCATCCCCAAACGCTGCGCTTAATTATGGATTCACTTCGTTACTGGGTAACCGAAATGCATGTTGATGGATTTCGCTTTGACCTAACAAGTGCACTAACTAGAAATTCTTCCCATGAAGTGGATTTAGAAGGTGCGTTTCTGACTGCAGTTACTCAAGATCCAATTTTGCGAAACGTAAAGTTGATCGCCGAACCTTGGGATCTTGGTAGTGGCGGTTATCAAGTTGGCTCCTATCCTGCTCCGTGGAGTGAATGGAATGATCAATTTCGCGATACCGTTCGTGACTTTTGGCGCGGACAAAGTGGTGGCGTTGCAGAACTTGGCTGGCGATTAACGGGTTCGGCAGATATGTACTGGGATCAAGTTGGTGGATCTCATGCATCGGTTAACTTCGTAACTGCTCACGACGGTTTTACCTTAAGAGACTTAGTTAGCTACAACGAAAAACATAATTTGGCTAACGGTGAAGAAAATCAAGATGGCAATAACTCGAATAGATCTTGGAATTGTGGTGTCGAAGGTGAAACCCAAGATGCGACAATCAACTCACATCGACACCGCCAAATGCGCAATTTACTAGCCACCACAATTTTGAGTGCTGGAATTCCGATGTTGCTTGCCGGGGATGAAATTGGCCGAACCCAACAGGGAAATAACAATGCCTATTGCCAAAATAATGAAATTTCCTGGGTTAACTGGAACTTGGCGGCTTGGCAAAAAGAGATCCAAGATTTCACCGCACACTTAATTAAAATTCGCCAAGCCCATCGAGTATTTCAGCGAAGTGGATATTTGCAAGGTGAAAACGTTGAGTATGTAAACGTGCCAGACATTGCTTGGTTTAGTCCGGATGGAAATTTATTCACCAATGAAGACTGGCAAGATCCGCAAACTCGTGCAATCGGGATGTACTTAGCTGGGGCAATATCCGATGGCATTAATACTAACATGGTTGATAATGGTTTTTACTTTTTCTTAAATTCAGGTGACAACCCAGTGACAGTGAACCTACCAGCCGGAGATTTTGCAAAAAGTTATCGGCTTATGTTCAATACCGTTGATTCTCATGATTGGGAAAAATTTGACTTGATTCCTGCTGGAAGTCAGGTCGTGTTAGCTCGGTGGTCCAGTGCACTCTGGATGGTCACTTCCCGCTAGTTACTTACAGATAATTAGCCAACAATTACGCCTTGGGCCTGGCTAATCGCTACGGTTGACTTGTGGCAACTACTAAACCAAGTTCGGGTTCAATCGGTCGAATCCCAGTTTTAGATATTTGGCCAATGGTTAGTGGCGGTATCCGACCGGTTAAAGCGGTAACAGGTGAGCGGATAAAAATTTATGCCACTGTTTTTCGTGAGGGGCATGACAGCGTTGCTGCGGATGTAGTACTGGTTGATCCGAACGGAGAACAATTTTCTCGAACTCGGATGAAACTCATCGGCGAGGGTACTGATCGATATGTAGCTGCTATTCAACCAAGTAAAGAAGGTAACTGGAGTTACCGAATCGAAGCTTGGAGTGATCCACTTTCGACTTGGCTACATCGAATTGAAGTTAAAGTACCAGCAAATATTGATGTGGAACTTGAGTTTCAAGAAGGTTCTACCCTCTTACAAAAAATTGCAAAGTTAGCATCTGGTAAAGATTCCGAAACCATTAGCAAAATTGCAAAATCAATTGTCGATAAAAATTTGCTTCCGGCAATTAGACAAAAATTAGTTGAAGATCCAATTTTTTTGGAGATGTTACGTAGTTATCCATTGCGCGAATTTGTTTCTAGTTACGGTCCAATCAAATTAAAAGTTGAACGTAAAAGGGCACTTTACGGTTCTTGGTATGAATTTTTCCCTCGCAGCGAGGGCGCCAAGCAATTAGCCGATGGCAAATGGCAAAGCGGAACATTTAAAACAGCTGCACTTCGATTGCCAGCCATTGCAGATATGGGATTCGATGTTTTGTATCTACCCCCGATTCATCCAATTGGGATAACGAATCGCAAAGGACCAAACAATTCATTAACTGCTGGACCGAATGATCCTGGCTCTCCTTGGGCTGTTGGAAGTAAATCAGGCGGTCACGATGCAATTCATCCTGAACTAGGAACTGAAAAAGATTTTGTTGAGTTTGTCGCTACGGCCAAGAAATTAAATATCGAAATTGCCTTGGACTTGGCTTTACAAGCAAGTCCTGATCACCCGTGGGTGAAGGAACATCCAGAATGGTTTTCCCAAAGAGCAGATGGAACTATTGCCTACGCAGAAAATCCACCTAAAAAATATCAAGACATCTACCCAATTAACTTTGATCAAGATCCAACTGGCATCTATGCCGAAGTTGAAAGAGTTGTTCGGCATTGGATGAATTTAGGTGTGCGAGTTTTTCGAGTCGATAATCCGCATACAAAACCTGTCGCGTTCTGGGAATGGTTGATTAGTCGGATAAATGCCACTGACCCAGACGTTATTTTCTTGGCAGAGGCTTTTACTCGACCAGCAATGATGCGCGCGTTGGCTGAAATTGGATTCCAACAAAGTTACACATATTTCACCTGGCGAAACAATAAATGGGAACTTGAAGAATACTTACGTGAACTAAGCGGTGGGGCTTCGCCGTATATGCGCCCAAATTTCTTTGTAAATACTCCGGACATACTTCCAACTTATTTACAAGAAGGTGGTAGACCAGCTTTTGCAATTAGAGCTGCGCTGGCTGCAACACTTTCTCCAACTTGGGGCGTTTATGCCGGATATGAACTGTATGAGAATCGTCCGACGAAGCCAGGTGCTGAGGAGTACTACTTCTCAGAAAAATATGAGTTTAAAAACCGGGATTGGGCCGGAGCAATAAAATCTGGAGATTCACTTGCTCCACTCATCAAGAAACTAAATGAAATACGTCGCTCCCATCCGGCACTGCAACAACTTCGCGAAATTGAATTTCACCGAGTCGATTCAGATCAAGTTATTTGTTACTCCAAAAAAGATGGTGATGATCTAGTGATCTGCCTAGTAACTCTTGATCCTTTCGTTAGTCAAAAAACTTCCGTGCATTTTGATATGCCAAAACTTGGTCTTGATTGGGCTAGTCAAATAGATTTCGTTGATGAATTAACCGGCACCGAATTCAAACTTTCTGAACACACTGAATTTAACTTCGACCCTTCTGGGCAATTTGCTTTAATTTTGACCAAGAAAAAAATTGTTAAACGATAATGGCTACACATAAAGCTCCGACTGCCCAATTAGATCAAATTGTTGATGGTTGGCACCATGATCCGCATTCAATTTTGGGAGCGCACCCTGATGGCACTGGAATTATCATCCGAGTTCTGCGACCTTTGGCAAAAGCTGTTCAAGTAGTTGTAAATGAGAAGATACATAATCTTGTGCACGAACACCGAGGTATTTGGCTTGGCCGAATAACCGGTACTGAGATACCCAACTATTCATTATTGGTTGACTATGGTGACGGGTTCATTAAAGCCGATGACGCATACCGTTTCACCCCGACTGTTGGTGAACTTGATCTGCATCTATTCAATGAAGGTCGTCACGAAAAACTCTGGAACTTTTTAGGTGCACATCAAGTAACACATCAAAATGTGAACGGGGTTAGATTCGCCGTATGGGCACCAAATGCCCAAGGTGTTCGCGTTGTTGGGAACTTCAATCATTGGGATGGCTTAGCCACCCCCATGCGCTCTATGGGGGCAAGTGGAGTTTGGGAACTATTTATTCCGTTTATCCAAAGTGGAACAATTTATCGTTTTTCAATTCTTGGCAAAGATGGAATTTGGCGAACAAAGTCAGATCCAATGGCTTATGCAACAGAGGTACCACCTGCTAATGCTTCAAAAATCTTTAAAACTAATTACCAATGGCAAGACCAAGATTGGTTAGCAAAGCGAAGCCAAATTAATCCGCATAATCAAGCTATTTCAATTTACGAAGTGCACCTAGGATCCTGGCGGCCAGGACTTAGCTATCGAGAACTTGCAAAGCAACTCGTTGATTACACAGTTGAACACGGCTTTACTCATCTTGAGTTGATGCCCGTTGCTGAACATCCTTTTTCGCCATCTTGGGGTTACCAAGTTACTTCTTACTACGCCCCCACCTCTCGATTCGGAAATCCCGATGAATTTAGGTATTTAGTCGATTGCTGTCATCAAGCAGGTCTTGGCGTAATTATGGATTGGGTACCAGCACATTTTCCAAAAGATGAGTGGGCGCTAGCCAGGTTTGATGGGAGTTGCCTTTATGAGCATGAAAATCCAAAGCGCGGCGAACACCCCGATTGGGGAACTTTAGTATTTGATTTTGGTCGCAATGAAGTGCGAAATTTCTTAGTCGCAAATGCGCTGTATTGGTTGGATGAATTTCACATTGACGGGCTTCGGGTAGATGCGGTTTCTTCAATGCTCTATTTGGATTACTCAAGAGAAGCTGGCCAATGGGAACCCAATGTTCACGGGGGCAGAGAAAATCTTGAAGCCATGCAGTTCTTACAAGAAGTTACCGCAACGGTTTATGGACGAGTACCAGGTGCATTAATGATTGCTGAAGAATCTACTGCCTGGCCCGGGGTAACTAAAGCTACTGACTCGGGCGGTTTGGGTTTTGGTTTTAAGTGGAACATGGGTTGGATGCATGACTCGCTTGAATACATCAAAGAAGATCCGATAAACCGTAAATATCATCATGACAAAATGACGTTTTCACTTGTCTATGCCTGGAGTGAAAATTTCATCTTGCCAATAAGTCACGATGAAGTCGTGCACGGAAAAGGTTCTCTCTATGGTCGAATGCCAGGTGACCACTGGCAAAAACTTGCCAACTTACGTGCCTACTTAGGTTTTATGTGGGCGCATCCAGGCAAGCAATTAATTTTCATGGGAACCGAATTTGCCCAACCTGATGAATGGAATGAGTCACAGAGTTTGGATTGGCATTTAACTGATTTTGATCAACATAAAGGAATTCAAAAAACTATTCAAGATTTAAATAGAACTTATCGAGAAACACCATGTTTGTGGCAACGCGATAACGAACCAAGTGGATTTGAATGGTTAATTGGTGATGATGCAGCAAACAATGTATTCGCTTGGGCAAGGCATGACAATGAAGGATCAATTTTGATCTCAGTTACTAACTTCTCTCCAGTTGTTCGCGAAGATTACTTGTTGCCAATGCCAAAGTCTGGAACCTGGAAACAGGTTTTAAATACTGATGATGTTAAGTATGGCGGTTCAGGGGTGGGCATCATCGATCAACTTGATGCAAAACCGGAAAGTCACTATGGCAAACCAGCAAGTGTGAAGCTAACATTGCCTCCACTTGCAACTTGTTGGTTTAAGTTAATTTAATTTTTTTAAAAAAGTGCGTTTGCAAGTTGAGTTCTTGCTTTAATTACTGTCGGATCAGTTGGCCCAATTATGTCGAATAATTCAACAAGTCGATCACGTACTTGCTCGCGCTCTTTACCTGAAGTCACTTTAACTAGATCTATTAGTCGAGTGAAAGCACCGGAAAGATCATTCATCAAAAACTGTGCATCAGCGGCTATGAATTGACTATCAAGCGAAGAATCCGCATTCGCGATAGCACTGGCGAAATCAAGGCCATCGGTTCGTTTTAAAAGGGCTACATTCAAGATGCCAATTTTTGCAATTGGGTCACTAGGCGTCGCCGCTAAAACTTGTTGATATGCAGCCATAGCGCCATCCCAGTCACCATTTTCTAATGCAGATTCCGCAGCATCAAATCTTGGATCTGAAACTGGTTGCTGCGCTACCTCTGGTGATTCATCTTGCGCACTATTTACTGATCCATTGACCCCAAGTTGTTTTGCTTGAGCCAACACTGCATCAATAACCTGTTTCACTTGCGGATATGGCTGGGCACCTTGGAAAAGTGGAGCAACCTGTCCACCAATTGCTACGAAAACTGTTGGGATGGACTGTACTTGAAAGGCAGCACTAATTTGAGGTTCTGCATCAACATCTATTTTGGCTAAGACAAATTTTCCGTTGTATTCGAGTGCAAGTTGTTCAAGCACAGGTGAAAGTTGCTTACACGGTCCACACCACGTCGCCCAGAGATCAATTACCACTGGAACATTTGCAGATTGATTAATGACTAACTGTTCAAAATCCGCAGTGGTTACATCCAAAATTACTT
>JACCDL010120572.1_pt1 | contig 12604 bp, 10 predicted proteins | sample 7441931 | NCBI WGS metagenome assembly JACCDL01 (sample SAMN15323437, study PRJNA562643) | freshwater metagenome | isolation source: river surface water | place: USA:Blue River Watershed | collected 2017-08-16 | reverse complement strand
TCTTGCATCTTCACTTTCTGGGCCCATGCATCTGAAAAAGGAGCATCTCCCACGATGACTAGGGGCTTGGTTGATTTGGATTGTAGGAACCCATCAATGATGAGATCCGCATTGTTGTCTGGAATCAAGCGCCCTACGATCAGGTAATACTCCCGTGAGTGGAGATTCCAGGCTTGCAAAGGCGCATCCTCCACCTCATCCTTGGGATTGGCTCCGTAGGCAATCACTACCGAATCTTTTTGAAATTCCTCCAGGTATACCCTTCTCATTTCATCGGAATCGTTAATGATTTGGTCAAAAGATCGGGTTGCCATCTTGGAAGCCCACTTAAAATACCGGGCGCCCAAACCTTGCCACTTGGGTCGTAGCCATTCGAGACCGTCTACGTTGATCGCTGTAGGCTTGCCAAAAAAGCGAGCAATCCACCCGAAAGGCCCGTTTCCAGAGTTGACTACGAAAATCACATCCACATCCGAAAAGCAAGCATGGAGCATGGAAAAAAAGGTATGACTCAGTTGCGTAAGGCTTTTGCTTTCTAGGGCAGGAGTGTAGATGCACTCTATACCATTGACGAATCTGGGGCGTGAGGGAAACAAGGACCGGTGGTTGTAGACCCGCACAGAGACTCCTTTTTCCACTAGGCGCTCGCCCAATTCTTTCACTAGAGTATCGTAGCCACCATACACATAGGGATAGCCTTTCGCACCCATGATGGCTACTTTTATATCACTAGGAGAGGGCTTGCTTCCCATTTATTCACTTATTTTTTAATAAAGGTTGCTACAATCTCATTCAAATTTTTGATGTAACGATCCTCAGAAAAGTATTCGATAATTCTTTTTCTTCCTTCTTCCCCCATATAAACTGAAGGGGAATTTGCCGAGAAAATTACCCCTTCAAAATTTCTGTAAAGGCCTGTTCCAAAGATAGGGAAAACTTCTCCGCGGAAAATTCCTGCAACCTGATTCTCCCTTTTTCTCCCAATTCCTTTCTTAAATCAGGATCATCCACCAAAAGCTTCATGGACTGAAAAAGTGATTCAACATCATTTTTTTCCAAAACCAAAGCAGCGTCTCCTGCCACTTCCATCAAAGCCCCCTGTCGTGAAATGATGACTGGCAACCCAAAAGAGAAAGCCTCCAATACAGGCAATCCAAACCCTTCATTTGCTGAAGGAAAAGCATATCCCAAGGCGTGCTGGAAATAAAAAGCCAATTGCTCTTGGCTTACATATCCCGTGAAATCAACTTTATCAGTCAACCCCAGGGAGGTGACCAATTCAACCAGACGATCGTAATCATCCAAAGTTTCTCTAGGACCCCTTTGTCCAACCAGCACCAGCCGGAGGCTTTCATAGCCTTCTATTTTTGCAAGTTTATCAAATGCTTGGATTAGTAAACCCAGGTTTTTCCTTTTTTCCAATACCCCGACATGAAGAAAATAGTCTGTATGTGTCGTCGATTGTGAAACCGAAAGGGCTGAGCTTTCCGAAAGCCCGGAAGCCTGATAAACCACTTTCATTGGAATTGATTTTAAAAGAGGTAACTCTTGTAACCGCATTTTAGAAAACTGGGTTATTGTGATGATTTCCCCGTTTTTTTGCAATCCTTTTTCTAAAAAATAGAGATAATACTTCAACCAAAGACTTTGGTAATGTTCTGGAGTATCCCAAAAACACGTGTCATGAATGACGGAAACTTTTTTCCCTTTTGCGAAAACAGGACTTAAAATGTCAGGACTGAAGACGATCGCTGCTTGGTGGTAAAAAGAGAGTATCGGTAATGACACCTGTTTTCTGAAGAAATAGAGCAGCTGAAAAAGGAGGTTTTTCCACTTGGCTGTTTTCCCTCGGAAGAACTGATTTTGTTTTACTTTCCGATAATTGGGGCTGATGACATAGTCAAAATCGCTGTTGTTTTTTTTGAGAATCTCATCGCAAAGAGTTACCATATAGGTTCTGATTCCTGTTTGTGCCACATACAGGTAAAAAACATCCACCACTACTTTTGGCCTATGCTTCTTCATCTTTGATTTTGGAGTATTCGTTCATGGCATAGCCTACCATCCACCAAGTGATCCAATTTACATAGGCAAACAGCTCTGCGTTGGACGTGAAAAGGGGTAGTAAAAGCCCTGTTTTGACCGCTGCAGCTGTAAAAGCAATCCGGGCCGTCATGACGTTTTCAGTTAGCCTGAAAACCTGAATAGACCGGCTTATGGAAAACCCTAAAAGAAGGATGTATAAAAACATTCCTAAAAAACCCATCTGCACCCCATAGATTAGAAATTGGTTTTCCCCTCCGATCCGTGCTTCATCGGTGACACTACCGGAGTTGCCACTCGTGGCCAATCCTACGCCTAAGGGGTTTTGTATCATGGAGTCAATGGCCGTTATCCATTCCAAGACGTGGCCTACGCTTGAAGCATTTTGGAATGTTAGGGTATCGATAACGAAATAATAGAAGTCTTCAGAGGCAAAGAATACAACGAAGATGACAAATGCAGCGACGAGACTGAAACCAAATAAGATCAACCGATATAGCTTAAAAATCACTGCAATAAAAAACAACATGAGAAAAAATGCACCAAATGCCGCCCTTGAACTTGAGAAAAACAGACTTCCCATAGCGCAAAGCATGACTAGAATATAGGGGAAACTTTCCTCTCTTTTGGAAGTCAAAAACCAGATTAGCCCAGCCGCAAAACCTAAAAGCACTGAACTGGCCAACTCCAAAGGATCTGCAAAAAACGAGGCCAGTCGTTTGGTCATGGCTTGGGTTTCGAATGTCCAGGATAACCCAAAATTGCCAGAAGGCTCTATATCGTAGACGCCATAATTGAATAGGGCATACCCCGTAAATATTTGTAAATGGGAACCGATTAATGCTTCAAAGAGATTGACCACGAATGCAGAAACCGCAATTACAAATATGATCTGAAACAATCTTTTGACTTCAAAATCCTCAAAATTGGTGTTTCTACCCACAAAAAACACCAGGCCAGGAATGAGAATATTTTTGAAATAAAGTGCTTTTTCCACAAAACTGGGCCCCTCAAGAGGTAATAAAAGAAAAATAAATGCCAATCCAATAAATGCCAAAAAGAGCCATTCCACAAGTTGGAGGCGAATGGGATACTCAAAAATCTTTCGTCTGTAGAGTACAAAAATCAGCACAGATCCGACGACCACCAAGTCCTTGGCCAACTGGAAAAATGTGATTGGCAGTTTGGAGTTGGTAGCTTGAAATACAATACTCAAGAAAGTAATATGAAAGGGGAGGTATGCTGCCAAAAAGAACACCAGGTACTCCCACTTTCCATTGAAGGCCATGGCCTTCAGCGTGAAGTGCAGCAGCAGCGCGTAACCGAAAAGTGTTAAAATAAAAAGTGTTTGAGCGATCAATGCAGTTCAGGCTTTTGACAGATTAAGGTCACTGTAAACCTCACAGGACACCTTCCCTTGACTTTTATACCCCTGAATATATTCAATAAAAACTTACTTTGCTCAATGCCTATGATCCAGTCCGTCTTTATCCTATTGTTTTTAAACGTGCTGTATTTGAATTTTGGGATGGGTAGCACCGTTTGAAAATTGAAAAATCCAGTTTCGGTCAACGCTCCTACCATCTCATGGTAAGTGGATTCATTGAGATGCCCCCCTTGTGCTCGTATGCGCCCCGAGCTTGAATTGTCAATTATTCGAGTCACATCCATCGGTCCAAAAAGCCGATTAGGCATCACTAAGATGAATTTTCCTCCAGGCATCAAGCTCTCATAGACTGATTGAAGATGGTCCATCAAATCCAATGGTGAGAGGTGCTCGATGACATTGTCTGAAAAGGCTACTTCAAATTGTTCTTCGGTTCTGAAATTGATGATGCTGGAGGAAATGAACTGAATATTTGGATGATTTTTGAGGGTTTCGGGAATAAATACATCCACTCCAGTAAGTTTTTTATAAGGGAGATTTTTTTGGATGTTCATTAGAAAATATCCTTCACCACAACCAAAATCGATGATGGATTTTCCTTTCAGCTCTTTTTCAAAAAGTGTAACCTGTGGATTTTTGGTTGCGATTCTTTCTTCAAGCGAAGAATCTTCCTTTGCTGTTCTGCCGTAAAATTGAAGGAGGTTGGAATAGAATTCATCGTATAAGCCCTCTCTTTTTTTAGCATCTTCTTCCTTTACCAACAATTTGTGGTAGTGATTTTCAAGCTTAAACGCCTCTTCAAGCACTCCAGTACTTAATCCGCTTTCTTTGGAGTAAGCTTCAATATCTGGGAATACTTGTGTGTTGGTACTTTTCATTAAATGGATTCATTTGGAAAAAAGACCTTCATAATGTCCTTTCAAAATTGCATTTACTTTTTGGAACCTACCATTTAATCCCAAATACAGGATGAAGGCAGCATTTTTTGCTGTTTGGTACAACAAACTTAATACAAAGGATACAGGATTTGCATGGCTTCGGATTAAAAAGAGGTGGTTTCTAGTCCGGTAATAGTGGAGGATTGGAGGGATTACGCCTTCTTTGGTTTTGATTTTTTTGGAGGACCCGCCCGCAACATGGTAAATTTTGGATTGTGGAAGGTAACGAAGGTTGAATCCCGATTTTTTGATTCGAAATGACCATTCTACATCTTCGTAATAGGCAAAAAACCGATTGTCTAACATTCCTGCCTTTCTGATTACATCCGACCTTACAAGGATGGCGCATCCTGTAATCCAGGGGGTATCTTTTTCCTGATCGAATTGGCCCTCATCGGTTTTTCCTATACCGATTGACCAAGTCATTTCCAACCAGCTAAAATATCCGCCACCCGCATTCCATAGTTTATCCTGTTCCGCTTCAAACATGATTTTGGGTTGTACCGCGCCATAATCTGGATGTTGTTCTAAATAAGAAACCAATGGATCCAGAAAGTCAGGTTCTACAAGGGTGTCATTATTCAGCAAAAGTACTTGATCAAAAAAATGGTCCAATGCCCACTGTATTCCAAGGTTGTTGCCTCCTGTAAATCCAATATTCGCAGGACTGCTAAGCAGCGTAATGTCTGAAAATTCGGTTTTTAGTTTCTCGCCCGAACCGTCTACCGAACCATTGTCAACCATCACGATTTGAAAATTGGAGTACCGCAGTTGTTTTAGGGACTCCAGACAAGCCTTCGTCAGGTCATATCCATTCCAGTTGACGATGATGATGGCTACTTTGGGCCGGCTGTTGGGCTCTTTGCTAACTTTTTCCAAATTTTCTCTGAATTGAGTCATCCCCTCGTCTTTTTCAAGCGGCATTGGGTTTACTAGTAGTTAAGATAGCTAAAATCAAGGGTCGATTATGTACCCAATTTAATATGGAGCATATTAAAAAAACCACGATTTCGGTAGATAACATGGCATAGCAAAGGCCAATTGCCCCATATTGGCCGGCAAGAAAGATTGAATTGGAAATCATAAATACCCCCATCATCCAAGAAGATTTGAACATGAGGTTGTTTTGGCCATTGACTAGAAAAATGACCACATTTAGGATATTGAGGCAGGCCAAAAAGGGGATAAATGCTAAAACTCTCAAATAGGAGATGGAGTCTGTAAATTCCGTTTTTGAAAACAATTGAACAATAATTGGAGCCAAGCCAAAAACAGCTAAAGAAACAGTTAATCCAATCCCCAAAGAAATGAAACTAACCTTCTTTAGGTAGCTAACAAAAGCACTTAGATCTTCTTTCAACAGCTTTGAAGAATGAGGAAAAATAGAATGGATTACCATAGAAGGAAACATCCGAAGTACCATGGAGATTCTTTCAGCGAGACTAAACAGGCCTAAGGTAGTAGCGGAAGCAAAAAAACTCAACACCACCAAACCACCATTGATTGAGAAATGGGTCACAATATTGGATAGCAAAAGGAGGCCAGTATTTTTCAATAAGGTAAATAGCCGCAGGAATTTGGGTTTGTAAAATTTGATTTCCAACGCAAAATGGATGTAAATCAGCAATAGGATATTGACCCCCAATCCTGATGCCCCTAGGATGAAGTTGACCCATTTGGACTGTTCCGGATCACGTATAAAAAGGACAATGCCCAATAAATAAAGCAATTTGCTGAAGACATTTGCTATGGAAATCAGCTTCATTTTTTCCATCCCTTGAAAAAACCAGAGTGGAAAGGTGGCTTCCGAAAAGAGCAGAAATACGGATAATACTAAAACGGTTTGATATCCTTGGAAGAGATTCAGGCCATAGGCACCGATCAAGATGAGGACTGTAGAAAAAACGGCTAGGAGGATTTTGGCTGAAAATACATTGGAGACCAATTGTGAAAGCGCTTCCTTATTGGATTGATTAAGGGCTACTTCTCGAGGAGCATTCAAGTTGAATCCAAAGCCTACTAAAATATTGAATACAATAATTACGGAAAAGGATAAGTTGACCCATCCAAATTGTTCCGCCCCAATACTTTGAATCAGTAGGGGCATGGAAATGAGGGAAATCAAGATTGTTGAGGACTGAATCAACGCCAGAAAAAGAAAGTTCTGGAGAGACTTATTCCGGATAAAATTCCCAAATGGGATCAACAGATTGATTTTTTCAAACATGGAAGCTTTGGTTTAGACTTCCTGCAAATGCTTTTGGTAGATTCTTCTCAGATATAGAAAGCTAAGGGCTAAAATACCGAAGATGATGGCTCCATAAACCATCCCCTTCATCAATCTAACTTCAGATCTTTTCAAGGGCAGCTTAGGAGAATCAATCAATTGAATTAATGGCGTATTGATGCGGTGGTTGATTTTGGCCATCTCCAGATTTTTCACAATTTCTTCAAAAACTGCAGCGCTAGTTTGAACATCAACTTGTTTGCGGCGGCCATTGACAGTGGCAGTACTTAGCAATGGGTTGGCATTGGGAACGCGATCTTGTTCGGCAGCCAAGGTTCCTAGACTTGCATCAAGAATTGCCCGAACCGAGTCTGCTTGAGCTTGTAAAATACGGAGGTTTTCCCCTGTTTTTTTGGTCTTAGTTTCCAAGTAAAAGGTATTCACCTTGCTCACCAGAGTTTCGTTGAAAAGCTTCGCATACGCCTCATCTTTAGAAGAGACATTTACCTGAATAATACTCAATTTTCGATCTGGCTTGACTACTACTAGCTGTTTTTCTCGGATGATCTTGGCGATTTCCTTAATTACTGAGTCCTGCTTGACCCCATGGTTCTCCTTGGAAGTAGAAAATGTCAGCGACGATAGGTCGATGGTGGAGGCCCATTTAGATTCCAGCTCTTCGAATTCAATAAACCGATCTATCAATAAACTTTCTTTGTTAAAGGGACTCAAGAGTGTTTCTTCTAGCATTCGGTCCGAGCGATACAGCTCCATGATGTTGTCCCCTTGAAAAAGTCCATTCGTCCCTCCTATTCCACCCAAATTAACACCGAGAAGGCTTGCAATCCCTGACATTTGACCAATTCCACCCATTCCTTCTTCTTCCAAAACGAAAGAAGTTTCAGCATGAAAAACAGGGTCTTTTAGTTGAGAATATCCAGCGCCCATACCGGCCCCTAGTACGAAGAATAGCAGGAAAACTTTCCATTTGGAGCTGAAAAATAGTGCCCAATTGATTAAGTTTTGTACCACCTCTTTCAAGGTAAATTGGGAATTCGAAAAATGTGTGTTTCCGCTCATTGGGTTTACTGTTGGTTGATTTGAGAAATAACCAAAGCCAAGGTGGCCAGTCCAGTGGTGACGCCTACTAATTCTCCAAGACGAAGAGGCACCTTTGGTCCTTTACTTGGAATGATCACTTCAGCTCCAGGCTCTACGGCTGGATAGGCTCGAATTCCAAAAGCCCCCTTTGTCCGTTTTACTGCGCCATTTGCATAGACAACATAGGTTTGCTTGCGATTGGCTCTTCGGTCAAACCCGCCTGCGCCATTGATGTAAAACCTAAGGCTACGGCCTTGCTCGTGCCTTAAGGTAGTCGGATAGACTACGTCTCCACGCAAACGAACGGTTTGTAAGAGCTTGGGCACATTTAGAATATCGCCTTCCTCGAGTACCAAATCTTCCTCAGACCCTGGGTTGGCTAATATTTTTTCTAGATTGATGGCGACGGCCTCTGTTTCCTTGATTTTTACAGCTAATCCAGGGGTTTCTGCAGCAATTTGATCCAGAGATTCTCGTTTGGCAGTATTGGCTGTAGAATCCTTTTTTTCCACTTTTTCCTTTGGAAGGTCTCTGAAAAGGCGAATGAGGAGCTCTTCCTGTGCTTCAGGATTGGTTGGATTGGTCTGAAGCTGAACGCGTAGTGCTTCCAAATTTTTCTGTCTACGCACTTGCTCCGACTCGGTGTTAAAAAACTCTGTTTTACGAATCAAGGTAGCACCTTTGGTGTAGGCAAATTGATTGACCCCTCCAGCTCTTTTTATCAAATCAGAGATCCGGTCTACACTAGTTTGAATCGCAAAAATTCCGGGAGAATTGACCTGCCCTTCTACAGAGACGAGTCGCTGCATTGTAAAATTGGCGCGCTTTCGCACGATTACCTGATCGAAGGGCGCCAAGGAAATGGCATTCGGGTTGAAGGATAAGTCTGGATTGATGGAAGTGGTGATGATATCCGATAGCGTTCCTGAATCTGAATCTTCCAGCCTTCTTGCAATTTCAATGTCTTTTATGTTGGCAGATTCTTGCAAGCCCCCGGCGAGGAGAATCAATTCTTCAGGTGTCATTCCTGCCGCATAAGGATAGGTACCCGGACGCTTTACCTCACCCAAGATCTGTATGTAGCGTTCGTTTTGAACGTCATAAATGCTAGAAATACGGATTACATCTTCACGCTGTAATACCACATCTTCTTGGCGGCCTTCCAATACCGCTTGAAGATTTACTTCCAGGACTTCTGAACTGAGATCTCCTTTGGTTCGCAAGATGCTGGCTCGCTGCGTGTAGGCATCACCTTTGAGGCCATCTGCATTTTTGATTAATTGGGTTAGCGTAAGCCCTTCTGTTAGGGAGAAAATTCCAGGTCTAAAGACTGCTCCTTTAATTTGAATTCGGTTGGTGTATCGGTCAATAATTCTTCCTACAGTCACCTCATCGCCTCCTTTAAGGCTAAAAAGTCCCAGTTGGTTTTGATATACATCCGAGATAGAGCGTTGATTTCCGGTGATGCGAGAGATAGAAATGCGATCCTTAAAAGCCAAGTCGGTAAATCCCCCCGCAAAGCGAAGGATGTCCTCTAGGTTGTCCTCAGGGGTGACCTCAAAAACCAAGGGGCGCTTAACTTCCCCCATCACCTTCACTCGAGCGAGATAAGGGTTGACCAGAATCACATCTTGATCTTGTAGCTGCACATCCAAATTGGCTGTTCCATTGATTAGCAGGTCATACACATCTATTTCAGCGATTTTTTTGTTGTTACGGATCAGCTGGATTGCACGCAAGGTTCCCTTATCTGAAGGTCCTCCAGCAGCATAGAGGGCATTGAAAACCGTAGAGAAAGCACTCAAGGTGAAGGTGCCAGGCAAGCGCACTTCATTCAAAATATGCACCTTGATGGTTTTGACATTCCCTAAAGTGACTTGCAAAAATGTTTGAGGATTGGAACCGGACAGCCCGGTGTAAAAGGCAGCAACTCGATTTTTGATGATTCCTTCGGCGGCCTCGATGGTTTTGCCAGACACCGCAATCAAGCCGATGTTATCTAGTAAAATGGACCCTTCTGGGTTTACTGTTGCCTCGTAATATTTCTCAGATTGTCCGTAGATATCCACATAGATCAGGTCTCCTGGACCAAGAATGTAATTTTTTGGGGTAGCCTGGTTTAGGCTCGGCTCAAAACTTAGTTTTCGATTCTTTTGAAAAAACAACTTGCTACCAAAAAGAAGGGAATCGGCTTTTTCTTCTTCCATCAGCTCCTGTGTCTCCATCAAACCCCTGGTGATATCATTCAGGTCTATTTGTTCTCGTGCAGCTCTTTTTGATGCATTCGTGGATCTGGATTTGCTTGACCCTTCAGTCAATCCTTCAATTCTACTGCGAAGCTTTTCTACTTCCCCCGAAGGCATTCCCCGCATTTGTGCCATCATCAAGAAATCTGTACTGCTCAGGCCCGCATCTTGTGCGCGCTTCACGAGTTCCTCGATTTGATCATCACTCAATTGATCTACTCGGATGGTGTTGAGATCGACGTTTTGCTGTGCAAAAGCGATAGTTGGAGCAAGGGCCCAGAAGCAAAGTAGAACTAAAAAGTAGGTAATTTTTTGTATAGAGTTCATTGTGAAATGGAAATTCCTTAGGGTATAGTAGAATCTAATGGATAAAAATCCGTTTAATTCTTAATTATACCAAATGTATTGACAGATTTGACGGAAAGAGACTTCGTTTTGTGGCCTCATTTCAAACCAATTACGCCAAATTTTGGGTCTGAAGTGCTGTCACTATCTAGGGTTTCTCGGCTGATAAACATTTGTCTTGCTTTGGTTAACTTGCAAAAAATTCCATTCATGAACCTTCGATTCCTTATTCTAGCAGTATTTACAGGTCTTTTTTCTTGTCAATCTTCCGACCCAACCTGTACCTTGGATGAGAATCGGTTGGAGGGGCTAGCAAACGTAGAAATTCATAGGTTAGAACAGGAATTTTTCGCAGCGACTAGTGGTGATGAGCTTCGATTTCTCCTTGAAAAATACCCTGACATAGCAGACAAGGTAATGGAACAAGGAACCTACCCCAATTCAGACTCCTTGGCGCAGGAACTGCTGCGTGCAAATCAGGATTCTAATTTTCAGGCCTTAAATGCAGCGGTGGCCAAAGAGTTTGCAGATGTATCCGACATTAAACTGGAGCTGGAACAGGCATTTGCCTATTTGAAAAGTTATTACCCAAACTTTAAGGCCCCTAAGGTATACACCTACGTCTCGGGGTTTGGCCTAGATCTTCTGGTAGAAGAAGACATCTTGGTGATAGGTTTGGACTATTTTTTACCTAGTGATCATGCATTCCAACCTGACTTGCCCAAGTACATCGCCTCCCGATACACACGAAAGTACCTTGTCCCCATGATTGTGTTGGCGATCTCATCGCGCTACAACGAAATTGACAGCAAGGACAATACCCTTTTGGCGGAAATGGTATACTACGGGAAGGCCTACCATTTTGTCAAATCGATCCTTCCATGCACTTCAGATCAATACCTGATTGGATATACTCCCGAACAAATTCAGGCCTGCTGGGACAATGAAGATCTCATTTGGACTCATTTTATTGAGAATGAACTCTTGTTTGAAACCAACCCTTTTGAGATTCGGAAGTACATCGGCGAGGCGCCAAGCACGGATGCGATTAGCATGGATGCTCCCGGTCGGATTGGCCGGTGGATTGGTTGGAATATCGTGGAGGAATATGCGATCCAGCAGGAGCTATCCCTGCCCGAACTGATGCGTGAATCGGATGCAAAAAAATTGTTTAGAGACTCCGGGTACCGGCCTCGGAATGGAGAAGAAAACTAGGGTTTAGCCTCGCGTCTTTCAGGGCTTTTCCTCAGTTTTATGCATTTTTTCGTAGTATTTGCACAGGTGGGTGATTGCACAAGCACTGCATTTTGGGCTTCTGGCCAGGCAAGTATAGCGCCCGTGAAGGATCAGCCAATGGTGCGCCTTGTGAATGTGTTCCTTGGGCAGGTGTTTGACCAATTGCTTTTCTACTTCTAAGGGGGTCTTGGCGGTGAGCGGAACCAATCCCAAGCGTCTAGATACTCGATACACATGCGTATCTACCGCCATATTGGGTTGTTGCCAGATCACGGAAGTGATCACATTGGCCGTTTTTCTCCCCACCCCAGGCAGCTTGACTAGTTCTTCAACTGTTGAAGGGATTTCCCCACCAAAGTTTGAGAGTAGCATTTTTCCAAGCCCAATGAGGTGTTTGGTTTTGTTGTTGGGATAGGATACCGTGCGGATGTAAGGAAAAAGTTCGTCAAAGTGTGTCGCCGCGAGGTGTTCGGCTGTTGGAAAGTGTTTGAACAGTTCTCGGGTCACGATATTGACCCGCTTGTCAGTACATTGGGCGGAAAGGACTACGGCTACCAAAAGCTGAAAAGGATTTTCGTAGTGCAGCTCGGTCTCTGCCACGGGCATGTTTTCAGAAAAATGCTGGATAAAGGCTTCGTATCGCTGTTTTTTAAGCATGGAATCTGTGGCGTTGAACTAGACTTCTAAGTTAGGAAGAGCATCGCTCTTCTAGACTCTTGGCCTGAAAATAATTTCAAGAAGGCGCTCATTTGGTCTAAAGACTAGGGAGAATTCAGTTTCGAATCCGCCATTCTTTAGGGTAATAGTTGTTTACCCGGTTACCCAAATTCTTAATCCATCCCAAGGGGAGATTCTGACATGTAAGCAGTACCCAACCTAGAGGTAGATTATCAAAGACCTGGTCTTTTTTCCGCAAAAAATCCAAAGCTTCCTCTGTGGATAACTCTTGCTGAGGAAACCCGTTTTTGGGCAGCGTAGACAGGGCCCACTCGTGGCTGGGGATCCATTCCTTTCCTTGTTTTTTGCCAAGTTCTACCCCAAAATACCGGACACTCAGCACCTGGGCTAATTTTTCCAGTTC
>JACCDL010607724.1_pt1 | contig 12608 bp, 10 predicted proteins | sample 7441931 | NCBI WGS metagenome assembly JACCDL01 (sample SAMN15323437, study PRJNA562643) | freshwater metagenome | isolation source: river surface water | place: USA:Blue River Watershed | collected 2017-08-16 | reverse complement strand
TGCATCGGTTTGCTGTCCTTCATGGAGTACCACCACCGCCTGCACCGTCTCGCCCCATTTGTCATGCGGCACACCGATCACAGCGACATCACGCACCTTGGGGTGTGCGCCCAACACACCTTCTACTTCGGATGGATAGACGTTTTCACCGCCGGTGATGATCATGTTGCTTTTGCGGTCTACCAGCCAGATGTAGCCGTCCGCATCGCGACGTGCCATGTCGCCTACCGAGCACCATTCACCGTCAAAGGCTTCGGTGGTCTTCTGAGGATTTTTCCAGTACCCGTCGAACACATAGGCGGTACGTGAGAACAGTTCGCCCACCTCGCCGTCAGGCACCTCGCGGCGCTGATCGTCAAGCAGGCGAATCGCGCCGCTCCCAGCCCATTCACGACCAACCGATCCCAGTTTCCTGATCTGCTCATCCGGCCGTAGCAACGTGACCCAGCCGGCCTCGGTCGATCCATACAGCTCGTAAAGTTTGCCGTTGCGAAAATGCTCCAGTATTGCGAGCTTAGTGTCCTTACGCGCCGGAGCCGAGGAAATCAGCAGCTTGCCCACACGGCTCACATCGTGACGTCGCTTCACATCGTCGGGCAATGCCAGCATCATGATGTAATGCGTCGGCACCAGCGACGTAAAGGTCACCTTTTCGCTGGCCAGGGTCGCCAGTAACGCTTCGGGATTGAAACTACGCCGGTCATCGATGATGCAGGTCGCGCCGAGGTGGATAAAGCTGTTGCTGAAATACAGAGAGTTGGCGTGGCAAAGCGGCATCACCAGCAGACCGATGTCATCCCGTGTAAAACCCATTTCGAGTGCGGTGGCCGTGGCGATGAGCGTGTTACCCCGATGCAGCCGAATAGCCCCCTTGGGGCGGCCCGTGGTGCCGGAGGTGTACATCAAGGCGCAGATGTCTCCTTCACCCACTGGCTCGAAAGACGCATCATCCGCAGCCTGTGTGATCAAGTCCTCGTAGGCGTGCCATCCAGCGGAGGGCGGGGCACTGGCATCCGGTAAAACCACATAGCGATTGGCTTTGACCGAAATATCCCCTCGGATGCTGTCCAGCGTTGAACAGAACTCGGGACCCGCAATCACTGCGGCCACCTCGGCGTGATCAAGGATGTAGGTCATTTCGGGTGCGGTCAGCCTGAAGTTGAGAGGGACCACCACCAGACCGGCACGGGCCATGGCCACGTAAATCTCCATCCATTCAATGCGGTTGTAAGCCACCACACCGACACGGTCGCCCTTGGCGAGTCCAAGCTCACGCAGTGCAGCCGCTAGTCGCGTGGCGCGTTCATGCCACTCGGCCCAACTGAGGCTACGTTGCGAGTCGCGCGTGGCGAGTTGATTGGGGCTCAGTCGTGCGTGGGTCGCCACAGCGTCGGCAATTGTGGGCAGGTCAATCATGGCGCGGTTCCAGTCGGGTGTCGTCGGGTGTTGTTAGGTGCGGTCAGGGGCAGTCAGTGGCAGTCAGTGGCAGGTTGGGCATGGATCAGGCATCGGATGGAAATTATCGTATTCTGAATTCAGAGTTCAATTATAATAGCCGAACCGACCCATGTGTGTACAGGAGTCCCATGACGCCCCCCCCCATCACTGAGCAATCCGGCGCTGCCGTGATTGCGCGTTTCCTCAAGCAGCGCGGTGTCAGCCGCGTTTACGGCCTCTGCGGCGGGCACATCATGCCGATATGGATGCGGCTGGATGCTGAGGGAATACGAATCATCGATGTACGCGACGAGCGCGCTGCCGTCTACATGGCGCATGCCGACGCACAGCTCAGCGGCACGCTGGGTGTGGCACTGGTCACCGCGGGTCCCGGCGTGACCAATGCGATGACTGGCATCGCCAATGCACATGTGGCGCGCGCGCCAGTGCTGGTGCTGTCGGGCCTGCCACCCACGGCGCAGGAAAACCGTGGCGCTCTGCAGGACATCGTGCATACCGATTTGGTTCGTGGCATCACGCGGTATGCGCGCACCGTGCGTCATCCGGCGCTGATTCCGCAGGAACTCGCCGAGGCCACAGCCCGCGCACAAGGTGAGGGCGGTGAAGCCGGGCCGGTCTATCTGGACTTTCCGGTCGATACGCTGCGCGCAGAAGTTCCGCGTGCCGTGCAGTTGCCCGAGTTGTTCGACAGCCGCACATCGCTCGCACCACCGCCGCACCCTGCGCAGGTGCAATCCGCGATCGACCTGCTGTGGGCGGCGCGTCGGCCCTTGTTCATCTCGGGACGCGGCGCACAAGGTGCCGGGCCAGTACTGGCTAGCTTGCTGTCGCGCCTTGGCGCGGCTTATCTGGATACCGGAGAGAGTCGTGGTCTGGTCCCCGATGAACACCCCAGTGTGGTGGCTGCCATGCGTGGTACCGTCATGGGACAAGCCGATCTGGTGGTGACCATCGGACGTCGGCTCGATTTCCAACTGGCCTATGGATCTCCCGCGGTGTTTGGTGACGCGAAGTTCCTTCGAATCGCGGATTGCGCTGCCGAACTGCGCGATAACCGTCGCGGTGACCTAGGCATGTTGTGCGATCCCACGCTTGCACTCCAGGCGATTCTTGAGGCCGCGCCTGTCCATGCGCCCTCGACCGATGTCAGCTGGGCTCAAGGTTTGCGCGAGCAGCATCTCAAGCGATCCGAAAAGCTTGCTTCGGGCATGCGCGTTGCGCCTCCCGGCTCGGACGGTCGCATGCACCCCAACCGCGCACTGGCCGCTCTGCGCGATGCCTTGCCCGCTGATGCTATCGTGGTCGCCGACGGTGGCGACTTTCTGAGCTTTGCACGTGTTGGATTGCCTGCAGCTACCTACCTCGACCCAGGTTCGCTGGGTTGCATCGGCATCGGGACAGCATTTGGTATCGCCGCGAGTCTGGTGCATCCAAATCGCACCGTGGTGGTGGCAACCGGGGATGGTGCCTTTGGCTTCAACGCGATGGAGATCGATACAGCGGTTCGACATCGCGTCCCCATCCTGATCCTCGTTGCCAACAACGGCTCGTGGGCCATTGAGGTTCGCGACCAGCAGGAAACCCACGGCAAGGTGGTCGGCACCCATCTACAGTTTGCGGATCACGCCGCAATGGCACGAGCCTTTGGGTTGTACGGCGAGCGTGTCGAGGAGGCCGATCAACTGCCGGACGCGATCACTCGCGCCCTGGCTGAACTTGCCAAAGGCCGCCCGGCCTTACTCGACGTGGTGGTCACGCCCGAGGCTGCATCGTCGGATGCGAAATCGGGCCTTGCCTGGGTGCCCGACCTGCAACCTCTTGGCGCCTGGGACGAGGCCGAGCGAAAGTGGCGTGCGACGTAGGTCTGGTTGGATCTTCGATTACGATCGCATCATGAAAGCATTGCAGTTTTCGCCCTCCCTGGTCGAGCAGGTCCACAAGGCCATCTTGTCCGACATTGTTGCGGGCAAGCTGCCTTCAGGCGGACGAATCATCCAAGAGCAGATTGCGCAGGAACTGGGCGTCTCGCGACAGCCGGTGCAGCAGGCGCTGACGTTGCTCCGCAAGGAAGGTGTGCTGCAGGATGCGCCAGGGCGCGGACTTATGGTCGCGCCATTGGATCTGGAACATGTGCGCAATATGTACGATGTTCGAGCCGTCATCGAAGGCCTGGCGTTTCGAAAAGCTGCTGAAAATGCCGATCGGCTTGCCGCCGACAAGGCTGCAGCTCTGATTCGAGCCGGTCGTAAGGCTGCTAGCAGTGGTTCAGTCGGCGCAATGATCGCGGCGGATATGGCGTTTCACAATTACATTTATGCGCTGTCTGGAAACCCCCTGGTGGTGCCGACGATGGAAACGCACTGGACCCAGGCGCAGCGTGTGATGGGTCAAGTGCTGCTTCGCGAGCACAAGCCGCGCGACATTTGGAACCAGCACGAAGCCTTGCTAGACGCAGTAACTTCGGGCAAGGCGGCGCTTGCCGAGCGCCTGGCCCGTCAACACATCACCGAAGCCGCTGACTTTATGATAGAGCGGCTACAGACCGAGGCGTAACTTGCGTCAACGGTGAATGACGCGATGTGAGCCTTCGGTGTGCATCGCAGGTAACGTCAGAACCCGTGAGCATGCGAACGATGTGGTCGAGTCACTGAACCGGCTGCAGCCCACTGCGTGGAACTGCTGTCACGGTAACAACTACGGTAGGACCATGAACGCATTTGAATTCGACACCCAATTTCGCGAGCGCTTGAATGCGTTGGCCACCTCCAACTTGAGTGATGCCCTGGATCGCTTAGGCATTGCCCATTGTGCTGTCGCCGGCATCACGCCTCGTTGGGGGCGAACCAAAGTGGTGGGGCGAGCTGTCACCATCAAAATGACTGCTGCCGGGGCTGTCCCTGCGCGAGCCCACTTGGGCGTTGATGCCATCGCCAACAGCAAACCCGGTGATGTCATCGTGATCGACAACCGAGGCGATCTGCACAACAACTGCTGGGGTGAAATTCTGGCCCTGGGCGCCCAGCTTCAAGGTGTTTCAGGGGTGGTGGTGGATGGCGCCGCACGGGACGTCGATGCCTGTGAGGCTTTCGGTTTCCCGGTACACGCGCGAGGAACTGTGCCGATGACGGCACGCGGTCGCATTGTTCAGGAAGACTGGAATGTGCCGGTTCGGGTTGGCGATGCCGCCGTTCGACCGGGCGATGTGATCGTGGCTGATATCAACGGTGTGGTGGTAATTCCCATCGAGCGTTTGCCCGACGTGGTGTCTTCGGCCGAAGAGATCATGGCCAAGGAAAACGCCATGTTGGAGGCCATGAGGAAAGGGGAGTCCATTCAAGCAGTGGACCGCCGCTTCAACTATGAAACGATGCTTCGCGCTCCCAGTTCAGACAAGAACAACCCCTAACCCCATACCCGCCTCCACCGCTTCAGAAGCGAAAAAAAGGCGGGTGGGTCCAGGACCTCAGTCGGGGCAGCCCAATTGATCAGCCAAGTCAGTCAGGCTTTGGGCGTGCATGTCGTTGCCTGCCTGGGGTGAAACGTCCTTGGGGCGGGCGTTGCCAAATTCCAGCGGACGCTCGATGTAGGCAGTGTGAAGACCGCACTGCCGTGCTGCAGCCAGATCGTCGTGGTGGGCGGCCACCAGCATGACCTCTTCAGGTTTCACACCAAACACGTTCGCGACACCCAGGTAGGTGGCCGGGTCGGGCTTGTAGGCGCGAAAGACCTCGGCGCTCAGCAAACAATCCCAGGCCAGGGAGCCGTTTTTTGCAAGATGCGTCAGCAGAGCCAAATTTCCGTTGGACAAACTGCAGGTGGTGAAGCGTTGTCTGAGTCGTTGCAGGCCACGTGCGCTGTCGTCCCAGGGGCGCAGGCGGTGACAAGCCAGGTTGAGATGCTGACGCTGGGATTCGCTCAGGTCTTGCAAGCCAAAGTCCGGCAGGATGCGGTCCAGGATCATGCGGTGCAAATCGTCGATGCGCGTCCAACCGAGCTCGCCGGAACGCACCCGTTGCATGGCTGGTTGATAGCCTGCGCGCCAGGCCAGGGCGAATGCATCGGCATCGATTTCTGGCGCCACGGCCTGAATCTCCCGCTGGATGCTGCCATGCCAGTCCACCACAGTGCCAAAGACATCGAACGCCAGCACCTTGACTTGAGAACTGAGCGGGTGGGAGGTGGACATGGGGTTTCCTTCAATTAGGGAGCCGCAATCGTCAGTCATCTTGCGAAAGGATGCGGGGCGGGTGCTGTTGAAATTTAATACGACTGTAAAAGTTGACTCAGTGCTTGTGTGTGCTGTGGTCGTGCGACGCAGTGGGTGGTTTGCCGGACAACGTCCGAGCAACCTGCACAGTCCCCCGCATGCCTGCCTCATAGTGTCCGGGCACCAAGCAGGCCATCTCCAACACCACCTCGTGGGGGAAGTGAACCACCAACTCACCGCTTTCACCCGCTTTCAGTTCGATCGAGACGCCACTGGCGTGCACATGGTGATCGTTACCGCCCTTTTTCATGGCCTCGGCGTGTTCGCGGATGTCGCTGCTGGTGCCTAGCACCAACTCATGAGGCACCCGGCCTTCATTGCGGACCACGAAGCGTATCGTTTCACCTGCCAGGATTTGCAAGGTGTCGGGGGTGAAGCGCATCGTGTCATTCATCCGAATCTCAACACTTCGGCTGACGATCATGCTGGTCAAACCGGTCGAAGCGCTGTGGTGTGATGGGTCTTCCGCTGCGCTGCTGCTGTGGGCGTGGGTTCCGAGGTACTCGGGATGTCGTTCCAGCCATTGCCAGGCTCCATAGCTGCTCAAGCTGACCAGAATGCCACCGATCACGGTGTAATACGTGCTGCTGCGTTGCCACCGAAACGCCCCATTGAGCGCCATGGCCAGTACCGAAATCAAAAAGCCCAGCGGCACTACCCACGAACTGCGAGCAGGTGAATCGGGAAAATGCTGCAACCCGCCGGTGAAAAAGCCCAGTCCTATAGACAGCAAAGCACCCAAGACCAGGGTATGGAAGAGGTTGGTCGGTGGTTCGTCGGAGGCATCCGACAGCCGATGCTCCATCGTGGCGCCCACCACAAAGAGCAGAACACCGACTGCGGCTGTCCACAGCGAGCGTTCACCGCTGAAAAAACCGTGGTTGACGGCGCCGGAGATGAAGCTGATGCCACTGCATTTCAGCAGCATCGCGCCGTGATGAAGTTGGAAACGGTGGCTCATGCGGTTGTGGGGGGCAGAAAAAAGTCAGTGGATATGAAAATTGATGCTTGCAGGGTTCATTGTCAATTTCTATTCGCTAATTTGCAATGCAAAAAGCAAAGAACCGGCATCTTGCGTATGGGCTTTCGCTGAAACCCGGCAGCATCATGGAGTAGGCTTGGCGAATGATCTTCGGTTGACTGTGCCAGCGCAAGGTGATGCAGGATTTCATGCGATGATCCAATGGATAAGGCTAGGCACTGGATATGGCCCCAAATTTGCGACAATTTTGATTGTCACCGCCACAACGAGATCTCCTGACCTTACGCCCCCATGCTTGCTGTCACTTCCCGAATGAGCTTGTTACGCCAGACCTTTCGCTTGGCCAAGTTAGAGCTTCTATTGGTTTTTTCACAAACCAAATGGTTGGTGACGGTTTGTGTTGTCGGCATGATCCCGGCTCTCTACTTGCTGATTTACCTCTCCAGCATGTGGGACCCTGCTTCGCACACCCGTTACTTGCGGGTCGGGCTTGTCAACCAGGACAAAGGGTATACCTACCGAGATCAGATGGTTGAAATGGGGGGTGAGTTGGTCTCCCACTTGCTGCGCAAAGCTGACCTGGGCTATTTTCCACTGGCCAATCCTGAGATGGCTCGCGATCTCGTCCGGTCGGGTGAACTGGCTTTTGCTGTCATCATCCCGCCGGATTTTTCCGCATTGGCTCTGCCGGCTCGAATGGCCGATGAGGGACGCCTGGAGGTCTATGCCTCTGCTGGAAACAACTATCAAACCTACTTGATTGCCAAAAAATATGCAGAGGAGTTGGACGCCGAGTTGAATCAACGGCTGAATGAACAGCGCTGGAAGTTTGTGTTGACTTCTTCATTGGCCAGCAATGATTTGATCGAACTCAAATCTGCAATGACGCAGCTACAAAACGGAACACAGGAGCTCAACACAGGACTGCAAGCTATCAATCGAAACAGCGGACGTATCACGCAAGGCGTTACCCAGATGGGCGATGAGGTGAACAAGCTGATCACCGGCAGTCAGCAAGTGGGGCAATTTCTCAGAGGCATAGAAACCGGCCTGCCACCTCCCGAGGACGTCCGTCGACTGCGTATCGGGGCGGAAGAGTTGGCTGCTGCCCATCATGAAGTCGACAAGGCCTTGGGCAATTTGCATGCGGGCAGTGTGCGCTTGACGCAAGGCGTTGAGCAATTTAAACAGAATCAGCCGAACGTTCCGTTTTTCTCCTCCAGCCTTCTTGAAGCATTGGATCCTCTTCAAACCGGACTGGTCGATTTGAAAGAGGGTCTTTTCAAGGTGCAATCGGGGCACAAGCAACTCACGAGTGGGTCAGAGTCCATGCGTGAATCGGTCAAAACATTGGCGTTTGGTGTGCGAGATTTGCGATCGGGGGTTCGCCAGGTGGTTGGCAAGTTGCCCGAGAACGCGCAACTGATTCAATTGGGGCAAAGCGCGACAGACCTGGCCTTGGCTCAAGCGCAATTGGACCAGGGGCTGCGAAAAGTCAGCGATGGCGGGGTGTTTCTTCAATCCTCGACACAACTGCTGCTCAACAGAATGCCCACACAGGTCAACCTGATTGATGGTAGCCCTGAAGGGCTGGCGCATTCGGTGATTTCTGAATTGAGAGTGGTGTCGCCAGTCAGCCATCTGGGGGCCGCCATGGTACCCAATGTCATACCGGTGGCCATGTGGTTGGGGGCTGGACTTTCTGTATTTTTGATCAGGGGTCGACATATCGCCCTGGTGGCTCGGCGCTACAGCGACGGGGCCAAGCTGTTGGGGAAAGCGGTGGTTCCACTGTGCATGGTAGGCTTGCAGTCAGTGTTGTCGATGGGGGTGCTGAGGTTGTGGTTTGAGATTCAGGTGGATCACCTGCTGGCCTGGGTAAGCCTGATGGCCTGTACCAGCATGGCCTTCGTCTTTGTGCTTTTGCTGTTCATTCGGCTGGCTGGCGATATGGGAAAAGCGCTGGCGATGTTGTTGCTTGCCTTGCAAATTTCCGCCTCGGGGGGCGTTGTGCCCATTGAACTCAGCAGCGAATTTTTCTCAGTCCTCAGTCCATGGCTGCCCATGACCTGGGTGGTACAAGGGCTCAAGGCTGCCATGTTCGATGCCTATGCTGGAGATTGGATCAAGCCACTGAGCTTGACACTGCTGCTCACCACTGTCTGTGCACTGATCACCATGAAAATAAGCCGGTGGCAGTATTGCCGCGCAAGCCGCTTGCGGCTCTCACTGGATGTATAGGTACATCGCAGCAGCTTTTACAGTCAGTCGAGTCGCTCAGCCGGGCAAGGTTGCCACAAGATTGCGATCAAAGATCGATATCGTCCAGACCCGACAGCCCCGCAAGGTCTTCCGACTCCAACCAACCCGATAAGCCTTGCTGCAACAAAGAACCGGCCACCACACCCAACGCTGTGCTGGCGATGAGGCCGGGATTCAAGAATTGTTGCGAAGGTGTTGTGCCAGCCGAAGGGGGCGGTGACTGATCCTTGGGGTTTGAGTTCGACAGCCGATCCAGCGCACGCTGCGCAATCAACAAACGCTGCACCAAGATATACAAGGCGTCGGGCTGACGCGTGCAGGCTTGCACAATCAAGGCTTCTGCCACAGGGTCTTTGTGGGGCACCCGGACTTGAATCAGGTCATGCAGAAACTTTTGCAGCAGTTCACGTTCGTCTAGTGTCATGGGTGGCTTTCGGCTGTGGTGAAGACCTCTGTGAGGAATATTACCCCGTGATCGGATTCGGTGAAAGTTCAGGGCGAGAGAAATTTGGTTTGGGGATCAAAACAGACTATCAACGCAGGCGATGCGTGAGGCGCCTGGGTAGACAGGTACTGTCGAATGAAGGGGGCAGGTTCCCAAGGCGATGTGTAACCGCTCCAGATGGCATGGGAGACGATATGGGGCTGGCCGTTGACGTGCTGGAGCAGGACCACGGCAGGAAACAACTCGTCAAACACCACTTCGGCCAAGGCCCAATTCGCGTTGGACAGCAGTGTCTTGATCTGCGCGGAATTCGACCCCGGAGGGCTGTAATCCTGTATCAGCTTTTCAATGGTGTGATGCTGAGATGTCTGTGGAGGGATGTGAGTGACTCCTTCACAGTCCCGAGTGAGCTGGTTCCATGTGTCTTGGGCGATGCCTCGCACATCAAATTCTTTCTCATTCACAACCCACAGCTGCCTACCGTCTTTTTCGCGCCATGACACATGGTTCAAGACAACGCCCATGCCCACGATCAGCAGCAGGTAGAGGGAGGCTCTGCGGGTCATGGTGAGCCAGGTGACGGTTCAAAATGGAAGGCTAGCTGGGCGTCAGCGTTTGATGCCTGCGCCGCTGAACGCGTTCGCCGTTGAAACGTTTTGCGCGAGGCATGCTTGTCGATGACGGATTGTTTGCCTGCTTTGACCTCAGCGGTCTGGCGTCTCGCATGCAGCCGTTGCTTGGCCTCACGGGTGGCCATTGCCAGATCGACGACCGGCTGCGGGATGTCGATGGCAGGACTGGCCTGAGAACGCACGTGTGGGGGCATTAGCCACGGTTCCAGCAACCAAGAATCAGGTACATGCCGCATCGAGGGGAGCCATCGCCTGACAAACCTGCCATGGGGATCATGGTCTTGCGCCTGTTTGATCGGGTTGTACACGCGCGTTGTGTTGATTCCTGTCGTACCCGACTGCATTTGCAATTGGCTCCAGTGAATGCCTGGCTCGTAGTCCAAAAATTGGGTGGCCAGCCATTCGCCAACAGGACGCCAATGCAGCCAAAGGGGGTAGGCCGCCACGGACACCAGCATGGCACGCATGCGAAAGTTAAGCCAACCTGTTTCCCTCAGCATGGTGACGCAAGCATCCACCATGGGCCAACCGGTGCGGGCTTCCTTGAGTGCTTCAAAGTGCTCGGTGTTGAACTCACTTTCACGAAGATCGTCGTAGCCGCGATGCATATTGCGCCATTCAATCTCGGGTTCGCTCTCGAGTTTTTGAATGAAATGGCAATGCCAATAGAGACGGCTGATGAAAGCGCTCAAGCCAGCTCGGTGTCGGCTGGCCTGAGGTGGCAGGCACTCCATGTGTGACCGAGTCCTTTGAACCACTTCGCGCATGCTGATACAGCCATAGGCCAAATAGGCCGACAGTCGCGAACAACTGTCGGGCGCGGACAGGGGGGATGAAATGCCGCCGCGGTAACCCATGCTGCGCGCATTCAGAAAACTGTGGAGTGTGTTCAGGGCCAGCGTTCGTCCCCCTCGTTGTCTCAGCGCTGGGTTGTGCCGCAAGTCAGGGGGCGCGAGCATTGAAAACGGCGCTTCGGTGGGCCGAGACCAAAACGTCACCGACTCAGGGTTTCGAGTCGGAGATGCCATGTGCTGTTCCCATGCGCTTTGCCACAGGGAGCGAGATGTCAATTTGCGGACAACACCAAATTGGGGCAGTTCCTGCCAGACAACGCCATGATCCCGGCACCAGCGGGCCACCTGGCGATCGCGTTGGAAGGTGAAGTTATTGCCCGTTTCTTCGTGCGAGTACATCCTGCCAAATGGCGCGACCTGCCAAAGCCGAGTCAATACCTCAGTCAACTCACCTTGATGAATTTCCATGCGGCCACCCAGGGTGCGCAACTGCGCATCCAGGACTTGCAAGGACTCTCGAATGAATTCAAAGTGCTGCAGTGCTGCATCGGACTGGGCCCAGAGTTCTGGTTCCACGATGTAAACGCAGCGCACCGGGCCTTGCCGAGCTGCTTCATGCAGTGCAGCATGGTCTTGCCATCGCAAGTCGCGCTTGAACCACACCAACGAGTATGTCATGGCGTCGATGGGGCGGGTTTGTTTTTCCGGCAAGCGTCTGAACAGTAGAGCACGTGCTCCCAGTTTTTGGCCCAATGTTTGCGCCATGTCATGTCGCGTCCGCAGGCTTGACAGGGCTTGCTGGGAAGGGCTTGCTTGTTGCCTTTGAATGTGGTCTTTGGCGCCATGGAAGTGCAGCTTCGCTGTGTGTGTCTCGTTGTATGCCTGGGCTAGACCGACTGGCCGCAGGACAGCTTCCCGCAATGGGCGACGCCACGCTGGGACTCTGCGGTTGTCATGATTGGAGCTGCTCCAGCGTCACGTATTCCAGCGCACGGCTGTGTGTGCTCTCCAGGATGACCTTGGGGGCCACACCCGCCTCAAACGCCTCTTTCCACCTGAGTGCGCACAAACACCATCGATCTCCCGCCTTGAGGCCCGGGAATCGATAGTCGGGTCGCGGCGTGATCAGATCGTTACCCCGTTGACGAGAGAAGTCCAGGAATGCCTGGGTCACTTTGGCGCAAATGACATGACTGCCTTGATCGCGCTCGTCTGTTTGACAGCATCCATCACGAAAGTAACCCGTGAGAGGATCGTAGGAGCAGGGTACCAGTGGGGTGCCAAGGACGTTTAAGGGTTCTGAATTCATCGATGAACTTTCGGACGGCTGATGTCATCATCCTGTCGGATGCTGTGCCCAGCAAAACTGGAGCGGGTTTTTCAGGCTTGTCGCTCAGTGAGGTCAATGCCCTCGTGTTGCGCAATTTTTTCCAGCGCGTTTTCAAACAGTGAGCGAGCAGAGCCTGCAAGGGAATGCAGGTAGGCATGGAGATGGGCATCATCCTCATGCCGGTTCAAACATTCCTGGCTGTATGCCTCGAAGCTGGCCAGTTGTGAAATGAGTTCGGCCACATGCCTTGGGCATTCACACACAACATTCGTCGAGATGCCAGCGACGCGTTGCAGTATTTCGTCGGAGTACTTGCGGCGTGTCAGGACGGCGCCTGTTGTTCCAAACGCCTGTGCCGGTGCCGGGTCGATAAACAACACCGACTGGATGAGTTCGGCCAGCTCGCTGTCGGCAATGGGTTCCCGCCTGACTTTCAGC
>JACCDL011387486.1_pt1 | contig 12617 bp, 24 predicted proteins | sample 7441931 | NCBI WGS metagenome assembly JACCDL01 (sample SAMN15323437, study PRJNA562643) | freshwater metagenome | isolation source: river surface water | place: USA:Blue River Watershed | collected 2017-08-16 | reverse complement strand
TCGGCATCGTATTACACTTGCCCATCAACATTCACCTGTGCGCATGCGCTGATCACGGGAATCTTCTTTAACAGAATTTTAACAAAATAATTTTGGTTGTATAAAAGTATAATCATTATCTTTGTATCCTAAATTATTTTATATGAGTATTAAACTAAAAAAGTTTGACAGAGATTGTTTCTTTGATTATGTTAAAATGTTTTATGGTAAAGGTGAAACGACCAACTACTTTACTGATAAAGAAATTAATGTTGGTATTGATGAGTACCTTGAAATTGTTACTAAAAGTTATTGGGGTGATGGTGACACAGCTGATAGAGAAAATGTGTTTATCATCATGATGTCCAATAGACATAATAAAATTGAAAAAGAAATTAAGAAGTTAAAGAAACAATTAACACAATACCCTAAACTTAAAGAGAAAACATTGAAGAATGTTTGTGAAGTTGTTAGAGGATATTGTTACACCATTTAAAATAATAATATGAAAGAGATTAAAAATTTTAAGGACATTGAGAACCTTTCCTTTATGTGTATGGTTAATCCCAAGAAACCTACGAATCAAAAATATTGGGAGTGGGAAGTTGACTATGAACAAAAAGTAACAGAGAATGCTGACTTATTTTTTAACACATTTAAGAAGGGTGGTAAAAAAATACAGAAAGACCTTTTTGAGTTTCTTGAAATGTATTATCATTTGAAGATACTACCAGAGGTAAAAGGATTAACTATGTACCACGGAATTAGACAAGTGTTATGTTTACAAATACTTAATGGTAAACCTTACATACACTACCAAAACAAAATAGAATCAAATTTTGATGAAGTTAGTGATTATGAAAATGACAACACACACGAAATAAAAGGTAAACACCAATTTGATTATGACCCTAGAATTTGGGACTTTAAGAATTTACTATTAGGTATTTTTAGTAGATACAACAGATAATATGAAGAACCCACGAAATAGTCGTGGGTTTTTTGTTACCAATAGATTTCAATTTTGCATGCGATCTGCGGTTGCATTTTGTTTCGCATAGTACACCAGTCCCCACATGCGAAACAATATCAAAACTGGCCCGGACGGGGATCACAGGGAAAAAATAATTTAAAAAAAAATATAGATTTATTTGTTTTATAAGTTTATGTGTCGTATCTTTGTATTCACAAAACAATACTACTATGAGAAGAAACGCACAACGAATTATTGATTTAAGAACAGAGTTAATTAATGAGATTAAAAACTTTGTTAACGGAACAGGTGATAAGTTAGAGTTTACTACAACCTTTAATGTTGGTGTAGATACTATTGAGTTTGATGACGACTACCAAAAGATAATGAGAACCGCCGAGTATATTACTAACGATGGTTTTATTATTGATGAGGAGGGAACAGAAGTACCCTTAGATGAATTAGGTACGGTGGAATTAGGTTTTATATTAGATGAGTTAGAACAAAATAAATTTGAAATTTTTTAAAATAAATTATATGAACCAAATTGAATGTGATAATTGTGGGAACCATTGGCACAAATATTTGATTAACGAAACAGAAGATGGTCAAAATCTTTGTGAACATTGTTGGGGTTTTAAAAATGAAGATGAAGTGACCGAAAATAATTAAAAAAAAAATATAGATTTATTTGTTTTATACAAATATGTTTCGTAACTTTGTGAAACAATTTAACTAACAATAAAAATTTAACAACTATGGGTACTATTAAACTTAGCCAAAATGTAAGGGTTTCCGACCCTTGTTATGACAACGATGTATGGTGTAAAACCAAATTGACCAATGTACTACCTGGTAATTACAATGTGTTTATTGAGAAAGGTGATGAACACGGATGGGGTACAAGAGTTAAAAGTGTACGAGTGATACACGAAGATTTTAGTGATACTAATATGTGGGAAGAACATAGTGAGATTGGTGTAGATAGTGGACAGGCTGGTATATTTTGTGAAACAAGTTACAGAAACGATACTATAGCCGAAAGTATTGAAACCCCACGAGGTAGATTTGAATTGGACTTTAACGATGGTGAGGGTGACAAGTGGTATGGGAAGATGTGTAACTTTACTTTAAGTGATGACCAATATGGGATTTACGAAACGGGTGTGGTTACAAGTAGTGGACTTGGTGACGGAGGTTACCCACTTGAAGTGATTAAAGAAAGAAACGGATACATTGTAGGTATGAGAATTACATACTTGTTTGATGAAGAAGAATATGAGGAGGAAGAAGAATATGCTGATGAAGAATAAAAATTTATAAAAACATAAAAAAATATTTGGAATATTAAATTATGTTTTGTACCTTTGTATAACATTTGAATTTATTAATTTTAACCAACTCGGGAACAGGAGAACTGAACAACTTGCATCATGCAAAAAAATAATATAAAGGTGTTGTTCACCACCAACTTGGGAATGTTTAAGTTCCACGAAGTGAACAGAGATTTTGAAACCGCAGAAAGTAAAAACCGAATTAAACGAATTGCGGAAAATATGATAAGTAAGGGTGTATTACCTATACCTATTATTGTAACCAAGAACAAGTTTTATGTTGTTGATGGACAACACCGACTTAACGCGGCTTACACAGCAGGTAAAGGTATTTACTACATTGTTGATGAAACAATACCTGAAACCGCTAAAGGTATTTTTGACGCCGCTAAAGGTATGAACCGCGACGCGAAGGTATGGGGTAAAGTTGACTACATACACGGACTTGCTAAACAAGGAAACCAAAACTACAAGTTGTTAGAATTTTTTGGTGAGAAGTACCCAATGTTTAGTTTGACAGAACGAATTATGTTGTTGATGAATAGTGGTAGTAAGAGTGTGGACAAAGTTGATTTTGCTGACGGAAAGTTTGAGATTACAAACTTGAAGAAAGCTGAACAATGGGCGGGTTACTTGTTAGAGTTGAAACCTTACTTTGATAAAGGGTACAACAAGAGTGTATTTGTACGAACAATGTTGACCATTTTAGAGAAGAAGAAAGAGTTTAAGTTTGAGGAGTTTTTACACAAAGTTAAACTACGACCAACAAGTATTAAAGTTTGTGGAGATAAAAAGAGTTACGCGGAAATGATTGAGGAGATTTATAACTACAAACGAAAGAGTGACGAGAAGTTGAATTTGAGATTTTAAGAGTTGGTTGATTAATAAAGTGTAGTTGGTGAAAAGGGTGTTCTTCGGAACACCTTTTTTCGTTATCCATTTACCATCTCCAACAGAGTCTGCATCCTGAGTTGATCCGAATGTTGTTTCGCATGTCCCGACTATTCCCCATGTGCGAAACAATTTCAGGAATGGGCCCACAGGTGGATCACACTGAGAAAAAATAAATTAAAATTTTTATGAGAAAAACTTTGGTACATTAAATATAAATTCGTATCTTTGTATTGTAATTAATTAACAACCTAAATTTACAATTATGACTGAAAGAACTGAGCAGATTTTAAACACAACCAATTTAAATTGGAAAGTGAAACAAGAAGGACTTGTAACTGAAAGTGGAGTTGCCGTTGAAGGACACACCGCATTAGTACGAGAAGACAACAACGCAATATTAAGTGTTATGAGTGATGGTTACTACCCATACCAAAACCACGAACTGATTGAGTTGTTAGATAAAGTAAGTAACCAAACGGGATTAGAAGTTGTAAAGGGTGGTGACTTTAAAGGTGGCCGTAGAGTATTTGTACAATTAAAGAGTGCAGACTTACGATTAGGGAATGATAAGATTGAAGGTTACTTGACGGGTATTAATAGTTTTGATGGAAGTACAAGTTTAGCCTTTGGCCCAAGTAACATTACCATTAGTTGTATGAACACATTTTTTGCAGCCTTTAAACAAATGGAAACAAAAATTAGACACACCAAAAATATGGTTATTAAGGTGGATGAGTTTTGTAGAAGTTTGGAAAACATTTTGGAGGATGAACAACAGATGTTTAGAAACATTGAGAAGTTAAGTGAGAACAGATTTACTGATAAGATTAAGGATGAGGTGATTAGAGGTTTGTTTAATATTAAACACGATGTTGATTTAAAAGATGACGAACAAACGAGTACCCAACTTAAAAACAAGTTAAGTAGATTTTATATTGACCTTAACGGAGAGTTACAACAGAAAGGTGACAACTTGTGGGGATTGTTTAGTGGAGTTACGAAGTACACCACACATAGTTTAAGTAAAGGTGACAACACCGAAGCTAAGATGTTTGATGTGTACGGACAAAGAGAGAAACAGATTTTTAGAAACTTAGTAGAATTGGTGTAATGATTTAGTTTGTTGGTTGAAACCCTCGGGATTATATCTCGGGGGTTTTTTGTTATCATCATTCTGATTTGCGCGCAGCGCTGATATCAGCGCGAATGTTGTTTCGCATACATAACTCATTGATTATCAACTATACTTTACGTGCGAAACAATATCGACTGATCTGCGCGCGCTGTTGCAAATGCATTTGCGCTGGTAAATTTGTGCGAAACAATATGCTACCTGGCTGATCTGATCTGCGCCAGAATTCCTGAAAAAATAAATTTAAAAAATTTACGAGAAAAAGTTTTGTATATTAAAAATAAATTCGTACCTTTGTATTGTCAATTTAATAATAACAAACTCGTGGACAGGAGAACATCTGAACACCTACTACTATGGGATTAGATATGTATTTAACCAAGAAGACTTATGTGAAACAATGGGATTTTAAAACCCCCGAAGAACAATTTGAAGTGGTTGTTAAGAAGGGTGGAGTTACTTACCCTAACATTAACCCAAAGAAAGTTACCTATGTAGAAGAAGAGGTAATGTATTGGAGAAAGGCAAACCACATACATAATTGGTTTGTGGAGAATACCCAAGAAGGTAATGACAACTGCCAAACGAGTTATGTTGATAGAGAGAAGATTGAAGAACTTGTTGGGATACTAAACCAAGTTAAAGATAGTTTAGAGAAAAGCCCAAAGGTTAAACGACAAGTGGTAAGTGGGTATAGTAATGGTGGTGAGACTTACGAAGAGATTGAAGTGTTTGGAGATACGAGTGTGGCGGAAGAGTTATTACCAACACAGAGTGGGTTCTTCTTTGGGGGAACTGAATATGGTGAATACTACTTGGGTACAATTATTGAGACTTTGGAAGTATTGGAGAAGGAGTTGGAAGATGAGAACAACACAGATTTTTATTACCACGCTAGTTGGTAATACATTGGGGGGATTAAGTTCCCCCCCATTTATCATTATTAACACAAAAATTATTAACAATGAGTTTTGAAATGTACACACCCGCAGGAGACAGAGCCTGCCAAACACAACTGAATAAGATTGTGAAGTTTATTGAAAAAGGTAAAGGTATTACACCTGAAACAATTGGGACAATGTATGTTAATGCATTGGAAACCATTAAGGTTAAACACCCCGAAGTGTATGATACTGAACCTGAATGGCATTTAAAAGACAGAATTAAGAAGGCACTTGCCAAGAACTTTTACGACCAAACCAAATTTATTTAACACTTAAAAAATACGACTATGCCAAATTGGTGCCACAACTACATTACGATTAGTGGGGACAAAGAAAAGATGAAACCCATTTACGATTTTTTTAAAGACAAAGAAACAACAGAAGCGGATTGTTTGGTTATGAGTAGCCTTGTACCGCATGATGAGGAGTACGAAAAGATTGAAGCGAGTGGTGAATACCTACTTAACCCACAGGTAAACTTTTACGGAACGAAGTGGGACTTTAGCATTGGTAATGCTAATGTACACGACATTACAGAAGAGTGTATTACATTTAGCCCACAAACAGCTTGGAGCCCACCGAGTGAATTTTGTAGACGACTAACTGCAAAGTATGATGTACGAGTGGAGATTAAGTTTGATGAACCAGGTATAGGATTTGTTGGTGAGGAGGAGTTTGAAGGTGGAGAGATGACAGGACAAATTTTTTATGAGGACTACTTGGAGGGTATGTACCATTTACAACCCGAAGACTTTTGGGAGTGTGAGGTAGAAAACAATATGACATATTGTAAAGAAGAAGGTAAGACATTTGAGGAGACACGACAAGATATGTTTAGTTTTATTACCAAAGAGAGTGAGATTAAACAATTGAAGGATGTGTATGACGAGATTGAAGTAGAAGTAGAAGAATAGTAGTAGTTGTTAATTGACAAGAACCCCGACAGAGATGTTGGGGTTTTTTGTTATCCCAAGTAGATGTAACCTTACATCATCATCTGTGATCAGATCTGCGGATGTTGTTTCGCATGTGCGATACAATATCGACAGTGCTAACAGCGCATGTTCCCGTAGTTCCCAATGTTCCCGATGTTCCCAAGAATATGTACCCGAAGTACCCGATGTTCCCATAAAAAGGTACCACAAGTACCCGAAGTACCATCTGTGCCGCAGATCATCGGATATTGTTTCGCACACTAACTAATTGATTATCAAGGTCTACCCCACGTGCGAAACAATATCGGTGTGTTGTTTTTGCGCCGATCGTAATCTTCTTACAATCAAGATTGCTGCATTATCTGGCAATCGTGCGAAACAATATTCACCTGATGCTGATCAGAATGACAAGCTTGTCAAAAATTGTCACAAAAATTTGGTTTATAACTTTATGTTTCGTATCTTTGTATACTAAAATAAACAATATAAATTTATGGGTTACACACATTATTGGGATTTAAAAACACCCACAGCAAGCACAAGAGAACAGGTGAAGACAGCATTTGCAGAAGTTGCAATATTGTTTGACAAATTACCACAGAATAGTACTTCCGCAGGAGGGTATTATGTGGATGAGAAGTTAAGGTTATTTGGAGGCAATGGTACTGGTAAGTTGCATGTTAATGAAGAAGCATTAATTTTTAACGGAGATGCGAAACAAAGTTTAGACCACGAGACATTTTACTTTGACATTACGAACCTGAGTGAGTTTAACTTTTGCAAGACTGCACGCAAGCCCTACGACTTTGCAGTGTGTGTGGCATTACTTGCAATGGCAAACCATATTGATGGTTTTGAGTTTAGCAGTGATGGAGGTTTAGATGATTGGAAACCAGCAATTGAGTTTTACAATGAGAAGGTGGGCTACATTAGTGAGAACCTAAAGCTGCAGGTGAGCAAGTTAACTAATTTAGTTGAAGCTTAATTTGGATTGTGAAGATATATTTTGTATATTTGTAAACTTATAATAATAACTTATGAAACCAATTGTAATTCAACTGAATGAAGAAGTAGTGATTAGTGATCCTTCCAACCAAGTGGGGGACACGCTGCAGTTTGACAATGTTAAGCCAGGTAACTTTTATGTGTTCCATAAAACATACCAATGTGGTGAGGGGGGAGAAAAGATTGGACAATTGATGGTTGTGCACGAGGAACATTTAAATGATGTATTACCCTGGATAAAGAAAGGGTTGACCATTAGTGTAAAGAGTGGGCTTGCAGGTATTTTTACTAAGGACACTTACCGCAATGACAGCATATTCCTGAAGAAGTCAGGATTAACATTAGGATTACCTGCGGGGTTTGTACCTGAGGGTAGTGATTGGTTTGGGCACATGTTTGAGAAAGTAAGTAACGCGGATAAACACGGGACATACTTTAAGGGTTGTGTATGTAATACACCAGCCACTGATAGAACATATGAAGTACACGTAGCAAGGTTCCGTAGACGACCTGTGGGTATTATGATTGACTTTGGTTTAGATAACACCCGATATGCAAAGTATGATTGGTGGACAGCAAACAAACCTGTAACGGCATTATAAGATGGTTAAAGAACACAAACAAATATATGGACCAAGAAAACTTGAGGGTGAGCTCGAGATTAGTGACTTCAACGAGTGGGCTAAGAAGTATCAGGTTTCAACATTACACATTGAGCCTTCCAACCAACATAGGATGGATTACTACAGAGACAAGTTATCCATCATACAAGATAAAGAGCCGATCACACTGAAGGACTCGTTAATAATTGCTTCGCATGAGGTAAGAGAAGAATTAATTAAAATATTAAAGTAAACACACAAACAAACAGTATATGAAAGTTAACAGATTAGCAGACGGTGTATTCTCGAGAATTGTAGGGAATAGTAGAGAGATTAGCTCCTATGACAGGTTTATGAATCTTGAGTCTGAAATCACATCCAGTGAAGGTGTATCTAAACACCTAAGTCCATACAAGGAACTGGTCAGTAAGAACAAATCAATCTTCCAAAAATTAGCACAGTATGAGGATCTGATCATGTTGTATCGCATCCGTGAGAACCTCGACATCCAACTGTCTACTCAACGTGAGTATGTCTATGCGAGACAAAGTTGTCCCCGATCTGATACCAGAAATCAGGACATCCGAATCTGTATTGCCAAGACTGAGTTCCATGATGTAAACAATTTACAGTCAGATGTTGTTCTTATGGAGAAGGCATCCAAGAAGATTCGTGAGCAAATCGATGGTTTAATCTACGAAAAGGAGAGAGCCTTAGCAACCCGTGCTGTTAGGAAATCAAAACAAAATTTGTAATATTCGAAAAAAAGTCGTAACTTTATGAGTATGACCAAGCAGGAATCCCAACAGTTTGATTTCTATTTCAAAGAAATCGTGCAGGAGTCTACATGTAAGACATGTGTTAAACAGGGGGATACGGACGGTGAGTTAATTCTACACAAGCCATTTGAATTCTTCAGTGTCAAAGATGACAGCGATGTATTACACTCCATCCACTCTGTGGACTGTGAGACGGGAATCCTATTATCTGAGTCTAAGTACGTACGGTATACAGAGCTGAGTTTGTATGACATTCATCGTCTATACATATACGTGGTTCTGATGAAAAGGTACAAGTTTGTATCCAATACCATTAATAATAAACAATATGGAATCTAAGAGTAACAAGCAGAGTTTCAAAGTCCAGCCCAACGATAAGAAGGGATTTGATATCTACCTGAAGGATGAGGATGGACAGTTTCAATTGGTGAAGAGTAAAGTAACCAACATGAAAGAAGTAATGAAGTTCCAAGAGGAGGAGATTGGAAGACATCTGAACAGACTTAACTTCTTGTCGATCCTCAGGAAGAAATAGTTCTGATCTGATCAGAACCGACGGATATTGTTTCGCATAACCTAAACTTATAATAATATGTTAAACGCACAGATGGTAAAAATTTGGATTATTGGAGAAATCATGGCCCTTAGGACCCAACTTAATTTGGGGACAGTACTTGAGGTGGTCGGTCGAGCTAAGATTAAACAGCTCGAGGATTTCTATGATCTGTTCAACCTCGACGACGTATCCCTTGAGGATGTGGAGATCGACGGGACCAATCTGTCTCATATTGTTTCGCACATACCTAAACAAGATAAACTTACCCAACATGCAAAACCTGAAGAAACTCTTAACCGAGATTGAGTGGAGGTGGGACTACTACTTCCTGATCTTCCTCTACAACCCTAACAAAGTAAATCGTTACCATAGGTATATGATTGACAAGTGGGGGGAAAGATACACGGGAGAAAAAAAGTCCTGACGGATTTTGTTTTATCAAAAAAGAAGTTTATAATTTTTATATAAATAAACTTTTAAACTTCAGTAAAATGAAAAAGACAACAACCCGTCGTCAAACAGTTACTACTTATGTACCTGTGTCTGACAACATCTACCATGATGGTTCTAGTTACCGTGTACGTGTTTCTGTAGAAGGAACAAAGTACTCTAAGAATTTCTCTTCTAAAAGAAAAGCAATTCAGTACCGCAACGAATTATTGAATCGTTAGTCCCCCATCTTAGTAGGATAGTTTAGAACCCTCGGTGTATGACACTGAGGGTTTTTTGTTGCCAAACAATATTGGTCTTGCCAGTAAAGTGAATGTTGTTTGGCAAACTTCCATGCGAAACAATATTGTATTACAATAGATGTTTAAACAACTATTCTTACGGGGGGTCTTCGACCCCCCTTCATCCCGATGTATTACACCATTCTATGCGAAACTACATTGTTTAATTTTGTTTAAGGGTTTACGGAAAAGGTTAAACAACCCATGCGAAACAATATTGTATGACATATACTGGAATCTGTACACCACACAGACCATTTTTGTTTCGCATAGAACGCCCGTGCGAAACAACATTGTATTACAACATGGGACCGACCGTACGAGTTTAAGAGTCTCATAATTACGGGGACCTTCGGTCCCCTTCATCCCGTATATGTGTATGACACACATACCCTCATATTGTATGACAGAGGGGTTATATATACGTATTTATGTGACTCATAAAAAGGGGATGAAGGGACGAGTGAAACGAGTCCCGTAATAGTGTACGAGGGTATGTTTTCCATAAATTTTCAGAGAATGGGTCTCACTTCGCTCACGGGTCAATCCCAGGGGAGTTAACCTAGCTGTGGGAAAAAGTGGTAAATTGTGGATAACTTATATTAGAACCCAAAAAAGGGATAAAAAAAGATAATTTTAGATACTAAAATTGATCACGATAAAAAGGTACAAAAAAAGTACCGATTTTAGGGGTAAAAACAGGGATAAATTGGGGTTGTTGCCGGGACCTAAAATTAGCCCAATAAAAGGTCTAAAATATGAGCAGTATAGTCGGTCGGGAGACGATGTCTCCCTCCCTGCAGGTGGAGTTCGGGGGAAGTGAAGGTGTTCATTTTATACCCTTGTTCACGGACAGTGAACGTTCACGTAAACGTGAACAGGTGAACAATATTCTATATACTATAATGTTCAATACCATATAGTTTATCCCATAGTGGATGAGTTTCACCTATCTCTTCTTGTTCAATTCTACCTCCATTATCCCTAAGTCTAACCCTTCTGAAGAGATCAAGATTAAAAGGATTATACATAAGATAACCAACATATACTACTTCCCTTCCTTCGTAGTATATCCTTTTATCTCCTGTAAGAAATTTAAACTCTCTCATTTATCTATCCGTTAGTCTATGGTATTCTTCCTCATCTATACCAAAGGTACTCCTTATTATTGATTCATCTATATCATTATGATGTCTTAGGTGAAGATCATACTCTATTACTATTGTACTTCTAAGTGGGAATTGATTATACTTGGTAACATTCCTTATAACAATACGTTTATGATTTACCCCCGTGATTTCGGTCATTACAAAAGGATGTGACATTCCAACGGGATTTATTGCATTATTCCTGCAATAATCCAACATACCAAGGACAATTTCCTCGTATACATTAAACTTCTTTATTTCCTTTTGGAAGAACTTAAAGGGTTTCATCTGTTAGATTTTTTATTATAATGGGTTCATCACAATGGGGACAATCCTTAAGTACCAATAGGTTATTCATATAGAAACTCCATTTGGATACAGTTGGAATATAACTAACTGGTAGTTTTTTATAGTTATAATAATCCTCCACCAGACCATTTACATCATAAAACTTTTTCCTGTACCTTGTGATAATATGATTCTTATCTTGATTAATATAAGGAATACACCCCTTGAACATTCTACTTAATAGTACATGGAACTTATAACATCCACCATTGGTATAGATATGACGGATATATTCATCACTGAGGTTTAACTGTTCAATGAAATAACTTATACCCTTGTTTGAATCCATCTTATTGGGGGGTCTGTTCTTAATCTTTTCCCTATAATAACTTCTTTTACAATCCATACAATATATCATCTTACCATCCTCACGTCTTGAATCTTTGTGATATTCACTTAGTGGTTTGTTAACCCCGCATTTAAGACAATCCTTTGTTGTTTCCATATTATATCATAGTATCTTCCCTCGAAATGAGTTTGGGTCTGTAATAATAACTTATATTGGATTCATGTGGTAGAAAGTAACTCATTATTGAAGTAACCCACTCGTAATCCTTTTGAATATTTTGATTAATCCTATTTAACGTCTCTTCCTCCTTGATGTACTTATACTCCTCATGATGGATATACCACGAGATTCTATTCTTATATGGGATAATATCATAACATTTGGTGTCATCCTCATTATAGAACCCAAATTCAATATAATAATAACTCTTTCCAAAGTTATAATATACCTCATCAGTTATCTTTAACTTCTTATCCTTGTGAATCCCCGCAAGATGTAGATGTTCCGAAATAACATCCATCCTTTCTTTTAATCTTGTTTCCATCTTATTTAAGGTGTTCTTTCATTTGTTGTAATAACTTAGACAACACATCCACCTCATCAAAGGTTAGATATAGTCTTGTCTCCTTGGTTGATTCCGATGCTTCTTGTACACATAGTACAATACCGTTATCCGTTTCATTTGGTTGGATTGTCGCAATCTGTTCGGTTTGCGTGTACATCCTCTGTTCTATAAATGGTTTCATTCCGTAAAGATACGAAATGTTCTGGTATATTCCTAATGATTTGTGATATTTCACCCGCCGGAACCGGGTTTATTAGGAAACGTCAGTTTATATCCCTATCTTTGTATACTAAACAATAAAACATATGTTAAAGAACTTTAAAACATCAGAAATTCTGATTTTAATGATTACCATCGATGTAATCTTTGTTAGTGAATACCACTACATCGTGGATAGTGACGT
>JACCDL010523045.1_pt1 | contig 12618 bp, 9 predicted proteins | sample 7441931 | NCBI WGS metagenome assembly JACCDL01 (sample SAMN15323437, study PRJNA562643) | freshwater metagenome | isolation source: river surface water | place: USA:Blue River Watershed | collected 2017-08-16 | reverse complement strand
CGCCCCGAGGCGTCGGTGACGGTGCCGCTGATGATGAGGGGCAGGCGCTCGCCGGTTTGCTCGAACACCTCGTCAATCGCAAACAAAGCCGCCTTGGCGTTGAGCGTGTCGAAAATGGTCTCGACCAGCAGGGCATCCACGCCCCCCTGGATGAGCGCCAGGGTTTGCGCGTGGTAGGCTGCGCGCAGGGTTTCAAAGTCGATGTTGCGCGCGCCGGGGTCGTTCACATCTGGGCTGATGCTGGCCGTGCGCGGCGTGGGGCCCAGCGCCCCCACGGCAAAGCGTGGCTTGTCCGGCGTGCTGAAACGGTCACAGGCCTCGCGCGCCAAGCGGGCCGAGGCCAGGTTCATCTCGTCGGCGAGTTCAGCCATGTCGTAGTCAGACTGCGCAATGGTGGTGGCCCCGAAGGTGTTGGTCTCCACCATGTCCGCCCCGGCCGCCAGATAGCCCTCGTGGATGTCACGGATGACGTCCGGGCGGGTCAGGCTCAACAGCTCGTTGTTGCCCTTCACATCGCGGTGAAAGTCGGCAAATCGCTCACCCCGGTACTGCGCCTCGGTCAGCCGCAGGCGCTGGATCATGGTGCCCATGGCGCCATCCAAAATCGCAATGCGCTGGGTCAGCAGCTGCGGCAAGTTGGCCGCACGGGTGTAAGCGTTGGTCATGGGTGAATTGTAAGAACATGGACAATAGCCCCCTATGCGCAACCTGCTCCCGCGAGAAACCTGGGCCCTGATGCAAGCCCACCCCGAGGCCGTCCTGATCGATATCCGCATGGAAATCGAGTCGATGTACGTCGGACGCCCCCCCGGGGCCCTCAACATCCCCTGGTACGAATACCCGGAGTTCACGCCCGATGCAGCCGAGTTCTGTCGTCAAGTCGAGGAACAGGCCGGGGGCAAATCGCGAACCATCATTTTGCTGTGCCGCAGCGGCCAGCGGTCGCTGGAGGCGGCGCAGGTTCTGGTCGATGCAGGCTTCACGGATGTCGTCAATGTGTTGCACGGCTTTGAAGGCGACCTGGACGCGCAGTTTCACCGCTCCACCCTGAACGGCTGGCGCTTCGATCAGCTGCCCTGGGAGCAACTGTAGGTGGGTGAAGCCATCACGCGGCCCGACCCCATGGCGGCCGTGACAGCGTCTGCCAGGCGTGGAAAGCTCTGAGCATGTCCGACGCTCTGTCTATCTTGCGCGAGGTGTTTGGCTATCAGGCCCTTCGCGGCCCGCAAGCCGAGATCATCGACCACGTCATGGGTGGGGGCGATGCCCTGGTGCTCATGCCCACAGGGGGCGGCAAATCGCTGTGCTACCAACTGCCAGCCATTGCACGGCAGCGCGCTGGCAAAGGCGTGACCGTGGTCATCTCGCCCCTCATCGCCTTGATGCAGGACCAGGTGGGTGCGCTGCACGAGGTGGGCGTGGAAGCGGCCTTCCTCAACTCGACCTTGAGTGGCGAGGCCGCCCACGAGATTGAGCAGCGACTGCGCCGCGCCGAATTCACCCTGCTGTATGCCGCCCCCGAACGACTCAACACGCCGCGGTTTCTGGCCCTGCTCGACAGCTTGCATGCGCGAGGACTCCTGAGCCTGTTTGCCATTGACGAGGCGCACTGCGTCAGCCAATGGGGTCACGACTTTCGCCCGGAATACCGCGCCCTCAGCCTGTTGCACGAGCGCTATGCCGATGTGCCTCGGTTGGCCCTGACCGCCACTGCTGATGCCCTCACGCGCGAGGACATGGTGGAGCGACTGCAGCTGGTTGGCGCGCGGCTCTTCGTGAGCAGCTTTGATCGGCCCAATCTGCGCTACACCATCGTGGAAAAGAAAGACCCGTTCCACCAACTGCTGCGCTTTATCCAACAGGAACATGTCGCCCCGACAGGGTGCGACAGTGGCATTGTGTATTGCCAATCCCGCAAACGGGTCGAGGAGGTGGCCGCGCGCTTGAGCGAGGCGGGGCTGGCGGCCTTGCCCTATCACGCCGGCCTGGACAGCGAGACACGCCAGCGCCACCAGGACCGGTTTTTGCGCGAAGATGGCCTCATCATGGTGGCCACCATCGCGTTCGGCATGGGCATTGACAAGCCCGACGTGCGCTTTGTGGCGCACCTGGACATGCCCAAAAACATCGAGGGCTACTACCAGGAGACGGGGCGCGCCGGTCGTGACGGGCTGCCCGCCAACGCCTGGATGTGCTATGGACTGCAGGACGTGGTGCAGCAACGCCGCATGATCGACGAGAGCCCCGCGAGCGAAGAGTTCCGTCAGGTCATGCGCGGCAAGCTCGAGGCCCTGCTGACGCTGGCCGAATCCATCCACTGCCGGCGCGAGAGGCTGCTGGCTTACTTTGGCGAAACAGCTGCCCCTCCCGGTGCAGAGCCCGCACCCCCCGATGCCGCAGACACAGGCGCTCGCTGGCGCTGCATGAACTGCGACAACTGCCTCAGCCCGGCGCAAGTCTGGGACGGCACCGACGCTGCCTTGAAACTACTGTCCACGGTCTACCGGGTGCAGCAACACTCTGGCTTTGGCTTTGGCGCCGGGCACATCATGGACATCGTGCGCGGCAAGTCCAGCGACAAGGTGGTCCAGTTCGGCCACGCCACCTTGAGCACGTTTGGCGTGGGCGCCAATTACAGCGAGCCGCAATTGCGCGGCGTGCTGCGACAACTGCTGGCCCTGGATGCGCTGGCGGTGGATGCACAGGCCTTCCAAACCCTGCAGTTGACCGAGGGCTCGCGCCGCGTGCTGAAGGGGCAGCAGCCCGTGGTGCTTCGGCTACCAGCCAAGTCCTCGGCATCGGCGGGCACGGCACGCACACGGCGCTCGGCCCACCCGGCGGTCGCTCTGGATGGCGTTGCGCTGGCACGCTACGACGCGCTCAAAGCCTGGCGCGGGGAAGTGGCCCGCGCGCACAACCTGCCGGCTTATGTGATTTTTCATGACGCCACCTTGCAGGCCATCGCCCAGACCGGCCCGACCACCGAAGCCGAGTTGCTCGACATCAGTGGCATCGGCCAGCAAAAGCGCCAGGCCTATGGCGCTGAGGTGTTGCGCGTGGTGTCCCGTGTGGCTTGACGAGGCCGTTTGAGCCCCTTGCGGCAGGCGACTGCAACCGGGTTAAAATATCTCTATCTTTTTAGAGAACTCACCATGTCAAACCATTCCACCCCTGCTCACGGCGAATCCACCGACGTCGACGTGGTTGAATCCATTGTGCCGCTCATGCCGATCGTGTTGCCCGTTGGCGGCGGCATCCTCATTTTCCTGCTGGCTTTCATCGCGGTATTCATGTCCTGAGCGAGACACGATCCGATCCAAAACACCGCCTAGGCGGTGTTTTTTTGTTCTTTTTTCTGACAAGATCGCCGCCCCTTATCAAACTATGCGGGTTTTGCATGGGCTGATTCAGCAAAGATTCTGCTGAATTCATAAAATTACCATCTGCATCTGCACCGAGCCGGGCACGTGCCCGCACATCGTGAGAGGTTGTTTGAGGTCAGTTTCCAAGACGGTCCTGCGTGTGCGAACGCACCCGGTTGTCGTGGGGAGCTGACCTCAACCAATTTTTGATTAGGAGCTCTTGATGAACGCACCCACCATGCAGGGTCTTGCCCTGAATGTGCCCGCCCATGTCAAACACGCCCGCTTGATTGCCTGGGTGGCTGACATGGCCGCCTTGTGCAAGCCCGATGCCGTTTACTGGTGCGATGGCAGTGAGGCCGAGTACAACCGCCTGTGCCAGCAACTGGTCGACCGCGGCACGTTCAAGAAGCTCGACCCCGTCAAACGCCCCAACTCGTACCTCGCCTGCTCAGACCCGAGTGATGTGGCGCGCGTGGAAGACCGCACCTTCATCTGCTCGGAGCGCAAAGAAGAGGCTGGCCCCACCAACAACTGGGTGGCACCGGCCGAGATGCGCGCCACGCTGCAACCGCTGTTTGAGGGCTGCATGAAAGGCCGCACGATGTACGTCGTGCCGTTCTCCACTGGCCCCCTGGGCAGCCCCATTGCGCACATCGGCATCGAGTTGTCCGACAGCCCGTACGTGGCGGTCAACATGCGCATCATGACCCGCATGGGTCGCGCCGTGTATGACATCCTGGGGAGCGACGGCGAGTACGTGCCCTGCGTGCATACCGTGGGTGCCCCCTTGCAAAGCGGTGAGAAGGACGTGGTCTGGCCCTGCAACAAGACCAAGTACATCGTCCATTACCCCGAAACCCGCGAGATCTGGTCGTTCGGCTCGGGCTACGGCGGCAACGCGCTGCTGGGCAAGAAGTGTTTCGCCTTGCGCATTGCCTCCATCATGGGCCGTGACCAGGGCTGGCTGGCCGAGCACATGCTCATCCTGGGTGTGACCAACCCGCAGGGCAAGAAATACCACGTTGCAGCGGCTTTCCCGAGCGCCTGCGGCAAGACCAACTTTGCCATGCTGATCCCGCCCACGGGCTTCGACGGCTGGCAGGTCACCACCATCGGCGACGACATCGCCTGGATCAAGCCGGGTGCTGATGGCCGCCTGTACGCCATCAACCCCGAGGCCGGCTACTTCGGCGTGGCCCCGGGCACCAACACGCTGACCAACCCCAACTGCATGGCCAGCCTGAACAAGGGCGTCATCTTCACCAACGTCGCCCTGACCGATGACGGCGATGTGTGGTGGGAGGGCATGGGCAACCCGCCGGCCCACTGCATCGACTGGCAAGGCAAGGACTGGACGCCCGAGATCGCCAAGACCACGGGTGCCAAGGCCGCCCACCCCAATGCGCGCTTCACCGTGGCGGCCATCAACAACCCTGCCCTCGACAGCGCCTGGGATGATCCCAAGGGCGTGGCAATTGATGCCTTCATTTTTGGCGGCCGCCGCTCCACCACCGTGCCGCTGGTCACCGAAGCCCGCAACTGGGTCGAAGGCGTGTACATGGCCGCGACCATGGGCTCGGAGACCACTGCCGCTGCCACCGGGGCGCAAGGTGTGGTGCGCCGTGACCCCTTCGCCATGCTGCCCTTCACCGGCTACAACATGAGCGACTACTTCCAGCACTGGCTGGACCTGGGCAAGAAGCTCGAAGCCACCGGCGCCCAGCTGCCACGCATCTACACCACCAACTGGTTCCGCAAGGACGCCGACGGTAAATTCGTGTGGCCCGGTTACGGCGAGAACATGCGCGTGCTGAAGTGGATGATCGACCGCATCGAGGGCACCGCCGCGGGTCAGGACAACGTGTTTGGCGTGAGCCCGCAATACCGCGAACTCAACTGGAGCGGCATTGATTTCAACGAGCAGCAGTTCCAGCAGGTCACGAGCGTGGACAAGTCTGCCTGGCAAGCCGAGCTCCAGCTGCACACCGAGCTGTTCCAGCAGTTGCACCACCACCTGCCGGCGGCGCTGTCAGACACCAAGGCTGCGCTGGAAAAGCGACTGGCTGCTTGACTCACCGCTTCGGGCCCATGGCCTCATGAGGCCATGAAAAAACCCAGGTAACGCTCGCTCGTTCCTGGGTTTTTTGTTTGACACGGGCGGCGTGTGGTGCCGGGCCTGTGGCGTCAGATCACTCAGCGCGGCCCTTGGCGCACAGGATATCGGCCATGACGCGCGAGTCGTGTTGGGCCAGGTTCCACATACGGGCATCGTCTGCGGACTCACGGCGTTTCGCCAGCCAGTTGCGCCAGGTCTGAGGACCGTGCAGGGTGAGGGCGCGCATGGGCTTGGCCAGCAGCGCCAAAGCGGCAAACCCGACCAGCCACAGGGCAATCCAGGCGGCCAACAGGTGGCCGTCGCTCCACGTCTCGATCACCTCGTTGGCCACGACCAGCAAGGCCGACACCAGGGCGGCCAGCAGCAGGGTGGCCACACCGCGGGCACCGTCAAAGGTTGCGGTGGCGCGCTCGAAGCGCTCGATCACCTGCTCGGCACGCTCGACACCGGGATGCTGGCTGGGAAATTCAACGTTCACGAATGCAGTCATGGCTTGCTCCTGAGAAATGCGTTGGCAGTGAATGCATGGAATACTAGGGTTTTCTCTAGTATGATTCAAATTGATTGTGCTGATGCATGCCATTCACGACATTTATGCAGGCTGCCAAACCCCTCAACTTCCGAAACCTTGATCTGAACCTGCTTCGGGTCTTCGATGTGGTCATGGCCGAGCGCAGCCTGACCCGGGCGGGTCGCCGCCTGGCCTTGACCCAACCCGCCATCAGCAACGCCCTGCGCCGCTTGCGCGACATCCTGCACGATGAGTTGCTGACCCGACAAGGCTTGGTGTTGGTGCCCACTCCCAGGGCGGAGGCCTTGTGGCCAGTCATCCGCACAGCGCTCCAACAGCTCGAGCAGTCACTGGCGCCCACCGGTTTCGACCCCTCCACCGACCAGTCCACCTTCATCCTGACCATGGCCGATGCCACGGCGTCCGAGCTCATGCCCGGCCTGTCCTCGTGGCTAGAGACACGAGCCCCCGGGGTGTCGTTGCGGGTGGTGCCCTTGACCACGCGGGACCCACGTCGGCTGCTGCGTGCCGAGACCGCCGATCTGGCCGTGGGGCACTTCCCAGCGGTGCTGGCCGACCTCACCGCCCGCGCTCAAAGCGGCGAGGGAGTGGATTTTCTGCACCAGCGGTTGTTCGATGGCGAGTATGTCTGCGTGATGCGTCGCAACCACCCGCTGGCCAGTGAGCCCCTCACGCTCGACGCGTTTTGTGAAGCCCGCCACCTGCTGGTGAGTTTTTCGGGGCGACCCTATGGCTTCGTGGACGAGGCCCTGGCGTCGCTTGGGCGGCAGCGGCGGGTCGTCATGACAGTGAACCAGTTTGCCACCGCCGGTCGGGTGGTGGCGCAATCCAATATGCTGACGGTGTTGCCCCGCCACTTCGTGCAGGTGGCCGGCATGGGGGACGCACTGGCCTTGCGCGAGCTGCCGCTGGATGTGCCGCTGGTTCACATCGACATGCTGTGGTCGGCTCACCGTCCCCCCACGGACGCGTTAAGCTGGTTGCGCGATGCGGTGGCACGCGCAGCCCAGACGGCTCAGGCCCGACACGGGCCGCGTGTGCAAACCGAGGGCGTCAAGCTGTCCAGCAAGGGGGCTGCACGCTGAGCTTTGAGGTTCTGGGTGCGCGCGGGCCTTGGGTGGGACTCAGGCAGGGACCGGACCGGGGCGACCAGCCAACACCTGAAATGCCGCCTGAACACTCAAGGAATCCTGCGAGCCCGCAGGATGTGCCGTGGTACGGAACTCGGCCCGCAGCACATCGGGTCTCACGTCGAGCACGGTGTAGCCGCGTTCGTCCGAGCGGGCGTGCAGCAAGTCCGGGTTGCTGCCCCGGATGAGTGACAGGATGTTCTCGCTCAAGCCCCGCGACGTGATCGAGGTGGTGACAAACTCGCTCGCGACCACGGGCGACGACAAGTCGCCCGGGCGCAACCGCAAGGGAGCGGCCACGTTCATGTGCACATCACCCCCCAGGGTCACCACGTTGCGCTCGGGCAGGTCGGCAATGGTTTGCAACAAGCGCTGGCGGGCTTGCGGATACCCATCCCAGGCGTCGTTGAAGGTGGTCCGACCCAGCGGGGTGGCAACGGACGTGGTGCTGATCTGGGTGCTTTGGGCCAGCAGTCGCCAGCGCGCGCGCGACGCACGCAAGCCCTCGGCCAGCCAGGCCTCCTGCTCGCGCCCCAGCATGCTGCGGGCGGGCTCGTCGAGCTCGGCACAGTTCATGACGGTGCGCGCCCCGCCCTTGAGGGGGTCTGGGCAAGCCTGGTAATCGCGGTACTGACGGCAATCCAGCGTCCACACATCGGCCAGCGTGCCCCAGCTCAATCGGTCATGCAAGCGCATCGAGGCGCGCGCCGGGCTGGCAAGCTCAGGGCCAATCCACAACGGTTGGTGCTCGAAGTAGGCTTGATAGGCTGCGGCTCGTCGTGCCATGAACACGTCGCGCGGTGAATACCGGTTATCGCGGTCGTTGGCGTAGTCGTTGACCACCTCGTGGTCGTCCCACATCAGCACCCAGGGGCGTGCCGCATGCGAGGCCTGCAGCCAGGGGTCTCGCTTGTACTGCGCGTAGCGTTGTCGGTAGGCCTCCAGCGTCATCGGCTCAGGGCCCTCGTGCTGGCGAATCTGAAACCGCGGGTTGGAGCTCTCGTAAATGTAGTCGCCGACAAAGAGCACGAGATCCAGCGATTGCTCGGCCATGTCACGGTGGGCGATGTACTGTCCCTGCTCAAAGTGCTGGCACGAGGCCAAGGCCAGTCGCAAGCGCTGCACGGGTGCGTCGGCTGCCGGGGCGGTGCGGGTGCGGCCCACCGCACTGGTCGCATTCCCGCTGGTGAAGCGATACCAGAAGTCGCGGCCCGCGGGCAAGTCGCGCAGCGGCACGTGCACGCTGTGGCCACGCGTGGCATCGGTAACGACCTGCCCCTGCCGCACCAACTGACGCAGGGCGTCGTCGGCGAACAACTCCCATCGCACCGTGACGGGCTCCGTCACAGGACCCGTTGCAGCACCCGCCCCCACTGCGGCGCGTCGATCAGCCTCGTCCACGATGAGGCGGGTCCACAGCACCACCCCATCGGCGCGGGGTGAGCCACTGGCCACCCCCAATGCAAAGGGCGAGGTTTTCCAGAGCCGCGCGGCGTCCTGCGGCTGGGCGATGGGCAGGCACCAGGGCGCGAGCGCCAGCGCGAGGGCTTGTCGCTGCCATTGACGACGTGTGGTGGTGGACATGGTCAGCGTTCCAACGGGTGCGAATGGAGGGTGTGGGCCTGGAGGATGACACCCCCCCCCAGGCACACCTCCCCGTCGTAGAGGACGGCCGATTGTCCCGGGGTGACGGCCCACTGCGGCTGCGGAAAATCCAGCGCGAAGGCTTCGGGTGCAGCCGCACGGAAGCGGCAGGGCGCATCGGACTGTCGGTAGCGTGTCTTGGCAGCCAGTTCGCGATCGGCCCCCGGGGCTGCGGGCGGGTGACCCGCTACCCAGCTGGTGTCACCCACCTCCACCTGGTGCGCGAGCAGCCACGGATGGTCGTGCCCTTGCACCACCACCAGCACATTGCGCGTCAAGTCTTTGCGCGCCACGAACCACGGCGCGTGCTCGCCGGCCCCCCGCTGAGCGCCGGGAGTCTTGAGCCCGCCAATGCCCAAGCCCTGGCGTTGCCCCAGGGTGTAGAAGCTCAGGCCCACATGGCGACCGATCTTGCGGCCCTGATCGTCTTCGATGGGCCCCGGGGTGTTGGCAATGTATCGGTTGAGGAAATCGCGAAACGGACGCTCGCCGATGAAGCAAATGCCGGTCGAGTCCTTTTTCTTGGCATTGGGCAAACCGATCTGCAGGGCCAGTTCGCGCACCCGCGTCTTGTGCAACTCTCCCAGCGGAAACCAGCTGCGCGCCAGTTGCGCCTGTGAGAGGCGGTGCAAAAAATAGCTTTGGTCTTTGGCCGGGTCCAGGCCTTTGAGCAACTCGAACAAGCCGGTGCTGGGGTTGTGGCGCACGCGTGCGTAGTGACCGGTGGCGATGGTGTCGGCCCCCAGGCGCATGGCGTGGTCCAGGAACGCCTTGAACTTGATCTCGGCGTTGCACAGCACGTCCGGGTTGGGCGTGCGGCCGGCCTGGTACTCGCGCAGGAATTCGGAGAAGACGCGGTCTTTGTAGTCGGCGGCAAAGTTGACATGCTCGATCTCGATGCCGATCACGTCGGCCACGGCCGCCGCATCGACAAAGTCGACGTTGGACGAGCAGTACTCGCTGTCGTCGTCATCTTCCCAATTCTTCATGAAGATGCCGACCACCTCGTGGCCTTGCTGCTTGAGCAGCCACGCGGTGACAGCGGAGTCCACCCCGCCGCTCAAGCCCACCACGATACGCCGAGGTTTCATGTCAGAAATCCCAAGCGCTGGCGCACATGACCGACCGTTCGCCGCGCAGGGCAATCAGTTGGCAAATGCGGCGATGCCGGTCTGGGCACGCCCCAGGATCAGGGCGTGGATGTCGTGTGTGCCCTCATAGGTGTTGACCACCTCGAGGTTGACCAGGTGGCGTGCCACGCCATACTCGTCGCTGATGCCGTTGCCCCCCATCATGTCACGCGCAAGGCGGGCAATATCGAGCGACTTGCCGCAGGAGTTGCGCTTGAGAATGGAGGTGATTTCCACCGCGGCGGTACCTTCATCCTTCATGCGGCCCAGGCGCAGACAGCCTTGCAGGCCGAGCGAAATCTCGGTTTGCATGTCGGCGAGTTTTTTCTGGATCAGCTGGTTGGCCGCGAGCGGGCGACCAAACTGCTTGCGGTCCATGGTGTACTGACGCGCCGCGTGCCAGCAGGATTCGGCTGCCCCCAGCGCGCCCCAGGCAATGCCATAGCGCGCGCTGTTCAGACAAGTGAACGGGCCTTTGAGGCCTTGCACCGTGGGGAAGGCGTTTTCTTCTGGCACGAAGACCCCGTCCATGACGATTTCACCGGTGATGGAGGCGCGCAGACCCACCTTGCCGTGAATGGCCGGCGCACTCAGGCCCTTCATGCCTTTTTCCAGCACGAAGCCACGGATTGGGCCCACCTGGCCACCCTCGGACACCTCCTTGGCCCAGACGACAAACACGTCGGCGATGGGGCTGTTGGAGATCCACATCTTGCTGCCCTTGAGGCGGTACCCGCCATCGACCTTCTGGGCGCGCGTGGCCATGCTGCCGGGGTCGGAGCCATGGTCGGGCTCGGTCAGGCCGAAGCATCCGATCCACTCGCCGGTGGCGAGCTTGGGCAGGTATTTCTGTTTTTGCGCCTCGGTGCCGAAGTCATGGATGGGCACCATGACCAGCGAGGACTGAACGCTCATCATGGAGCGGTAGCCCGAGTCAACGCGCTCGACCTCCCGGGCAATCAGGCCGTAGGCCACGTAGTTCAAGCCGGGGCCACCGTACTCCGTGGGAATGGTGGGGCCGAGCAAGCCCAATTCACCCATCTCACGGAAGATGGACGGGTCGGTTTTTTCATGGCGGAAGGCTTCCAGCACGCGCGGCTGCAAGCGCTCCTGGCAATAGGCGGCTGCCGCTTCACGCACCATGCGTTCGTCTTCGGTCAGCTGCTGGTCAAGCAGGAAGGGGTCATCCCATTGAAAGCTGGCGTGTGCCATGTGGTTCTCCGCGTCGAATTCGTTCGAGGGCAGTGCGCACTGCCTCATGGCAGGCCATTCTAGTGCGCAATAAATGTCCGCACCGCCTCAGGCATTGGCGCGGGCATTGGCAAAGTTCACATACCAGTCCAGGCATCCCGGGTTGGCCATGGCATCGCGGTTGAGCACCTTGTCTACCGGCTGGCCCAACAGCAGCTTCTTGATCGGCAGCTCCTGTTTTTTGCCCGAGAGCGTGCGGGGAATCTCGGCCACCTGAACGATCTCGTTGGGAATGAAGCGGGGACTGAGCGCGGTCTTGATGGCGTCATTCAGCCGCCCACGCAAGGCCTCGTCAAGTGGCACGCCGTCGCGCAACACAACGAAAAGCGGCATGTAACTCTCGCGCCCCAGGTACTCCAGGTCCACCACCATCGAGTCCAGCACCTCGGGCAAAGCCTCCACCGCGCGGTACAGCTCGCTCGTGCCCATGCGCAGGCCCTGGCGGTTGATGGTGGCGTCGCTGCGGCCGTAAATGATGCAACGCCCTTCGGGCGTGATGCGCAGCCAGTCGCCATGTCGCCACACCCCGCCGGCCGATGCATCCGCATCACCCCCGCCCACACGGCGGCCTTTGCCGGGCGGGTACATGTCGAAGTAGCTGCCCAGGTAGCGCTGGTGATCGGTGTCGCCCCAGAAGAACGGGGGCATGGAGGGCACAGGTTGCGTCACCACCAGTTCACCCACCTGATCGACCACCGGCTCGCCCTGTTCGTTCCAGGCTTCGACCGCCACACCCAGGAAGAGGCATTGCATTTCACCGGCCACCATGGGCAACTCGCGGTGACCGCCGACAAAGGCGCCGGCATCGGTGCCGCCCGAGATGTTGCACCACCAGATGTCGCGCGCCGCGCCCTCGGCTTGCGCTGTGAGTTGTCGGAATTGCGCCGTCCCCCAGTCCTGCACCTCGGCGCTCAGCGGCGAGCCGGTGGTGCCCAGGGCCCGCACACGCGCCAGCCCGGGCCAGGGGCTCAGGTCCACCTGGGCCTTCATGCAATTGTTGAAGAACGCTGCGCCACCCCCCATGAAGGTCACGCGCTCTTGCTCGGCATAGCGCCACAGTGTGGTCCAGTCAGGGCGTTCCTTGGTGCCCCCCGGGTTGCCATCAAAGATGACGCAGGTGGTGCCACCCAGCAAGCCGCTGATCTGCGAGTTCCACATCACCCAGCCGGTCGAGCTGTACCACATGAAGCGCTCGCCCCAGGAGTTGGGGTCGTAGCTGCACGCCACGTCGTAGTGCAGCGTCTTGTGCGCCATGCCATTGACGAGCGTGCCGCCGTGCGTGTGCACGATGGGCTTGGGCATGCCGGTGGTGCCGCTGGAATACACAATCCACAACGGGTGGTCAAACGGCAACCAGCGCGGCTCGAAGCTATGTTGTTCGGGGGCTTGGCGCAAAACGACCTCGTCAAAGTCGGCGCTGTGGGCCACGGCCGGCTGCCCCCCCAGGTTG
>JACCDL010355969.1_pt1 | contig 12622 bp, 15 predicted proteins | sample 7441931 | NCBI WGS metagenome assembly JACCDL01 (sample SAMN15323437, study PRJNA562643) | freshwater metagenome | isolation source: river surface water | place: USA:Blue River Watershed | collected 2017-08-16 | reverse complement strand
TGGCATACAAACTCCGTTGGGGTATTGTAATGTCGTGACCATAATTGTCAAGCTATACATCAACCCCGACAGATTCTGTCGGGGTTTGTTTTTTTAATGAATGATTTAACTAAGCTATTGAGATGAAAAAAATATTATTACAAACGGAGGTGACTAAAATGTTGGCCGATACATTTACACCAGTTGGCATCTACCTTCGATTGAGAGATCGATTCAGGGATACGATATTATTAGAGAGCACAGATTCGCATGCTGCTGAAAACAGTTATTCTTTTATTGGCGTGAATGCGATTGGTGGCATTGAAATATCTAGTTTAAATGAAATTGAATTTAAATATCCAAAGCAAGAGCCTCAAAAAGAGTTGATTCAAAAGGTACAGGATGCACCTGATCGTATTTGGGCCTACATGCAACAATTCGAGATGCAGCCGTCCACCCAAAAAGAAGCTGTTTTTGCGCAGGGCTTATATGGATATACGACGTATGACGCCATTCCATTTTTTGATACCATTGAATTTAAGGCTGGTGCCCCAGTCATTCCATTGATGCGTTATCGTTTATACCAATATGTGATTGCCTTCAATCATTTTAAAGACGAATTGTTTATCTGCGAAAATAAAATTGAAGGAATTGATTCAGAATTGGATGCATTGGTGTCTTGTATTAAAAATAAAGACGTACCACAATATCCATTTAATATTGTAGGTACCGAAACATCTAATTATACCGATGAAGCCTATCGTGCCGCAGTTCAAAAAGGAATTCAACATTGTATGCGTGGCGATGTGTTTCAGATTGTATTGAGTAGAAGGTTCCAACAACAATTTGGTGGAGATGAATTCAATGTATATAGAACATTAAGAAGTATCAATCCTTCGCCATATTTATTCTTTTTTGATTATGGAGATTATAAATTAATGGGTTCTTCACCCGAAGCGCAAATCATTATCAAAGATGGGAAAGCAGTGGTGCATCCTATTGCTGGCACATTCAAAAGATCCGGCGACGAAGCCATTGATGCAGAAAGGACGCAAGCATTGTTGAATGATCCGAAAGAAAATGCAGAACATGTGATGTTGGTGGATTTAGCAAGAAACGATTTAAGTAGGGTTTGTACCGAAGTACATGTGAAGCATTATCGACAAGTACATTATTATAGTCATGTGATTCATTTGGTGAGTGAGGTAGAAGGAAAGGTCGCTAAAGATGCCAATCCTTTTCATTTAATTGCTAAAACTTTTCCTGCTGGCACATTGAGTGGTGCGCCAAAATTTAAAGCAATGCAATTGATAGATGGTATTGAGCCAACTAAACGATCTTATTATGGAGGCTGTATTGGTTTTGTAGGCTTCAATGGTAGTTGCAATCAAGCCATCATGATTCGTACTTTCTTGAGTCAACAAAATACGTTGACCTACCAAGCTGGTGCAGGTGTGGTTGCAGCAAGTCATCCAGAAAGTGAATTACAAGAAGTGAATAATAAATTAAATGCTTTAAAGACTGCCATTGTGTTGGCTGAAAAAATTTAATATAGATCCAATGAAAATATTAGTATTTGATAATTACGATTCCTTCACCTACAACTTGGTTCAAATGATCAAGGAACAGTCGAATGCAACGGTGGAGGTTTTCAGAAACGATGAAATTCCTTTGGAAGCTATAGAGGCCTATGATAAAATTTTATTATCACCTGGTCCAGGTATTCCATCTGAATCTGGCTTACTGCTTCCTTTAATAAAAACCTACGCAGCCACTAAATCTATTTTAGGTGTCTGTTTAGGACAGCAAGCGATCGCAGAAGCATTTGGAGGCAGTTTGACGAATCTATCTAAAGTGTATCATGGTATTGCAACACCTGTTGAATTAATTGGGGCATCGAATTTATTTGAAGGACTACCAAAAACTTTTCAAGTAGGAAGGTACCATAGCTGGGTGGTGAATGAAAAGGATCTGCCTGCCGAATTAAAAGTCACTTCAAAAGACGCGGAAGGTTATATCATGTCGCTAGAACATACCAGCTATGATGTGAAAGGGGTGCAATACCATCCTGAAAGTATCTTAACACCAGAAGGCGCTAAGATCATTGGCAACTGGTTGAAAAATTAATAAAAAATTTAGATGAAAAAGATATTACAATATTTATTTGAACATAAAACTTTGAGTCGAGACGCTGCTAAGGAGGTGTTGACTCAGATTGCGCAAGGAGTATACAATGAACACGAAGTCACCTCTTTTGTGACCGTGTTTTTAATGCGAAGTATTACCATTGACGAATTAATGGGATTTAGGGATGCTTTGTTATCTCTTGCAGTGCCTTTGAATCTAGGAATCGACAATGCAATGGATATTGTAGGGACAGGAGGCGATGGCAAAGACACATTTAATATTTCTACATTGGCATGTTTTATCGTGGCAGGCGCTGGTCAGCCAGTTGTGAAACATGGTAATTATGGGGCTTCAAGTGTAAGCGGTTCATCCAATGTAATGGAACAATTAGGATATGTATTTAAAAATGACGAAGCAGCTTTGTCCAAAGAAGTCAAAGAAGCGGGCATTTGTTTTTTACATGCACCCTTGTTTCATCCAGCACTCAAAACGGTTGGTCCTATCAGAAGAAATATGGGGCTTAGAACTTTCTTCAATATGCTCGGTCCAATTGTGAATCCTGCAAAACCAGCTTATCAATTAATTGGGGTCTATAATTTAGAAATGGCAAGAATTTACAATTATGCCATGCAATCACTAGGAAAAGAATTTACATTGATTCATAGTTTGGATGGGTATGATGAAATTTCATTGACCTCTGATACTAAAATCATTTCCAATAAAGGGGAGTTCATTATGACACCTTATCAATTAGGGAAGCGCAAAGTTTTCCCTGAAGAATTATACGGAGGCAATACAGTAGAAGCGGCTGCGGCTTTGTTTAAAAAAATCATCGAAGGCAATGGAAGCTGGTCGCAAAATGCAGTGGTATTAGCGAATGCAGCCATGGCGCTTCAGGTAACTGGACAATATGACAACTATGAAGCTGCTTTTCAGGCAGCAGTAAAGAGTTTAGAATCTGGCGCAGCCAATAAATGCTTAAATCAATTAATCAGTTTACAGAAATGAGCACAAATATCTTAGCTAAGATTGTCGATCATAAAAAAATCGAAGTAGCCGAAAGGAAAACGCAAATAAGCATTGCGCAATTAGAAGCTATGCCAATGTATCATCAAGGGATTCATTCTTTGAAATTAAATTTATTGAATTCAGACTTGACTGGCATCATTGCAGAATTTAAAAGACAGTCGCCATCCAAGGGTGTGATCAATGATACAGCATCTGTGGTTGATGTAGCAGCTGCCTATACCCAATTTGGCGCAGCAGGTATTTCGGTCTTAACAGATAAGAAATTTTTTGGTGGAAGTATAGATGATTTAAGTATTGCAGTAAAAAGTCCAATCCCAGTTTTAAGAAAAGAATTTATTATCGACGAGTTTCAATTAATAGAAGCAAAAGCCTATGGCGCATCGGTGATCTTATTAATTGCAGCTTGTTTAACGCCAGATAAAACCCACGCTTTAGCCAAATTTGCAAAAAGCCTTGGATTGGAAGTATTGTTAGAAATTCATGACGCAACCGAACTAGGACATATTTCGGAAGCAGTAGATTTTGTAGGCATCAATAATAGAAGTTTAAAATCTTTTGAAGTCAATATTGAACATAGCTTAGAATTGAAACATCAATTACCTAAAGGCATTTTAAGTATTGCCGAAAGTGGTATTTATAGTGTGGATATTTTTACATTGTTAAAAAAAGAAGGCTTTCATGGATTTTTAATGGGAGAATATTTTATGAAGCAAGCAAATCCTGCTGCAGCTTTTGAAGCATTTGTTAAATCAATAAAAACGGACAACAATGCAAATTAAAGTATGCGGCATAACGAATATAGAACAAGCAAATGCATTGCAAACAATGGGGGTAAACTATATTGGCTTTATATTCTATCCAAGTTCAAAGCGCTATGTGTTAGAAAAATTGAGCCTAACTGATTTAGCTAATTTTAAACCAGTAGGTGTGAAAAAAGTGGGCGTCTTTGTAAATGAACCATTGGATCAATTACTTCAGATTGTTCAAGCAGCTGGGTTAGATATAGTACAATTACATGGAGACGAAACACCCGACTATTGTGCAGCAGTACGTCAAAAAGTCCAAACGATTAAAGTATTTAGAGTAGGGGCAACAGTGCCTGATTTTGTAACATATGAAGCGTCTGTTGATTATTTCTTATTTGATACGGACAGTGTATTGTATGGTGGTACTGGGCAGCATTTTAATTGGGAATTAATTAAAGGGTCAACAATACCCAAACCATTTTTTTTAAGTGGGGGTATTGGTCCAAACGATATACAAGGGATACAAGTGATGGAAAAAACAAAAGCAGGAAAATCATTACTTGCTTTGGATATCAATAGTCAATTTGAATTGGCACCAGGGGTGAAAGATTTAGAAAAAATAAAAATATTTATCAATGCATTTATTTAATGAATTAACCAATTATCAGCAGCCAAGTGAAGAAGGATATTATGGCCAGTATGGCGGGGCCTATATTCCTGAAATGCTTTACAGCAATGTAGAGACATTGAAAAATCAGTATTTGCAGATTATGGATGATCCTGCTTTTAAAGCCGAAGTTGCTGCATTATTAAAGGATTATGTGGGCAGACCAACGCCTTTATTTTATGCAGAAAGATTGAGTGCTGAAATGGGTGCAACAATTTATTTAAAGCGAGAAGACCTTTGTCATACTGGTGCCCATAAAATCAATAATACAATTGGTCAAATTATTTTGGCACAAAGACTAGGCAAAAAAAAGATCATTGCAGAAACGGGCGCAGGTCAACATGGCGTGGCTACTGCAACTGTTTGTGCTTTAAAAGGAATGGAATGTGTGGTGTATATGGGTGAAAAAGATATTGAGCGACAAGCTCCCAACGTGGCAAGAATGAAAATGTTAGGTGCGAAAGTAGTGCCTGCAGTAAGTGGAAGCAAGACTTTAAAAGATGCCACCAATGAAGCGATACGTGCATGGATCAACGAGCCAGATACAACACATTATATTATTGGAAGTGTGGTAGGACCACATCCTTATCCAGACATGGTTGCACGTTTTCAAAGTGTGATAAGTGCAGAAATACGTACACAATTAGAAGCAGTCACCGGATCTGCATTGCCAACACATGTGGTGGCCTGTGTAGGTGGTGGTAGTAATGCTGCCGGTGCATTTTATCATTATTTAAATGAGCCTACTGTGGAGCTAATCGCTGTAGAAGCTGCGGGACACGGCGTGCATTCTGGCATGAGTGCAGCTACGACGCAATTAGGTACTGCCGGTATTTTGCATGGTAGTAAAAGTATTGTCATGCAAACAAAGGATGGACAGGTAGTAGAGCCACATAGTATTTCTGCTGGTTTAGATTATCCAGGCATAGGACCTCTGCATGCTTTTTTATACGAGTCTAAACGTGGCACATTTATGAGTGCAACTGATGAGGATGCGCTGAAATGGGCCTTTCATTTATCCGAGATCGAAGGGATTATTCCAGCATTGGAAACAGCGCATGCATTTGCAGTCTTGCCCGAAATGCATTTAAAACCAACAGATGTGGTGGTTGTTTGTTTGAGTGGAAGAGGCGATAAGGATTTAGCCACTTATATGCAAGCAATGGATATGAAAGCATAATCAATCATGTGGGTGCATTAGAATAATGCGTCTTAAAATTAAATATATGTCAAGGTTAACTGAATTATTTGAACAAAAAAATACACGCGTTTTAAATGTGTATTGCACTGCTGGCTATCCTCATTTGGATAGTACTTTGGAAGTCATGGCCAGTCTACAAAAAAATGGTGCTGATATCATTGAATTAGGCATGCCCTATAGTGATCCATTGGCCGACGGAGAAGTGATTCAATCAAGTAGTTTAGTCGCACTTAATAATGGGATGACCATTGATACTTTGTTTGCACAATTGGCAACCATGAGAACATCTATTCATATCCCAGTGGTATTGATGGGTTATATGAATCCAATTTTACAATATGGTTTTGAAGATTTTTGTAAAAAAGCAAAAGCATTGGGGGTAGATGGATTGATTTTACCAGATATGCCTTTGTATGAATTTGAACAATCGTATGGCACAATCATTCAAGCCAATGGCTTAGATTTTATTTTTTTAGTCACACCGGAAACGCCAGAAACTAGATTGAGAAAATTGGATAGTTTAAGTTCCGGATTTTTATATGCAGTGAGTTCATCTGCCACCACGGGAACCGATAAGGATTTTTCTAAAGTAGCAGTCTACCTAGAAAGATTAAAATCAATGCAATTAAAAAATCCATTCTTAGTAGGGTTTGGTATAAAAGATAAAGCCAGTTTTGATGCAGTGAATGCTTTTTCAAACGGAGCCATCATTGGATCTGCTTATATACAAGCTTTATCAAAAGGAATGGAGATTGAAACCACTACAAAAACATTTTTAGAAGGGGTTTTAAGTAATTAATCTATACACAAGCAAATGAATCTATCCATCATACAATACAATGCAGGCAATATCCAGTCGGTGCTTTACGCTTTAGAAAGACTCGGTGTTACAGCAAGTGTGACAGATGACCCAGCATTCATCCAAGCTTCAGACAAAGTGATATTTCCTGGAGTAGGTGAAGCGAGTTCTGCAATGGCTTATTTGAAGAAAAGAAATTTAGACCAATTGATTGTTTCATTGAAACAGCCAGTTTTGGGTATTTGCTTAGGCATGCAATTGATGTGCAAGCACTCAGCAGAAAATGACACTAGCTGTTTAGGTATTTTTGAAGAGCAGGTATTGGCATTTAAAGCAACTGAAAAAGTACATAAAGTGCCTCAAATGGGTTGGAATAATATCTCGAATTTAAAAACTGATTTATTCAATGGGGTGCCAGAAAGTAGCTTTGCTTATTTTGTACATGGATATTATGCAGGACTAGGGACCAATACCATTGCCACTTCGAATTACATTCATGATTACAGTAGTGGGTTGCATAAAGATAATTTTTATGGCGTGCAATTTCATCCCGAAAAGTCTGCCGAAGTTGGGGAACAAATTATTCAAAATTTCTTAGCGCTAAAATCATAAAGTAGATGCAAATTATTCCAGCAATTGATATCATAGAAGGAAAATGTGTTCGATTAACAGAAGGCGATTATGCCCAAAAGAAAATCTACAATGAAGACCCTTTAGAAGTGGCCAAGCAATTTGAAGGTGCTGGTTTAATGCGATTGCATTTAGTAGACTTAGACGGCGCTAAAGCAGGGGCAGTAGTCAATTGGAAAGTGCTCGAAAAAATAGCCAATAAAACGGATCTAGTGATAGATTTTGGAGGGGGGATAAAAACAGAAGCGAATCTAAAAACAGTCTTTGATACAGGAGCGACTTATGCAACCATTGGCAGTCTTGCGGTGAAGCAAAGGGCCATTTTTGAAGAATGGATTGAACGATTTGGAGCCGAGGTGTTTATGTTGGGTGCAGATGTGTATGAAGAAAAGATTGCAGTAGGAGGATGGCTTGAAAAAACAACCATAGATGTCTATGAATTTATTGGGTCTTATATGAATAAAGGGGTTACGCAATTATTTTGTACAGATATACAAAAAGATGGAAAACTAGAAGGCCCATCCATTGAGCTCTATCAAAAAATAATTGCACAGCATCCTAATTTAAAGTTGATTGCAAGTGGCGGTGTTAGTCAGCTTAAGGATTTACAGGAATTAAGAACAATTGGATGTTCGGCTGCTATTGTTGGAAAAGCAATTTATGAAAATAAAATAAGTCTAACGGACCTTTCGAAATTTTAAATATTTATCTACTTTAATGTGGGTATGCTATTGTATACATTATGCTAACAAAACGAATCATAGCTTGTTTGGATATTCAAGATGGCCGAACCGTGAAAGGGGTCAACTTTGAGCAAATCAGAGATGCTGGCGATCCTATTGAACTAGGCGCATTCTATGCAAGTCAGGGTGTGGACGAGTTGGTTTTTTTAGACATCACTGCAACCATAGAAGGACGTAAAACTTTAAGTGCATTGGTGAACAAAATCGCTCATCGCATCAATATTCCATTTACGGTAGGAGGAGGTATTAAGACCGAAGATGATGTGCGCGTTTTGTTACAAAATGGAGCAGATAAAATTTCAATTAATACCGCAGCATTTTTAGATCCTACTATCATTAGCCGATTTGCAAAACAATTCGGGAGTCAATGTATTGTTCTCGCAATTGATGCAAAATGTGAAGCAGACAATCAATGGTATGTGTATTTAAATGGAGGAAGGATGAAAACGGATAAATTGGTTGTTGATTGGGCAAGGGAAGCAGTGGATTTAGGGGTAGGAGAAATTTTATTGACATCGATGAATCATGATGGCACTAAGCAGGGATTCGCTTTAGACATTACAGCTCAATTAGCAGAAAATTTACCTGTGCCAATCATCGCTTCTGGTGGAGGAGGAACAGCAGCCCACTTTTATGATGTGTTTTCGGAGGGTAAAGCGGATGCGGCATTGGCGGCAAGTATTTTTCATTATAAGGAAGTGGCTATCCCAGACTTAAAACAATATCTAAAAGAGAAAGGTATTGCCATAAGAATTTAAACAACTAAATAATCAGACAATTGATCAATCAATTCAATCATTAAAATAATTCAATAAAGCATCCATTGATCAATCAATAAAAATCATATACTAATACTCATTCTATGAATATCAATTTTACAAAATATGCAGATGGCTTGGTGCCTGCAATCGTACAAGATGCATCCACAAAAAACGTGTTGATGTTGGGCTTTATGAATCAGGCTGCAGTCGATGTCACCATCTCCTTGCAAAAAGTTACTTTCTTTAGTCGTTCAAAAAATAGATTATGGACCAAGGGCGAGGAGAGTGGTAATAGTTTAAATTATGTTAGTATGGCATTGGATTGTGATGAGGATAGCCTATTGATTCAAGCCAATCCAGTTGGCCCAGTTTGTCATACTGGTTCGGATACTTGTTGGGGTACTGAGAATCAACTGGAATCAATCCATTTTTTAGCTCAATTAGAGCAAGTAATTGAACAAAGAAAAACGGCTGACCCGGATAGCTCTTACGTGGCCAGTTTATTCTCTAAGGGTATCAATAAGATTGCGCAAAAAGTTGGCGAGGAAGCGGTAGAACTTGTGATTGAAGCAAAAGACCAAAACAACGAATTATTTCTGGAAGAATCCGCAGATCTAATATTTCATTATCTGATATTACTACAAGCAAAAGGATTCAAATTAGCCGATGTTGCTAAAATATTAAAAATGAGGCTTAAGGCATAATATCTATCCGGATTAAATTGATATATTTGACTATTAATAAATACGTATGAAAAAAAATATAATCGCAATTGTTTTGGTATTGGCTGGTACATTCTTGCAAGCCCAATCATTGAATTTGCAAGGCAAATTGACCAATGTTAAAGATGCGTCCACCGTAAGCTTAATTGATGGTGTAACAAGTAAAGAATTGGTTTCAAGTAAATCAGTAGCAGGTAGTTTTAGTCTTCAAGCGCAATTAGAATATCCAAGTTTATTGATATTAAGTATTGATGGTATAACGCAAAAGATACCAGTTTTTGTTGGCAATGAAAATGTGATGATAGAAGGGGATATTCAAAATCCTGCATCTATCAATATCTCTGGCTCTGCAAGTCATGATGTATACAATGTGTACATGAATTCATTGAATCCTTTGATGATGCCATATGTATTGAATATGCAAGCCGCTGCGCAAGAAAATAATAAAGCTAAAAAAGACTCAATCAATAATGCAGCTGCTAATCAATCCAAAGAGATCATTGAAACATTCAATACTTTGTATAAAGCAAATGCAGCTTCTCCAGTAACTACCTTAATGTTATTACAGTTTTCAAATATTTTCCCAGAAATTAAAGAAAACCTTGCAACAATCTATGAAGCGTTGGCACCTTCAGCTAAAAAAGGTCCTTTTGCTGAGTTTATAGATAAAACTATTGCTGCTAATAGTTTTGGACAGATTGGGACATTGCTTCCTGATTTCACACAAAATGATGTGAATGGTAAGCCACTTACATTGTCTTCTTTAAGAGGTAAGTATGTATTGGTTGATTTTTGGGCGAGCTGGTGTGGCCCTTGTAGAGCAGAAAATCCAAATATTGTAAAAGCTTTCAATAAGTATAAATCAAAAAACTTTACTGTATTGGGTGTTTCTTTAGACCAGGATAAAGCAAAATGGTTAGAAGCAATTAAGAAAGACGGTCTTGCATGGAGCCATGTGAGTGATTTAAAATATTGGAACAATGCAGTGGCAACTCAGTTTGGAATCCAAAGCATTCCAGCTAGTTTTTTAATCGACCCAACTGGTAAAATTGTAGCAAGAGATTTAAGAGGCGCTGATTTAGATAAATTTTTAGCGACTAATTTAAAATAATCTATTTTAGATATTAATCTTTATAAAAAAAGTCCCGAATTGATTCGGGACTTTTTTTATTGAAAGTAAAATTATTTAAAAGCTTTTTTATACGCTACTTCATCAAATCCAAGTGCAATAATTTTTCCGTCTTGCTCAATCAATGGACGTTTTATGATTGATGTTTTTTCTGCCATCAATGCTATGGCTGCTTTTTGATTGGTAATGGTTGCTTGCACCTCAGGTCCTAGTAATTTCCAGGTGGTGCCTTTTTTATTGATCAAGGCTTCCCATCCAACTTGTTTAGACCAATTTGTCAATTGTGCACTTGTAATACCTAGTTTTTTATAATCATGAAAACTATAAGCTTGCTTATTGGCCTTCATCCAGTCCAATGCTTTTTTGACTGTATTACAATTAGGGATGGCGTATACGATTGTTGTACTCATTTTATTTAACTTGAATAGACTGAGCGAGCCAACTCTTTGAAATAGGTTGTAGCCATTCTGTTTCGAGTGTCGCTTTTGTATTGACTAAATTATTAAAATATAGGGTATCCATAGATAGTAACCCATTTTCAAGGGCATAATTGAATTGCGCTTGAGGCACAGTCTGTACTTTATCTTTAACATAAAAGGCTAAAAGTGTTCTATTGAACATTTGAACGCCTGTCATTTGTTCAATGGTTTTAATCATATGCACAGAACTGTCGGTACTACATCCTCCAACGGTGGTAGCAGTTTCGTCCGCCATGATCACAATGAACTGACCATATAACACCGTAGCATAGCCTTTTACTTTTGCACCATGGCTCTTCCAGTCTTCTACAAAATTTTCTAACAAGGGTTCAATTTCAAAAATTTCACCCATCGTGAAAGTCCTGTTGGCTTGGTAGACCCAAACCCTAGATCTTGGATCGAAATTTTTTGGGAGTATAGTAGGTAAATCAACCATATTTAATTTTCTTTATTGCTTTCGCAATGATTTATTGTATTGCTTTCGCAATGATTTCAGCAATGTCTAATACTTCTGTCTTCACTTCTTCGTCTCTGTTTTTGATACCATCAGTCATCATGGTATTACAAAACGGACAAGCGCTTGCCACAAGATCTGCTTTTGTCTCAATGGCTTCATCTGCTCTTTCCATATTAATTCTACTTGTACCTTTTTCTTCCTCTTTAAACATTTGCGCTCCACCTGCGCCACAACAAAGTCCTTTTGATTTACACCTGCGCATTTCCTTTAGTTCAACATCCAATGATTCCAATACTTTTCTTGGCGCTTCATAAATGTCGTTAGCCCTTCCTAAATAGCAACTGTCATGGTAGGTAATTGTTTTTCCTTTCCATTCATTGCTATCCGTAATCTTGATCTTTCCATTTTCAATTAGTTCCTGTAAAAATTGTGTATGGTGAATCACATCATAATTGCCACCCAATGCAGGGTATTCGTTCTTTAAGGTATTGAAACAATGCGGACAAGTGGTGACGATTTTTTTAATTTCATAGGCATTCATCACTTGTATATTTTGATAAGCCATCATCTGAAACATGAATTCATTTCCAGCCCTTCGCGCAGGATCGCCAGTACAAGCTTCTTCCTTGCCCAATATGGCATAAACCACACCTGCCTTATCTAATATTGTTGCAAATGCTTTTGTAATTTTTTGTGCTCTTTGATCAAAACTTCCTGCACAGCCTACCCAAAATAAAACTTCTGGTTTCGTGCCAGCAGCCATCATTTCTGCCATTGTAGATACTTTCATAATTAATTTATTTTAAGCTTGCTTTGTCCATGCGTCTCTATCGTCTGGAGCGAATTTCCAAGGAGCAAAATTGTTTTCTATATTGCTAAACATACCATTCCATTCCGAAGGTGCATTGCTGTCCTCCATGATCAATGACCTTCTTAATTCAATGATGATATCCATTGGAGAAATACTCACAGGACATTCTTCCACACAGGCATTACAGGTAGTACAAGCCCTTAATTCTTCTATGGTGATATGGTCGTTTAATAAAGATTTCCCATCGTCTACAAATTGTCCGTTTGCGTCTATATTTTTTCCAACGGTTTCAAGACGATCTCTTGTGTCCATCATGATTTTTCTTGGACTCAATAGTTTTCC
>JACCDL010919601.1_pt1 | contig 12628 bp, 10 predicted proteins | sample 7441931 | NCBI WGS metagenome assembly JACCDL01 (sample SAMN15323437, study PRJNA562643) | freshwater metagenome | isolation source: river surface water | place: USA:Blue River Watershed | collected 2017-08-16 | reverse complement strand
TTCCGCACGAAGCGAAATCACGAATCCGAGTCAGGGTCCGGGGCTCTGGGCTTGATTCACCGATTCCGGACCGGACTGCCTTGGACCGGAACTCCCTCTCGGGAGCTCACGATCCGGCCCGCCTAAGTCCCGGGATTTTCAGCGGGCCGGAGCCAGCCGGCCACGCACCGGTGTCAGGCCGCAGACTTGCTTTCGCGGATGCGAGAGCGAATCTTCTTCATCAGCTCGTCACTCATCGTATTGATGTTGTGAGCGTTCTGCGCATGCTGCTTCACTTCGCGAACAATCTCTTCGTCGGTCTTGGCTTCGACCTTCCAATCACAGTTCATCCCAATATCCTTGCAACCAAAGGTCTTCATCTTCGCCTCCACGCGCCTTGTATGCTTTCCTTTCAATGCAATCGGTGTGCAAACCCCAAGGCCGCCGGGATATACTGTTTCCTTCGCGAGTAACCGATGACCCATCGCCACTGGATCGACGCCCACTGCCATTTAGCCGATCCCCGCCTGAAAGCGGCGCTTCCTGAAATCCTCGATCGCGCTCAAAAAGCCGGAGTCGACCGCTTCATCCAAGGCGGAATCGATCCCGCCGACTGGGATCGGCAGGACCAGCTCGCTGCCACCCGACCGCCCGGTCAAATCCTCGCCGCTTTCGGACTTCACCCTATGTGGGTCGCTGAAAACCCGCAGGATGCCTGTGAAAGCGCCCTGGAAGCCCTGATCCAAAGGCTTCAGCCTGGGGCAAGCGGCCCCGCGGCTTTGGGGGAACTCGGACTCGACCACCGCCCCCGCTTCGGCCCAGAGACCCGCCCCAGGCAGCTGGAGTTTTTCCAAAGGCAGCTCGAGCTTCCCGAGGGACGCTCATTGCCTCTGATCCTCCATGTGGTCCGGGCCCATTCTGAGGCCCTCCAGGCGCTGAAAGCCGCCTCCAGTCGCCGCCCTCTGAAGGGCATCGTGCATTCCTTTTCGGGCAGTTTTGAAGTGGCTCGCCAGTACCTGGACCTGGGGTTTTTCATCTCAGTCGGTGGAACGCTCGTCGGGCTCCAGTCTTTTGAAAAGACCGCGAAAACTGTGATAAAGCTCCCGCCCGATCGACTGGTGCTGGAAACCGATTCCCCCGACCAGCCTCCGCCTAGTTACGCGGGCCGCCTCAACGAGCCGGCTAGCCTCTGGGATGTGGCTTGCGCCGTGGGAGCCCTCCGAAACGAAGCACCCGAGACGGTTCTCGACCGCTCGCGATCGAATCTGGAGAAGCTGTTTCCGTGGAAACCCTGACGAACGAAGCAAAGCCCCTCAACTCATCCCCCGCCCAAGCCCCGGGCTCCGAGCCGCAGGCGCAGGTCAAACTGCACCGCCGCTTTGATCGCATGGCTCGCTTGGTGGGTGACCCTGCGATGAGGAAACTTCGCGCTTCGCATGTGATGGTGATTGGCCTAGGCGGCGTCGGCTCTTGGGCGGCTGAAGCGGTGGTGCGCTCGGGCGTTGGCCGCGTCACCGTGATCGACTTTGACCAGATCTGCATCACGAACTCCAATCGTCAGCTTCATGCGCTGACCGGGATGGTGGGTCAGTATAAAAGCGACGTGATGGCCGAGCGCCTGCGCAAAGTGAATCCGGCAGCTCAAGTGGACGGTCTTCAAAAATTCTACAATGCGGCGAGCAGCGAAGAGATTTTCGCGCTGAAGCCCGACTTGGTCATCGACGCGATCGATAACGTGACCGCAAAATGCCACCTCCTGGCTCAGTGCCGCGAGCGCGGTATTCCCGTCGTTTCTTCGACCGGATCCGGGGGCCGCATGGACCCGACGCAGATTCGCGTTGCCGATCTTTCTCAGACCGAGATCGATCCTTTGGCTCGCTCGGTACGGCGCATTTTGCGGCAGCAGTACGGTTTTCCTGAAACCGGCGCATTCGGCATCACAGCGATCTTTTCGTTCGAGCCTGCGCAAGATCCGATGGAACTCGATTACGACAACGGAAAAGGTTTTCAGTGCGTTTGCCCGCAAGGCGACAACGGTCTGAACACTTGCGACATGAAAAACCTGATCATGGGCAACGCAAGCTTTGTCACTGGCTCTTTCGGCTTTGCGTGCGCTGCGGAAGCGGTCAAGAAGCTGATCGAAGCCTAAAAGGCGACCCGGGCGTCTAAACCTAGGCGGGCTCTCTTAAGGACCTGGGCGCGCAGTTTCAAAAAGGAAGGGCCGCTCTCAGCTCCCATCGGGATGTCGGAGAGCGGCCCTCAATTTTTGCCCGACTGAGGCGCCTTGCGTCTATTTATGCGCCTTGCGTCTGCTTCCTTAAGCGCCTTGCGGCGACGGCTCGGATTTCTGAACGATTCGGTTCAAGGGCTTCGAAGTCGCCCAGAACGAAAGCCCTGCAAGCAGCCCCAGTCCCGTCAGGAACCAGAAGAACTCGGTTGCGGTCAGAATCTTCTGTTCAAATAACACGCCCACATAACCCGAGAGCGTATTGCCGAAGAAGCTCGACAAGAACCACATGCCCATCATGAACGACAGGATCTTAGCCGGCGCCACTTTCGAAACCAGCGACAGACCAATCGGGGAGACGTAGAGCTCGCCCAAAGTCAAAAGCAAGGTGCAGAACACAGGCCAGAACAAGCTGCCTTTTCCATCACCCACCAAGACAGAACCCACCACCATCACGACGAAGGACAGGCCCAGAATGGCCGATCCCACAGCCATCTTGCCCACACTCGAAGGCTCACTGCCTTTTCGTGCCTGCCAAGCCCAGAAGATGTCCAGGATCGGAGCGAAGAGGAAAATGAACATGGGGTTGAAAGACTGGAAGTAGGTCGAAGGAATCTGCCAGCCGAAAATCGTCGGCCAAACGGTTCGCTCGTCCGCCCAGGTCTGCATCGTGTTGCCTTGCTGTTCGTAAACCGCCCAGAAAACCACGTTCAGCAAGCAGAGCGCGACCAAGGCCCAAACGCGCTTCCATTCGTTGGAAGTCAGCGGAGTGCGGTCTTTTTTCTCGTCTTTCTTCACTGCTTTGGCAGGAATATCGGATTCCGGCGCCAAGTGCTTTTGGCCCAAAGCATAGACCACTAGCCCGATCACCATGCCGACGCCTGCAGCGCCGAAGCCGTAATGCCAGCCCAAGGTTGCAGCCAAAGTACCGCAGATGAAGTTACAGATGAAGGCACCCAAGTTGATGCCCATGTAATAGATCGTGTAGGCCCCGTCGCGGCGCGAATCGCCGGGCGCATAGAGGTCACCCACCTGGGTCGACACGTTCGGTTTGAAAGCGCCGTTGCCCAAGATCAAAAGAATCAGCGCCAAAAAGAACGAATTCTCAAAGGCCATGACGAAGTGGCCTGCGGCCATCAGGATGCCGCCCAGGAACACCGCTTTCCGGCGCCCCAGATACCGGTCCGCCACGTAGCCGCCCAGAATCGGGGTCAAATAAACGAGGCCCGTGTACCAACCGTAGAGCAAAGAAGCGTAGGAACCGGGAGTGGCGTCAGGGCCGAGCGCCAGCCAATTCCGAACGGTTTCCCAGCCCCAGATCAAATTCGGGTCGCCTTCCACTCGGGCGTCGCCGCCTTGGAGCACTTGGCGACTGGTCACAAACAAGTAGTTCACCAAGTAAAGCTTCAGAAGCCCGCGCATCCCGTAATACGAAAACCGTTCCCACATTTCGGCGAAGAACAGGATTCGGAGTCCTTTCGGGTGCTTCCCGAAGATATTCCAGGCACTCGTATTTTCCGTACTTACAGCGGCAGTCGACGACGTCATGCCGAATCGCCTAACCCATGGCTTAGGGAAAGTCTTCAGATTTTTGAATGGCCTGACATGAGTCAAAGCGGGGGAACGGCTGCCGGTGCTGGTCGGCAGTACAGGCTCGAAGTATAGCCTATCAGTACAGCCTACTGTTCAGCCCCTAAGCACTCGAGGAAACCCTTCATTCGATCGCGGGTCTGATCTGTATCGACTGAGTTCACGAATCCCAGCATTCCGCGCACGCCCGAGCCCAAGCGCTTCAACTGCGCCCAGGCCTTGAGCCGAGCTTGAACCTCTGGCGGCTTGAGCCACGGGGAAAAAGCCTCGGAGAAGCCCCGTCGATTTTTTTCGTCCAACAGTTCAGGATGCCGATCCAGGAGCTCGATCAGGACGTCCGCAGAATTCAGCGACTTTCTTGAAACGGCAGGAATCTTCAACCCTTTCAAATGGGCAGGGATCCGGCTTCCGTATCCTTGCTGAATCAACTCGGAATAGAGATCCAATCCCCGTGCTCTTTCCACTGGGTTCGCCAGGAACCCCCCGTCCGCGTTCCGGAGAAAAATCTCCCGGACTTCACCCGCGCTCAAAGGGGCTTTCTTGAAGAGATTCGCTCGCTCTTCTCGAGTCGCGTCCTTCAGCCAACGCTCGGACTCTTCTCGCCAGGGATCGTTCGGATCAAAGGGCTTTCCCCGAAACTCCGGATGCCCCGTTCCGCGGGTTCGCTTGATTTCTAAAACCCACTCCCGAAGCGTGTGGGCTTCTTCGTCACTGACTCCAGAAATCCTTCCCCCCATCAGCATTTCGCGCCACCGTTTGGTCTGCTCGGTTCGGCTCATTGCCTGAGGCGGACTCCCGTAAGTGACCCGCTGAAGCAGTTCGGAATGGCTTTTCAGCCAGTCACTCCCCCGCTCAGCAATCAAAGCCAAAACGTAATTTTCGGCCTGCATTGGGTACCGCAATTTTTGGATCTGCTTCAGGTGCGATTTTTCTCGGTTGTTCTCAAAAACGTAGCCTGGATCAATCACCACCCAGCCCTGGTCAGTCAGGACGGAGTTCTTCAAAAGACCAAAGTCACCCACCCTCAAATTGGCGTCTTCCCAGCTCTTCACCATCTCTCGAAGTTCGTTCAGACGCGCAGTGTAGGCCAAGAACTGGGCCGGATTTTCGGGAGTTTTTAGTGCTGCGGCAATCTCTTGCCCCTCAGCAAAGTCTTTCACGATGAGATCCGGCGTTTCCTCATAAGAGGTTCTCGGATCGATCTTTTGACCACCCTTTCCCTGAAGGAGCCTGAGACCCCGAAAGTCCTGCTTGAAGGAGAAGATTTCATTTTCCTCTCCGGGGGCGTCGACCCGCCTAGGAAACTTCACGATCTGGCGCTTGGAAGGAGCAGTGCCCTTTCCGAGCCTTTCCACAAAAAAAGCGAAACCCATCGCCCCTGAGCCGATTTTGTCCCCTAACACCATTTCAAACGGAGGTGCGGTTTTCGGAATCACCCGAATCTTCATCCCTCTCGAATTTTCTTTTGCAGCTTCGACTAACTTTTCAATCTGGGCGTAACGAGTGGCGTAGTCCTCGCGCTCATCAATGACCCAAACGGCACCTTCGCCCAGCAATGCCGACGAGTGCAAAACCAGGCCAAGAATGAGGATCCCAAGAAGGCGAAATTTCACTCCTTCTTATCGGCGAATTCTTCACCCAAACTGAGGGCGTCAAAAGACCGACAAGCCAGGGTTTATGTCTGAATTCAAAGGCCTTTTGATCAGTGCCCTTTGAGGGCCTCGCGCGGGGTCTGTGACAGGTAATAGTCGTAATCCCCTTCGTAGATCCGCATTTCGCCACGGTCGAGCTCGAACACGCGGTTTGCCACGTGCCTGAGGAAGTAGCGATCGTGACTCACGAACATGACGGTTCCGTCGAATTCCTTGATGGCGTCCAGAAGAAGCTCGCGCGATTTGATGTCCAAGTGGTTCGTCGGTTCGTCGAGAACCAGAAAGTTCACGGGTGTTGCCAGGATCGTGGCCAAAACCACACGCGATTTTTCGCCGCCCGAAAGCACGCCGATTTTCTTGTCGACGTCTTCTCCCGAGAACAAGAACGCGCCTAAGAGGTTTCGCACGTAACCCACGGTTGCTTCAGGAATTCGGTCGTGAATTTCTTCAAAGATGGTTTTCTGAGGATTCAGAACTTCGAGCGCGTGCTGGCTGAAGTAGCCCATCTTCACGCTGGCTCCGACCTGACAGACACCGTCCGTGGGCTCGGACGAGCCCGTCAAGAGCTTCAGGAGCGTCGACTTACCGGCGCCGTTCACGCCCACGAGCGCTACCTTATCGAGGCGCCTCACAACGCCTGAAGCGCCACGAAACACGTTCTTCTCGCGGCCATCTTCCAGCCGGAACGTCTTCGAGGCTTTTTCCAACTTCACCACGTCGTTGCCGCTTCGCGGGGTCGGCGGAAACTGAAACTTCATCACGCGGTCTTCAGCGGGAATCTCGATACGATCGATTTTCTCGAGCTTCTTCACCCGGCTCTGAACCTGCGCGGCGTGCGAAGCGCGGGCTTTGAAGCGAGCAATGAACTCTTCTTCTTTCGCCAGCATCTCATCTTGCTTGCGCGCTTCGGCCAGAAGCTGATCCATGCGAATGCGGCGTTCGCGCTCGTAAAAATCGTAATTTCCCGAGTAAACCGTGATGGACTTGTTGGCGACTTCCACAATGCGACTGACCAACCGGTTCATGAATTCCCGGTCGTGGCTCGTCATGACGAGCGCGCCTTTGTAGGTCTTCAACCAGTCTTCCAGCCAGATGATGGATTCCAAATCCAAATGGTTGGTGGGTTCGTCCATCAACAAAACGTCCGGTTGGAGGGCCAAAATCTTGGCCAGCGCGATCCGCATTTTCCAACCGCCCGAGAACTGCTCGACGCCGCGATCGTAGTCGCCGGGGCCGATCCCAAGGCCTGTCAGAATTTCTTTCGCGCGGGAATCCAAGTCGTAGCCACCGCGGCTTTCGAATTCCATCTGCGCTTCACCGTAATCTTCGAGAAGCTTCGTCATCTCATCGTCATCGATGGGATTGACGGCGCTATCTTCCAAGCGGCGCTCGTAGTCCTTAAGCTTCTCGGCCAGCATCGACACGCGGCCCGCACCGGCTTTCACTTCTTCCAAAGCCGACCGTCCGCGCATCTCGCCGACGCTTTGAGAGAAATAGCCGACGACCGTCTTACCTTCGACCGAGACCGTTCCCGAATCCACGCCTTCTTCGCCCGTGATGATGCGAAAAATCGTGGTTTTTCCGGCGCCATTCGGGCCGACTAAACCGATCTTGTCGCCCGGACGAACCTGGAAGCTTGCGTCTTTGTACAGGATGCGAGGCCCGTACTGCTTGGTCACGTTCGTTAAGTGAATCATTGAGGCAAAATCCGGTTTTCGGGACCCAGGATCAAAACGCGCGCGCGATGGGCCTTGGCTTCTTTATCGTCCATCTGCGCGTACGAAACGACGATCACCCGGTCGCCCGGGGCCGCAAGACGCGCAGCCGCGCCGTTGACGCAAATTTCTCGCGAGCCCGACTTCCCGTCGATCGCGTAAGTGATGAAGCGAGCTCCGTTGGACACGTTGTACACGTGCACCTGCTCGAGCGGCAGAATGCCGGCTTCCGCCAGCAAATCGGGGTCGATCGCAATGGACCCTTGGTAATTCAGATCTGCCTGAGTCACCGTGGCGTTATGCAGCTTGGCCTTCATCATCGTTAAAATCATGATGGCCGAGACTTAGCACAAAACGCGGGCGAAAAAGGTTAAAAACCGAGGGGAAAGCTCACCCAAAGCCTCGGGAGCAAGGACCCGGCGCCCTAGACTGCTTTCCCCTCGATCAAGCGCGAATTAGACGCCCTTTTGGCCAGGATGGGTCATGCCTTTTTGGCCGGCCTTATCGCTGCCTTTATCGACGCCTTTTTGGCCAGGATGGGTCATGCCCTTCTGAGAAGACTTATCGCTTCCCTTCTGGTTGCCCTTATCGCTGCCCTTTTGATTCGCGGCATCGGTTCCCTTTTGGTTGCCCTTATCGCTGCCTTTTTGGTTCGCGATATCGGTGCCCTTTTGGTTGCCTTTGTCGCTCCCTTTTTGATTCGCGGACTCAAAGCCCTTTTGGTGGGATTTGTCGCTGCCTTTTTGGTTCACGGCGCCAACACCCTTCTGGTTGGCCTTGTCGGAGCCTTTATCATAGCCCTTTTGGCCCATACCCGGATGGTGAACGGCGTCTTGGGCCACTGCCGAGATTCCGTGAGTCAGACCGAAAGCGGCCACCACGGCCAGAGCCAAGCTAGATTTCATCGATTTCATGGTTTTCCTCCCTGAAGAAGAGTCAGATTCGCTGTCCGCTCACGAAGCAAGCGGGGTGCCATCCGGCTCATTCAGCAAGGAGTAAATCCGCGCTCGTCTGTCCAATCTTGCGGGGGCAACGGCACTTGGCCCGGTAGCTCGCGCTGAAGGCCGGGCACCGAGTCTTTGCTTTCCAAGATCTCCAGGCGCTCCAGATGACTGCGCGCTTGAATCCAAACTCGATCTCCGCGCCTCACCGGCCGACGGCTCCAGGAAAGCTCTTTGCCGCGATCGAACACTTGAAAGCCCTGCTCGGTCCGCAAGATCAGCCACCCCGGCGTGACATCGACCACTCGCCCTACCTGCGACTCTACGGTCGCTTTCTCGAAGGCGATTCCCGGAGATGCCCCCATCAGCGCCCACCCCAGAAGAACCCACCCGGTCGTTCGAAAAGCGCGTAACCGCATCAGAAAGCTTCCTCCCAGCCGCGAGAAATCTTCATGGCGGAAAGAATCAAACCCACGTGGGAATAAGTTTGCGGGAAATTCCCCCAAAGCTCCCCGGTTTCCGGGTCCATGTCTTCCGAGAGGAGGCCCAAAGGATTCATTCCTTGAAGCACATTCTGAAAGAGGTCCCGCGCTTCCGATTTTCTCCCTGCGCCCCAAAGCGCATCGACCATCCAAAAGGAACAGATGGTGAAAGTGGTCTTCGGAATGCCGAAGTCGTCGGCGGTGCGATAGCGGTAAACGCCTCGGCCCGACCTGAGGAGTCGACCATAAGCTTCGATCGTGCGCTGAAACCTTTCTTCTTGGTGCGAAATGAAATGGTAGGCGGGCAAAAGGAGATTCGCCGCATCAGCAGCGTCATCACCGTAACTCTGAGTGTAATACCCACTGAACTCGTTCCACCCTTGACGCTCAATCTCAGCCCGCATTCGGTCGCGAATGGGGAGCCATTCATCAACGAGCGACTGCCTTCCCGTATGGCGCGCAATTCGGATTCCCCGGTCCACCGCAGCCCAGTTCATGAGCTTTGAAAATACCGAATGCCTTTTTTCGCCTCGAAATTCCCAAATGCCTGCGTCGGGAAGTTGAAAACACTGGATGGCCTGCTCGACCAGCTGCTGCACGTTCGTGAACGCCTGAATTTGATCGGTGCGCTGAAGCCTACGATCAAAGAACGCGGGCGCCAAAGCCAAAACCATCTCGCCGTAAACGTCGTGCTGTTCCATTCGGTAAGCCGCATTCCCAACGCGAACGGGCCCGAACCCACGAAAGCCTTTGAGCCAGGGGATTTCGCGCTCGACCAATTCCTTTTCGCCGCTGATTCCGTAAACGGGCTGCAAAACGCGTGTGGGTTCAGAGGCGCACAGATTCTGAAGGAACCGAATGAACTGTTCCATCTCGTCGAACTGCCCCAAGCGATTCAGTGCGTTCACCACGAAATATGCAACTCGGAGCCAGCAATAGCGGTAGTCCCAGCAGCGACCCGGCTCAGGCCCTTCGGGAATCGAAGTCGTCGTCGCAGCGACAATCGCACCCGTGTCTTCATAAATGTGAAGCTTCAACGCGAGCGCCGAACGCAGAACTTCTTCCTGGTATTCGAAGGGAATATTGCAGTGCCTCGCCCACCCACGCCAGTAGGCGACGGTTCGCTGGAGCTGCTCTTCACAGTCAAAACGAAGATTTCCCTCAAACGGGGTGCCATAAGAAAAGACGAAGCGCACGGCTTCGCGAAGCTCAAACGGCGACTCATGCAAAACATAGTCGACTGAAGCGTCAGTCTTCAGATGAAGGACACCCACCTCGGTCTCGTACACAAGGCCGCCCGTGACTTGGGAAACCTGGGGCACGAGCCTTCCGTAGTCCATCTTCGGACGAAGGCGCACCACCACCCTCGGAATTCCGCGAACGGGGCGCACTACCCGCATCAGCTGCGAAGGACGATGAACTCCGTGCTCCCGCTCAAAGCGCGGCATGAAATCGAGAATCTCAAAAGCGAGGCCTGAGTCATTTGACCACTCGGTAGAGAGCACATTCGTGTTTCGCAAGTAAGTTTGCTTGGTCTTCCAGCTCGAGTCTCGAAGAGCCGGCTCAATCGACCAGAAGCCGCCCTGCTCGGAATCGAGAATGGACGCGAAGACCGAAGGTGAATCGAGCCTCGGCATACAGCACCAAATGACGCTGCCCTCGGGGCTGATCAACGCGGACACTTGGCAATTACCGATCAAACCGGAATCCAGTTGGCTCATCGTTTTTTCCGCACCTTGAGGGATCAAAAGCAAACGCAGAGCCAACCGAAAGACAGTCCCTTGCTTCAGGCATATGGGTTGCACGCTCCTTCGACTCTATGAAGCGGTTTCCAGCTACGTTCATTGTGCCGCTCGCTGTTCTCTCGCTAGCCTTGGCCTGGGCTCTGACTTTGGGCGAGAAGATGCGCTGGCTTCACGAGTTCGATGCGCGAAATGAAGAGATCGCGCGCCACGCGCAGAGCCTTCTCAGCGCTAATCCACGAACGGCGTCTGAAGCGGTCGATGGTAGCGTTGCGCGTTTCGATGCGCTCAAAAAAGTCAGATCCAGTCGCAGCCTCATTCACTTGGCGCTTTGCTTAGGAGATCAAGCTGCTGAAAGCACCACCGGCTTGAATGGATGGCAGCGACTTTGCGAGCGTCCACCTGAAGCTCGGCATGCTGAGACTTTGGAAGTCGGAGAACTCGTCGCTCGAATGAATGCCAGCGAATGGCAGGATTCCCGAGGACGCACTTGGCAGCTTCTCGTCTTTCAAGATCAGGGTAGTCTTCCTGCCGATACGCGTGGCGCTTTTCTCAGAAACTGGCTCGGACTCGTTTTTTTCTTAGCGCTCTCGACCGCCATCTTGATCGGTCAAGCCAGAAACTGGCTTCTGACCTACGCGCTGAGTCTTTACCGAGCGCTTCGGCAGAAAGCCGCAGGAAGGATTCCCCTTCTTCCCGTCACAAGCGAACTCCCCCTTTCTCGAAGCGTTGAGCAACTCACTGCCAAAATTCTTCGCCTCCCGGTCGCGCCTCAGTCGCCTCCCGCCACCGCTAACCCAGATAAAATCAGCGAGCCTCTTGCCGACGCCGACTTGCTCAGGCTCGATGAACTGACCCGCGGCCGAAGAATGATCGTTGTCGCCAACCGTGAGCCTTACATCCACAATCGTCGCAATGGGGGCATCGAAGTGCAGCGGCCCGCCAGTGGCTTAGTGACCGCGCTCGAGCCGGTCCTTCGGCACTCGGGCGGTCTTTGGGTGGCTCATGGTAGTGGGAGTGCCGATGCGGAAACTTCCGATGAAAACGGGATGATCGGAGTTCCGCCCGGACTTCCCAGTTACCAGCTCAAGCGCATCTGGCTCAGTCAGCGCGAAGAGCAAGGCTATTACTATGGCTTTGCCAATGAGGGCCTTTGGCCCCTTTGTCACTTAGCGCACCAAAGTCCGCACTTTCGGCTCCAGGATTGGCAGGAATACCGAAGGGTGAACGCGCGCTTTGCTTCCGAAATCCCGGAAGAATGGCTCGATGAGCGCTCGCTTCTTTTGGTTCAAGACTATCACTTTGCGCTGGTGCCCAGGCTTCTGAAAGACCGACGGGGCGTGGGGAAAATCTCGCTCTTCTGGCACATTCCGTGGCCAACGGCCGAAAAGTTCCGCATTTGCCCGTGGGCCGAAGAACTCCTGCACGGGATGCTGGGCTCAGGCCTGATCGGGTTCCACACTCTCACCCACTGCCGAAACTTCCTGGAATCCTGCGAAAGACTTCTCGAAGCCCGCGTGGACCGCGAGAATTTGAGTGTCACTTACCGCGGACATGAAACGAAAGTTCGAGCTTTCCCCATTGGCATCGATACGGCTCCCGTTCGAAAACTCGATGAACGCGAAGTCGGCGAACTGAAGACTCGCTACGGAGTCGGAAACCTACCCTTCATCGCTGTGGGCGTGGATCGCCTGGACTACACGAAAGGTCTTCTCGAAAGGGTGGCTGGAGTGGAGCGCTTTCTCGAGAAATACCCGCGTTACCGCGGCGAATTCTGCTGGATCCAGATTGCCTCGCCTTCCAGAACCACAATTCCCGCTTATCAAGATCTGAGCCTGCAATTGGAGCATGCGATCCAACGCGTGAATGACCGCTTCGGGGACGCAAGCTTGGGCTATCTTCCCATCCGGCTCCTCGCGCGCCATCACGACTGGGAGGAAATTCGCTGGTTTTACCAGATGGGCCAAGTGGCTTTGGTGACGCCCCTCCACGACGGCATGAACCTCGTGGCCAAAGAGTACGTCTGGTGTCAGTCCGAGGAACGCGGAAGCCTAGTCCTTTCGCGCTTCGCGGGGGCAAGCCAGGAGCTCACGGATGCGCTCCTGGTGAACCCCTACTCGGCCGAGGAAATTGCGGATTCCCTGGATCAAGCTTTCAGTATGTCCGAAAGCGAACGGATTCGCAGAATGCGGGCCATGAAAGAGCGCATCGCACGGCACTCGGCTTTCTCTTGGGCCAATGATCTGATCGAAGCGACTTTAGAATCGAGCCGGGAGACCGCACCTTCCCCCTTACCCGGC
>JACCDL010027329.1_pt1 | contig 12645 bp, 13 predicted proteins | sample 7441931 | NCBI WGS metagenome assembly JACCDL01 (sample SAMN15323437, study PRJNA562643) | freshwater metagenome | isolation source: river surface water | place: USA:Blue River Watershed | collected 2017-08-16 | reverse complement strand
GTTCACTGTGTGAGAATCGGTACCAATCATCATACCACCTGGGAAGGCATAGTTTTCCAAAACTACTTGGTGAATAATACCTGCACCTGGCTTCCAGAATCCTAAACCATATTTATTAGAAACAGAAGCTAAGAAATCATATACCTCTTTACTTTCTGTTGTTGCTACTTGTAAGTCTTGCTTTGCTTCCACTTTTGCAGAAATCAAGTGATCGCAATGTACTGTACTTGGTACGGCTACTTTAGGACGACCTGCTTGCATAAATTGTAACAATGCCATTTGCGCAGTGGCGTCTTGCATGGCTACACGATCTGGTGCAAAATCAACATAAGAACCACCTCTTGCGAAGCTTTCTAATTTTTGATCACTATGTAAATGAGAGAATAAAATTTTCTCAGATAAAGTCAATGGACGACCCAACATTTTACGAGCTGCATCCACTTTTGCAGGCATTTCAGCATACAATTTTTTGATCATTTCGATATCAAAAGCCATAGTTGTATATTTTGGTTTTAAAAACTGACGCAAAGGTAAGCCAAAATGCCCCTCGGCGCTATCAAAAAATACACTTTATGTCCACTTTTTTCTTAGATTTGGAGTACTAATAAACCGGGCTACCATGCAAAAAATGAAGGATTTTTTAGAATTACACGCTTTTGGTGTTTGTTCGGCCATCGGGGAACGCCTGGGCATTGCCAGTTCTAGAATTAGAATGTGGTTTATTTACATCTCTTTTTTAACCCTGGGATCCCCCGTTATTGTTTATATGATATTGGCTTTTGTACGTAGCATTAAGCATTATATACTGCTAGGAAAGAGAAATCCCCTAAAATATTAGTGAAAATACAGTAGGGGATTCAATATGGAAATGGGTAATGCTTTCTTTAAGCTTTTGCTCCGGTTGAGTACAAATTACAAAACCGCTTTACGTAAACGAACCAACTTCTCTAATAAAGGTTCTAATAATTCTAATCTTAACATATTCGCACCGTCACTTTTCGCCACTGCAGGGTTAGGGTGGGTTTCTATGAATAAACCATCTGCACCGGTGGCAATAGCTGCTTTAGCGATGGTTTCAATTAAGGCCGGATTACCACCTGTTACCCCACTAGTTTGGTTAGGTTGTTGTAAAGAATGGGTACAGTCCATAATAACGGGCACATTGTTCTCTGCCATGGCAGGAATATTGCGGTAGTCTACCACTAAATCTTGGTAACCAAATGTGTTACCACGTTCCGTTAACATAATTTTATCGTTGCCTGCTAGTTTGATTTTATCCACTGCAAATTTCATGGAACCCCCACTTAAAAATTGTCCTTTTTTTACATTAACTATTTTTCCAGTTTCGGCTGCGGCAACTAACAAATCTGTTTGACGACATAAAAACGCAGGGATTTGTAAGATATCAATATACTTCGCAGCAATGGCTGCCTCATCATGTGCATGTATATCTGAAGTAGTAGGTACGTTGAATTTCGCACCCACTTTTTTAATCAATTCCATTCCAGTGTCATCACCAATACCTGTAAATGAGTTGGCACTAGTACGATTTGCTTTTCTATAGCTTGCTTTAAACACATAAGGGATGCCTAAATTCTTACAAATCGTAGAAACTTTTTCTCCAATTTCCATCACTAACTCCTCACTTTCCACCACACATGGACCTGCGATTAAAAAAAAGTTATTGGCATCGTATTGTTGATGCTTAAAATGATCTTGTAAATAATTAGGAATCATAATAGTTGTATTTGCGTTCCCAAAGGTACGCAAAATACCAAACAGCTTGGTGGGAGGGAGCTTAAAATCTTAAACCCACCGTTATGCCGGCACCTCTAATACCTGCCCAAGGACCGTCTGTATTGGTCACTACACTGCTGGTCCCATCACTATTTTGAACAATGTTTGTGTTTAAACGAAATGGGCTTGCCTTGGTTTTGTCAATGGTGTTTTTTAATTCCGTTAATGCAGCCGCTGGGGTGCCAGCAGGAGCATTGTATTGAAGGGTTCCCGAGGAACTACCATAATGTCCTCCAATGATCCAAAAATCCAATACCAATTTAGTTAATAATTGAAACTGCATCCCTACATAAGCGCCCAGGCTTTTGGAGCGTATACTGCCATATAACTGGGAGTTGGTTTTAACGGGGATGGATTCATTGCCAGAAGTCAGGGTATAGGTATAATTAACGGGTACGCCCAGGTCTACATTGCCAAAACGTGCATAGGGGGCAATATAAAATCCAGACATTTTTTGTAAGCCAAGATAAAATCTTCCCTCTAAGGTAATATCGTCACTGGCAATACTAAAATTATCAAAGTCAATACTTGAATTATCTATAAAGGACTTGGCAATAAATTGTAAGGGAAGTGGCCTTTTGGGCATGCTAGCATAACTTATGGAAACAGACATAAAGTGGTTTAAGCTTTTCTCATAAGTGATGTTGTAATTTTTTAAAACATCTGCAGATAAGTTGGTCTTTAAAATATTATTTCCACCAATTAAACTTTGGCTGTTTGCTTGCGCTAATATAAGGAGTGCAAACGCAAAAAGGATATATTTTTTCATAAATGAAAATGGATGAAATTACTTCTGTATAAATAAGTCAGCTACGGTTCTTTTGTCTAATACAGCAAGGGTATTGTCTCTAACTTCTACCATTACTTTATTAATGCCACAAACTTTTTCGTTGCAATCCTCACACTTTTTATAAAAGTTTAGGCTTACGCAAGGCAATAGCGCAATAGGCCCTTCGATGGTTCTAAAAATTGCGGAGAGTTTTATTTTATCAGGAGCAATGGCGAATAAATAGCCACCATGCTTCCCCTTTTTGCTTTCTAAGAAACCCGCTTTTTTTAATGCCAATAAAATGTTTTCTAAAAACTTTAGTGGAATATTTTTTGCCTCTGCGATTTCTGCAATCAATATGGGGCTCGATGTATCCTTTCCTACCATATAGGAAAGTGCTTGTAATGCGTATTGAGTTTTTTTAGATAACATATTAAATCCCTAGGACGTCTTTCATGGTGAAGATACCGCTTTTTTTATTGGCAAATTCGGCAGCCAATACAGCGCCACTTGCAAATCCTTTTCGAGTATGTGCGGTATGGGTAATTTCAATAGTATCAATGGGAGAGCTGTAAGTAACGATATGCGTTCCAGGAGCTGGATCAATGCGTTCAGAAGTGATAACTAAATCACTTGGTGTTAAAGAAGGGTTGTTTACCCATTGTTTTTTTCTACTATTATTGGAAAGTATTTGCTCGGCTAAAGAGATCGCAGTTCCACTAGGAGCATCCTTTTTTTCAGTATGGTGTAGTTCAACCATGCTGATGTCATAATCGGCATAGGGTTCCATTAATTTTGCCAATTGCTTGTTGAGTTCAAAGAACAAGTTAACCCCAATGCTATAATTACTACTATAAACAATACAGCCATTATGCGCTTTGCAGGCTGCTTCTATTTCACTCCATTTGTCCAACCATCCGGTAGATCCACTTACCACAGGGATGCCCAATTCAATACATTTTTTGACATTTTCAAAGGCACTATGGGGTCCTGTGAATTCAATAGCGACATCTGCTTTTAGTATATTCTCTTTTGTGAACTCATGATTGTTTTGAACGTCAATTTTTAAAACAATTTCATGTCCTTTTGTTACAGCAATTTCTTCAATTGCTTTTCCCATTTTACCATATCCAATTAATGCTATTTTCATAGGAGAGATCTTTATTATTTAGCGCGACCATTTTTAAAATGTAATTGCAAGGTGAATCCTGTTTGTTGTGTGGAAGGCTGAATGGTTGGTTTGACGCTCATTGCTAAGTTAGAACTCACATCAAATTCTTTTAAATGTCCCGATACGGATGCATCAGCCACATTCAATCCCCAGGCCAAAACAAACCAGAGGATAGAGTAGTCCCTATCTTTTCTAAATATATTTCGGTAGCTCTGCAAAGAGGCCATGGATAAATTTGTTAATGCTGGATCAATTTTAGGAATATCTGTGGCATCTCCATTGGCGGCCTTGAATTTTGCTTCGTAAGCGAACTTGGTTTTATTGTACAAGTCATTATTGTAAATAAAGGTAGATGCTGGAATGGCAAGGATCCCATATACGATGGGAATTTTCCAATATTGTTTATTGTAAGCCTGGCCCAACCCGGGTAGCATTAAGGAATACCTAGCAGCGCGCCTAGGATTATGATGCTTAAGGGTATCTGTTCTTTTCAAATAAGCGGAATCTTGGCTTAAAGCTACTTGATGAATACTCATCAAAAGAAAACATAAAATAATTAGCCTTCTCTTAGCTAATGCTAACTTGCATCGCATCTAAAATTGTATTTAGGCCATTAATGTCCTGATAAGAAATAGTGATAGTACCACTTCCGTTTTTTTGTTGTTGTAAAACCACTTTGGCGGAAAGGTGACTTGCTAATTTATCCTCTAGTTTTTTATAGACAGGAGATAACTCCGTTTTCTTTGCCACTTTGGGTGCTTTACCTGCAGCCGCATTCATTTTCTTTACTAAGTCTTCTGTTTGGCGAACGGTTAATCCTTTTTCAGTGATTTCTTTAAAAAGGAAAAGCTGTTGATCAATTTCTTTACCAATCAAAATTTTCGCTAAACTCACACTTAGATTACCTTTTCTAACGGCAGCTTGAATAGCAGGAGGTAAGTCTAATAAACGAATGTAGTTCGCAACGGTAGAACGATCTTTTCCCATACGCTCTGAAACTTTTTCTTGCGTATAGTTTAATTCCTGCATCATTCTTTGGTAGCTCAATGCCACTTCAATTTCATTTAAGTCTACTCTTTGCAAGTTCTCTAACAAAGCCAACTCTAGTAATTCTTGGTCATTACCTTGTCTTACATAAGCTGGAATATCTGCTAAGCCAGCCAATTTTGCAGCTCTAAATCTTCTCTCTCCAGCAATTAATTGGTATTTGCCATTAGGTAGCAATGCCACTGTAATGGGCTGGATAATATCATGTAGCTTAATGGAATGTCTTAATTCTTGCAAGGCAATTTCATCAAAATCTTTTCTAGGATTTTTGGGGTTCACCTGAATATTGGCTAATGGTATTCTATTGGTAGCCACTGCTTTTTCAATGGTAGCAGCTTCTACTTTACCAGCAGGGTTTTTATACTCAGCATCAATATTTTGCAATAAAGAACGAAGTCCTTTTCCAATCATATCTTTATTAGGTGTACTCTTGCTCATATTAATCTATTATTCGCTCGGCATTACTCATGTTGGTCATGCCATTTTTTTGTAAAATTTCTTTCGCTAGGTTTAAGTAGTTCACGGTACCCTTGCTGTCTGCGTCGTATAAAATTACAGGTTTACCTACGCTAGGGGCTTCACTTAAACGCGTATTTCTATGGATGATGGTCGCAAATACCATATCATCAAAATGCTTACGTACTTCACTAACTACTTGATTGCTTAGTCTTAAACGGCCATCATACATGGTCATTAAAATACCTTCAATTTGCAAATCAGGGTTTAATCTGCTTTGCACAATTTTCACGGTGTTTAATAATTTTCCTAATCCTTCCAATGCAAAAAATTCACATTGAACAGGTACTATCACGCTATTGGCAGCTACCAATGCATTTACGGTGATTAAGCCCAAAGAAGGCAAGCAGTCAATAATGATAAAATCATACTGGTCCTGAACGGCTTCTAGTAATTCTTTTAATACGTTTTCTCTGTTGGGGAAGTTAACCAACTCTATTTCCGCACCCACCAAGTCAATATGGGAAGGGATTAAGTCCAAATGAGGAATCTCCGTTTTTAATACAATATCGGATAGAGGGGTATGATTGATCATTCCATCATACAAACTCGTAGTAATATTGTGCAAATCAAATCCAACCCCGGTAGTACTATTGGCCTGAGGGTCTGCGTCAATCAACAAGGTTCTGTATTCTAAAACAGCTAAACTTGCCGCAATATTGATCGCGGTAGTGGTTTTACCCACCCCTCCTTTTTGATTCGCAATTCCGATTATTCTTGCCATAAAATGGGTATCCTTAATTTCTGCCAAAAATAAGGCTTTTGGCCCTATTTTTGTGCTTTAAATCCCACTATGAGAAGCCCCTTTTTTATTTCAATCCTGTTAATGGTACTGATAGCCATTGATTTTTATGTCTATCAGGTCCTAAAACAACTATTGCAAGGAACTGGAGCGGGCCTTAGAATCGTTATTTTTGGGGTTTACTGGTCACTTTGCATCCTCACAATTAGCTCCTTTTTATTGTTTCCTTATTTGAGCAATCCCTATTTTAGGCAATATATCTTCTCCATTTGTATGGGCTGGATGTTTACCCAGCTTGTCATGACCCTGGTGTTTTTGATAGACGATATTAGAAGGGGTACTTTTTGGACTTTGGGAAAAATTACTTCCGCTACCGGAGCACAATTTATAAATACAGAAAACGGCATCCCAAGATCTACTTTTTTAAGTTGGCTAGGGGTAGGTTTGGCGTCCTCTTTATTCTTTTCCTTGTTGTATGGTTTTGGAAATAAGTACAATTATCAATTGGTTAAAAAGAAGATATATTTAAAAGGGTTGCCATCTTTATTTAGGGGTTTTAAAATTATACATATCAGCGATATCCATAGTGGAAGTTTACGAGATCAAAAAGCGGTACAAAAAGGGATTGATTTAATACGAGCGCAAAATCCAGATTTAGTTTTATTTACAGGCGATTTGGTGAATGACAGGGCAACAGAAATGGATCCATGGATGGATACCTTTGGTCAAATTAAAGCGCCCTATGGTGTGTTTAGCACATTGGGCAATCATGATTATGGAGATTATGTAAAGTGGGAAAGTCCCGCAGCCAAAAAACAAAACTTGGACAATTTAAAAGCAGTACATGCTAATTTGGGATGGAGATTGCTTATGAATGAGCAAGTGAAGATTGAAAAAGAAGGGAGTTATATTCAATTGGTTGGAATTGAAAATTGGGGTGCCAAAGCAAGGTTTCCAAAGTATGGGAAAATGGAATTGGCCATGAAGGAAGTGACAAAAGAAGCCCCCATTATTTTACTGAGTCATGATCCAAGTCATTGGGAGGCGCAGGTAATTAAGGAATATCCTGAAGTACAATTAATGTTGTCAGGGCACACCCACGGCATGCAGTTTGGATTAGAAAATCCTTATTTCAAATGGAGTCCGGTACAATGGGTATACAAGCAATGGGCTGGTATTTATAAAGTAGGAGAGCAACAATTATATGTGAACCGCGGCTTTGGGTTTTTAGGTTATCCAGGAAGAGTAGGCATCATGCCGGAGATTACCGTTATCGAATTGGCATAAACAATTAATCAACATGAAATGTAACATTTAGCTCAATAAATCGTTACATAAACAATAGCAATCTTATGAAAAAAATTTTCGCAATCTTAATGGGTATTCATGTTGTCTTTTTTGCAAATGCACAAGACAAATTAAATATTGGTATTAAAATTGGACAAAACTTTTCAAATGTAAACAACATAGCGGTGGATCGCAATACCGCTTCTTTTCATGCTGGGGCTACCCTTCGTTTTGGGATCACTGAAAAATTAGGACTTGCTCCTGAAATTATTTTGTCCCAAACAAAATTAGAAAAAACTGCCATTTTAGATGTGTTGAGCAATAGAATGCTGCAACCAGAAACGTATCATTTAAATTATTTATCCATTCCTATATTGTTAGAATACAAGCCTATTGGGAGTTTGGCATTACAACTCGGACCTCAGTATAGTATATTGATGGACCAGAAAAAAGACGGCATTGGAAATGCAACCATGGCCTTTAAAAACGGAGAGTTCGCAATGGTGGGCGGTGCAAAATTTGATTTAGGTGGCTTTTTTGTATACGGAAGATATGTTGTTGGTTTACAAGACATCAACGAAATACAAGACCAGAACAAATGGAGAACTACGCAATGGCAATTGGGGATAGGGATGTCCTTACTTAAGTTTTAATTGCTTTTTTAATTCACTTAAAGAAAGGGTTAGCTGTTTTAATGCTTTGTTTTGGTCCTTGATAAAGCCGTTATCTTTCAAAGCCCCTACAACTGCATTCATTTCTGCATCGTTTTCGTAAACCATTTTTCTAAATGGATTTGCATAATCTTTTGCTCTTGTTTCCTCAATACGACGAGTAATGTCCTTTTTGATTTCCAAGAATTGATCTATCCAAACATTCAACTGGTTTGCTGTTAAAGTAGTTAATTTCACCCCCGTAAGTTCTACTAAACAATGGAGTGCATGATTTTCTTTACGACTTGTGTACTTCTCAGATTCTAATGCATAAAAGGCATGCACGTCGTTCCAGCTTTTCATACTGCCAGACTTTATTTTTGTCAATAATCCCTCCACATTCTTTTGAGGAATCAATTGGCCTCCAATATTGACCCAATGCAAATTAGTGCTGCTTAATTTCACTTCTTTAATCGTGCTTAAGATGGCCTTACCTTTTTTCTCCGTTATAATAGAAAATAAGGCTTCCATCCCATACAAAAAGATCATTTTTTCAAACATATGGTAAGCATCATATGATTTTACCAATTTGGTTTTGCGCTTACTATTTTCAATTCCTTCAATAATGACCTCCAATGCATCTATTTCCTTTCTTGATTTTGTCTTCAATAATTGCGCACCCAGTTCCTTAAGCTTTGATGCTGCGCTAGGAATAGTTTTTTGTTCTTTTTTTAAATGCGCAGTAGCAACCGCTTTTTCAATAAGGGTTCTTGCGTTCACCATTTCATTCACTGAATCTGGTGCAAGGTATCCATATTCAAAAATGGGTGTTTTAAATTTGCGTTTGTCACGATCTACATATTTCCAAGCGTTTCTGGCGAGTGCATAAAAATTATACAAAAACCAATAGCCAGGCATAATGACCAATTCGTCTTTTGTGGGCTCATTGCTAATTAAAGAAAAAGGAATAGGGACATTTAATTCGTAATTATAATCTCCTTTATTCAATAAAGAAAAACTTGCAAATTGAGAATTGTGTTTGATACTTACACATAAACCTGGCCAGAATCCTCTGCCCATAATCACTTCTCCGTCCGCTCCACGACTATTGTGGTTGGATCCCAAAGTTGCCCCTGCGGCAATATTACTTTGTCCCATCACCAAGGCGGCACATAAGAAGCTATTGTTGTGGTGTTGTTCGTGGGCAGGGAAAATTAAGGAGTTTAATACCTCGCAACAAGAGATAGTCGCATTGGGTCCTAAGAAGGAGTTAATAAGTCTAGCCCCATATTTTAATTGGGAATAGTCAGACATAACAAAACGAACAGCTTTAATGCCGTAGAAAATTCTACAGCCATAGCCAATAATTCCGTTGACCAATTCACAACCTTCTCCCACTTGAGATTTAGCCTCTGGGTGAGAGTTAATGGTTACGTTTTTTATTTTATTTGCACCTTTCAAATAGGCATCTTCACCTACCCAAACGTCTTTAATAATCTTACAGTTCTTTATTACGGTGCGGTCGCCAATTTTCCCGTAATACCCTAATTTATTGTCGTACTGATTATCGGTGAGTTCAATAAATCTTTTTTGTAATTCTACATCTGCTCTATGTCGGGTCCACAAATAAGCATCCCCTGCAGTCATTCCATTAAATGGTAATATTTTGCGACCTGTATTTTCATTGCATAATTCTAACCAAATTCTTACCGATTCAGATTCGCCTTGCTTGATAATGCCGTTTCCAAATTTGGAGTGATTGGTAGTTACTAGTTCATTTACATTGTTAATGATTACTTCATTGCCCAAAATATAATGGGACATATAATTCACATTATGAATGGACACGTTATTGCCAAAATCACTACTAATAATTGTGGAGTTGTACAAACCAACGGGCACCACCAAATCACTAAAGGATAAACAAATGTTTTCTAAATTGCCAATTCGTATCAATCCAAAAAAAGAACAGTTTTTTACCAATTCAGGATTGAATGCATTCGAAACTAAAATTTTAGACCAATCGTCACTGGTATTTCGATTACGAACTAGTATTTCAATTTCTAAAGCAGTCAGGTTACGATAGGCAATACCACTACGATTTTGTTTATTACGTAAATAATATTCGTCTTTCCCCTTTGGTAGGTCTTTGATAAAACCATAACCCAATTGGTTCACTGCAATTTTTTTGATATTGTTCATAGCCTGATTAGATGAGTTGACTTAATCGCTACAAAGATACTATCCGCGTTTGTCTTTGTTGCTTGAAAAACGTCTTTTTTGTCCCCCTTTGGCTCCAAAACCGCCCTCATTTCGGGGTGTTCTCCCTCTTACATTCCTTGGTTTACCCCAGCCAGCATCCTGTGAGGTTTTGTTGGCGTGGAATTGTTGCATTGGATAAGGGTGCTCAAAAATAACGGGTACTTTCTTGCCAATCAATTTTTCAATATCGGCTAAGAATTCTTTTTCTTCATAATCACAAAATGATAATGCCGTGCCCGCTGCACCCGCACGACCAGTTCGGCCAATACGATGAACGTAGGTTTCTGGGATATTCGGAATGTCAAAATTAATTACGTGTGCCAATTCGTCCACATCAATTCCTCTCGCTGCAATATCGGTAGCCACCAAAACCCTTGTGGTTTGATCTTTAAAATTACTCAATGCACGTTGACGCGCATTTTGAGATTTATTTCCATGAATGGCTTCGGCAATAATATCATTCTTGGTTAATAATTGAACTACTTTATCGGCACCGTGCTTGGTTCTTGTAAATACCAAAGCAGTTTTGATCTTTGGATTTTTCAATACCTCTACTAGCAAGGAATTCTTATTTACTTTATCTACAAAATAAACAGCCTGGTCAATAATTTCAACGGTAGAGGAAACCGGTGTAACGGTTACCTTCTCTGGGTTATGTAAGATACTGTTGGCTAGGCTTACAATTTCTGGAGGCATGGTCGCTGAGAAAAATAAAGACTGTCTTTTTTTAGGAAGCACAGCTAGTAACTTTTTCACGTCATGCACAAATCCCATATCCAACATTCTGTCTGCCTCGTCTAAAACAAAAAATTCAACATCACGAAGGCTTATAAAACCTTGGTTCATTAAATCCAATAAACGACCTGGAGTGGCAATCACCACATCTACTCCATTTTTCAATGCAGTGACTTGTGGTCCTTGTCCTACGCCCCCAAATATAACGGTGCAGTTTAAAGGAGTATGTCTGCCATAAGCGTTAAAACTCTCCGCAATTTGTATCGCCAATTCACGGGTTGGGGTAACAATTAAACTTTTGATTCTTTTTCTTTTTTCAACCGGCTTTGCAGAAAGCAATTGTATAATAGGTAAAGTAAAAGCAGCTGTTTTTCCTGTTCCCGTTTGTGCGCAACCTAGTAAGTCCTTTCCTTCTAATAAAATAGGGATGGACTGGGCTTGTATAGGGGTAGGGGTCGTGTAACCTTCTTCAAATAAAGCCAATAAAATGGGTTCAATCAACCCAAGTTCTTTAAAATTCGTACTCATAATGGAATGCAAGGTACGACTTTAATATTTGAGGGCCTTTTAGATGCCTTTAAGACTGGGATTGCGCTACTTTCTTACTAATGTATAGGAATTAAAAACGAACTCCTTAATTACTTTGGACGGAACTATTCTATTGAGGTGCAAGGTGTTCCAATGCTTCTTATTCATATGAAAGCCAGGGAAAACGGCATCAGGATATTGGTCCCTTTGATCAATGATGTCATCGGGAGTTGCTTTATAGTTCATTGTGCTAGGGAAGGAGACTAAGTTTAAAGTGATAAACATTTTCCCTTTCGTTTTCATGACTAAAATTTCTTCACCAAAAGGGAAGCATTCCTCCGTTTCAGGCAAGGAGAGGGCATAATTTAAGATTTCATCAATTTCCATAAACAAAGTGGGGTGTTCACTAAAACCTACAAGGAATACTTTTTCATTTGCTTGTGCATAATGGAAAACCAGATGGGCGGAAATAAAGAAAGTACAATCATGCCTGGGTAACCTGTTGGCATTTGGGGTGCTTCCTCCATATTTCTTAACACCTGGTATTTGCGAGATGCCATATAGTGATGGTCACTATGACGACTTAATTCAAAAAGCATAAGTCTTCCAATTACATGGTTACTATTCCAACTATGATGTGGCTTTACTCTTTCATATAATTCCCCTTGGCCTTTTTCACGGCTCAATCCATAATGCTCAATATAATTTACAGTTTCTAACAAAATGGCTCCCATAAGGGCTGCTGCCATAAAATAGAACATGATAGACCATCCGAAGAAATAATAAATAGCAAGTACAAAAGCAATTTGAATCAATTGGAATAAAAACATTTCATTGTTTAAAGATGGCAAAGCCTTGTTTTTCTTTTTGGCCTCGTCAATGGCTATATGCCAAGCGCTTACATAAGTACCTACAAAAGTTTGTGCCCAAAATGCATAAACTGTTTGTTTATATTTAGCAGTACTTGGATCCTGTGGGGTAGCCACATGTTTATGATGCCCTTTGTTATGTTCAATAAAAAAGTGCATATACAAACTTGTAAGTAACAAAAGCTTGGCTAAAAATTGTTCGAATACATTGGTTCTGTGTCCCAGCTCATGAGCGGCATTAATACCAAAAGCTCCACACAACAATCCCATAG
>JACCDL010917696.1_pt1 | contig 12646 bp, 15 predicted proteins | sample 7441931 | NCBI WGS metagenome assembly JACCDL01 (sample SAMN15323437, study PRJNA562643) | freshwater metagenome | isolation source: river surface water | place: USA:Blue River Watershed | collected 2017-08-16 | reverse complement strand
GATTAGAAATGGTTACTAAGTCACTTTCGGCTGACTTGAAATCAAGAAAGTCACCGCTCTGCACGCGGTCGTGTTTGGGGTACAGGTCGACCGCCAAAATCTTTTGGATTCCCTTATCCTCTAGGGCACTGATAAAGCTGCCAGTTCCGCCGGCTGGTTCTAGGAAGCTTCGACTACCAAAGTTAGGTATGACCTCGGCTGCCATGGCTACCAGCTCGCGCGCCAATGCTCGAGGCGTGTAGTACTGCTCTTTACCGGTAACGCGCCTGTTGCCCAGTTGCTTCTTCACTAGAAAACCATATCAACATCTTGAATATTGGGCGTTGGTAGTAGTCTTATCTGCTGCCCAAAAGGCAAGATGGAGAACCAATTGTTGCAACAACCTTCGGATGACTCGGTCATCTGGGCTAAAGATTTGACCAAGAAATATAAAGACTTCGTCGCAGTTGATGGCATTGACTTTGAAGTCAAGCGCGGTGAATCCTTTGGGTTACTTGGCCCAAATGGCGCCGGTAAATCAACCACCATGAAAATGATCTCTTCGGTTTCGCAGCGCAGCAGCGGCGAGCTCAAGATACTTGGCAAGGAACCGAACACGCATGGTCCAGAAATCCGTGCCCACCTGGGTGTAGTCCCGCAAAAGGACTTACTCGATCGAGAACTTAAAGTTTGGGAAAACATCTATACCTATGGTCGCTATTTCGGACTTTCAAGAAAGTTTCTAAAGCCCAAAGTTGATGAGTTACTGGAATTTGCTCAACTAACAGAAAAGAAGAACTCCAAGGCGGATGACCTTTCTGGCGGTATGCAGCGAAGGCTCGCTATTGCCAGAGGGCTAGTTAATGAGCCAGAGATTTTGCTGCTGGACGAGCCGACCACAGGCCTTGACCCGCAAGCGAGACACGTTTTATGGGATCGACTGTTCCGACTAAAAGAACAGGGCGTAACACTGGTTATTACCACCCACTACATGGATGAAGCCGAGCAGCTATGTGATCGCCTAATTGTGATGGATAAGGGCAAGATTATGGCAGAGGGTTCTCCGGCCGAGCTAATCAAGCAGTACTCATCGAAAGAAGTCGTTGAGGTGCGCTTTGGTACCGACAAGAACGAGCAGACCGCTGAGAAGCTGCGGGGAATGGCCGAGCGCATTGAGGTTCTGCCTGATCGCATCCTGCTTTACACTGATAAGGGCGAAGACCTTCTAACCAAGATCTTGGATTCTGGATTGCATCCGGTTACCTCATTAGTTCGCAGAAGCTCGCTGGAAGATGTCTTCCTGCGGCTTACCGGCAGAAGCTTGGTTGACTGATGTCCGACCTTAGGTTTCAGCCTGGTAGAGCTGTTGATCCGGAAAAGGCAGTGCGCTGGGGCTCACTGCGAGTTGCTGAATACCGTATCTACTCGATGTCCAAATGGATGGGCTCTGTAATCGCCTATGGACTTGGAAACCCAATTCTCTATTTGGTTTCCGTGGGTCTTGGTATTGGAGCTTTGGTTGATGCCAACTCCGCGGGCCAGGGGATTTTGGGAGTTAGCTATCTGCAGTTTGTTGCGCCTGCCCTTCTGGCAGCTGCAGCAATTCAGGGGGTTATGGACGAGGTCACTTTTCCAACCATGGATGGCTTTATCTGGGACAAGCTGTTTTACGCAATAAATGCCACCTCAGTATCTGCCTACCAAATCGCAAATGGTGTGATGCTGGCGGCGCTCGCTAGGGGAATGTTCACTGTCCTGCTTTACCTGGCAGTGCTGGTCGGCTTTGGCGCGATTCCGTTGACTTCTGTTTTGCCACTTCTCTTATCTTCAATGTTTGCCGCCTGGGCTTGGTCCACTGTAATGCTGGCTGTAACAGCTCGACTTGAGCGGGATGAGGGTTACTTCGCAATTATCGGCAGGTTTGTGATTGCACCAATGTTCTTGTTTTCAGGAACTTTCTATCCGCTTCAGCTGGTGCCAATTTATCTGCAGCCAATCGGTTGGGTTTCGCCGTTTTGGCATTCCGCTGAGCTTGGTAGGACGCTGAGTTACGGAGCGCCGATGGCGCCTGAGATGTTCGCCATTCACATCGGCTACCTGTTGTTCTTGGTGGTAATTGGCTTGGCATTTGCTTATCCGAAATTTAAGCAGAGGTTGGCTCGATGATCACCCAAGCTCTCGTATCTCAGGCCGTCGCAATCGCTGAACGGCGCAGAAACAATCCAACCGCGTCCGTTTATTCTGGTCGGGCAAGGATGATGCTGGAGCGTGGTGTGTATGCCGCGAAGAGTTCGAACTGGCTAGTTATTGTCTCTGGTTTCTTTGAGCCAGTTTTCTATTTGTTGGCATTTGGTTTTGGCATTGGACAGTTGATTGGAAATTTAACTGATGGCAATGGGAATCCTGTTACCTATGCAGCCTTCATTGCCCCAGCGCTGCTTGCAACATCAGCGATGAATGGTGCTATTTATGACTCGACCTGGAATGTCTTTTTCAAGATGCACTTCGGAAAGATTTATCAGGTGATGCTATCCAGTTCGATGGGCCCCTTGGATGTTGCCCTTGGCGAGATAACTTGGGCGCTTTTGCGAGGCTTGGTTTACTCGCTCGGCTTTATGGCGATTGTGTTTCCACTGGGTTTGATTACGGATGCTTGGGGTTTGCTGGCGATTCCTGCTGCAACCCTGATTGCTTTTGGATTTGCATCCTTTGGAATGGCAATAACTTCTTACTTTCACTCTTTCCAACAGATGAATTGGCTGAACTTTTTCTTGCTGCCAATGTTTTTGTTTTCTGGAACCTTCTTCCCGGTGAGCGTATTTCCGCAGTGGATTCAGGTAATTGTTCAGGCTCTGCCACTTTGGCAAGGAGTTGAATTGGTCAGGTCACTAACGCTGGGGATCATCCACTGGGGGCTGCTCGGCCACGTCGCATACTTCCTGGTGATGATTATTGGTGGAATGTGGTTCACTACCGTCCGCCTGCGCGCTTTGTTTATGCGGTAGGGATTTACCAGAAGACTGCCAGTATCAAGTTGGTTAGCGTAAGCGCACCAATTGCACCAAACACTGGGGCTTTCAGTGCGTCCCTCTTTCGATTCACCATTACCAGCACCAGGATTACCAAGGCCACTACAGTCTTGACACCAATCTTCATGTGATTGATTTCAAAATCTGCACCCATGGCAACTCGATACTCAGCTAGACCGATTAGCAGTAGGCCTGCCGCAAATACAGTCCAGGCACCATGCATCATGGCAGGAATGATTCTTGCTGCGCCGGCCCCCATGGTTTTCATTTGGGTCATGAAGCCGCCAAGCAGGGCGGCCATTCCAACAAGGTGCAAAACGATTAGTGAGTAGCGAGTGAAATCCAAAAGTTCCATTTTTTCCTCCAGACTCTTAGCCTAAAGGCAGTACCTGAGTTAGCTCAGGCGCGCCATAGTCAATGCGGCTTGCACTGCCTCGGCACCTTTGTCCTCACGGGAATTTGCAAGACCAGCACGATTCAGTGCTTCCTGCTCAGTATTCACAGTTAGTAAACCAAATCCAATTGGAACTTTCCTATTAATCTGCACCTGGGTTAGCCCCTGGGTGGCAGCGTCACAAACGTAGTCAAAGTGCGGAGTTTCGCCTCTGATAACAACACCCAGAGCTATTACCACCTGGGCACCCTTCTCGATTGCTAGCTCGGCAGCCAAAGGAAGTTCGAATGCACCAGGCACTCGCCAGACTGTAACGTCAGTTGCGCCTGATCGAACCAGTTCTTTTCTAGCTCCCGCAATTAGGCCATCCATGATTGTGGTGTGCCAAGAAGAGGCAATGACGAATACTTTTAGACCCTCGCCGCTCACCTCAAGCTGCGGGGCACCGCTTCCACTCATTACTTCAGATTAGCGGGAATCATGTGTCCCATGCGAGCGCGCTTGGCTTCTAGGTAACCCTTGTTCTGCTCTGCCAATCCAACGATCAGTGGAACAGTTTCGGTAACCGGAATGCCAGCATCTTCAAGATAGCGGCGCTTAGCAGGGTTGTTTGTTAGAAGTCTTACGCTCTCAATGCCAAGGTCCTGCAAGATCGCAACGGCAGCGCCGTATTCTCTTGCTTCGCTTGGTAGACCTAGCGCCAGATTGGCATCGACGGTATCGAGTCCCTTTTCCTGCAATGAGTAGGCCTTCAGTTTGTTTAGAAGTCCGATGCCGCGACCCTCTTGGCCACGCAGGTAAATTACAACACCACCATTTGGATCGGCAGCGATTGCGTCCATGGCCGCTTCTAGCTGTGGACCACACTCACACTTCAAGGAGCCAAATGCCTCACCGGTGATGCACTCAGAGTGCATTCTCACTAGGGCGTTCTTAGGACCTGGGTTGCCGGAGATGATGGCGACGTGATCAGCGGTGGTCTGAACGTCGTAATAGCCGCGAACCTTGAAATCACCGTGGGTGGTTGGCAGGTTAGCCTCAGCCTCGAATCGGATTCGATTTTGGCTGTATTTCCGCTCGATTGAGCGCTTCTCCAGGTGGTCCCGAAGGTGGGAAATGGTACTCATAGGAAGGTTAAACATCTGGGCCAGGGCAAATAATTCCCCCGATTTCATCATTGTTCCGTCGTCATTGACCAGCTCTGCCATCAGCCCAACCGGCTCCAGATTGGCTAGTTCTAGCAGATCTACGGCTGCCTCGGTATGACCGGCTCGCTCCAGCACCCCGCCCAGCTTCGCCCTGAGGGGCAAAACGTGACCTGGTCGGATTAGCGATTGCGGAGTTGAAAACGGATCTGCCAGGACTCTTGCTGTGTTGGCTCGCTCGGCAGCCGAGATGCCGGTGGATGTGCGATTGGAGGCATCGACGCTGACGGTATAGGCAGTGTGGTGAGGGTCTTGGTTGTTTACCCACATTAGTGGTAGGTCCAGTTGGTTTGCTTTGTCTTGGGTCATTGGAGCGCACAGAAAACCGGAGGTGTGACGAACCATCCATGCCACCCACTGCTCAGTTGCGAACTGAGCGGCGATGATGGCATCGCCTTCGTTCTCTCGATCCTCGTCATCGGTAATGATGACTGGCTTTCCTTCACGCAGCGCTTGAAGGACTTCTTCAATGCTGCTGTATTTTATGCTCACTTACTCTCCATTAGTTTTTCAACGTGCTTTGCTAAAACATCAGCTTCCACGTTGATTTTGTCGCCTGGGTTTTTATAGCCAAGAGTTGTCACGCGCAGGGTTTCCGGAATTAGCGATAGAGCAATTACGTCGCCATCAATGTCATTGACCGTTAGAGAGATGCCATCCAGCGTGATGGATCCTTTGTGAACCACATACTTCATAAGCTCTTTTGGAAGGCGAATCTTCACCCAGTCCCAGTTGTCGCTTTTCTCTCTGGATACGAATTCACCCACGCCATCCACGTGACCTTGCACAATGTGACCGCCAAACCTGGTGGTTGCGTTCATTGCGCGCTCTAGGTTGATTGGATCTCCCACCTTCACGCCATCGAGGCTGGAACGGCGAATTGTTTCCAGCATGACATCAGCTGTGAATCCTTGGTCATCAATCTCGATGGCAGTTAGGCAGGTTCCGGAGCAGGAAATTGAGTCGCCGCGCTTGAGATCGGACAGAACTTCCTTGCATGCGATGGTCAACCTGATTGCATCTGGCTGTTTTTCAATCGCTGCAACTTTTCCAAGTTCTTCGATGATTCCGGTGAACATTTATCTCCTTGCCCTAATGAATAGGTCTTCTCCGAGCAGCTTTTGCTCGGTAATTCTTAGATTTACTGCCTCTGCCATGCTTGGGATCCCAAGGTCATTAATGGCAAGCCTTGGTCCGCCCAGTAGCAGGGGAGCGAGGTAGACAATAAATTCGTCTACCAAGTTGTTTCTGATGAACTCCGAGGCAATCTTGGATCCGCCCTCAACCAGCAGGTGCTTCACTTGGCGGTTTTGAAGTTCCTGCATGACCACCTGTGGATTGCGAGCTCTAATTTGAATCGTCTCTGCTTTATCGTTGAACACTCTTTTATCGCTTGGCAGTGCTCGCTCACCCATTACAACTCGCAATGGCTGGTGTTCAAAATAGTTTCCGTTTTGATCTCTCGCGGCTAGCTCTGGGTCGTCAGCGATGACTGTTCCGGTGCCGACCAGGATTGCGTCGACATCTCTGCGCAAAAAGTGAGCGTCCCTTCTTGACTCCTCGCCAGAAATCCATTTGCTGCTGCCATCAGTGGCGGCAATTCGACCATCCAGTGAACTCGCCCACTTCAAGGTCACAAATGGTCTACCCAGCTGCTTTGAGCTAAGCCACACTCTGGCCTGCTCCTTAGCCTTATCGCGCAGAACTCCTTCGATAACCTCCACTCCGCTTTCACGAAGTCTTTGTGCACCACCAGCTGATTCATTGCCTGGATCTTTGAGCGGAAAGACCACTCGAGAGATGCCAGCATCAATCAGCGCCTGCGCACAAGGTCCAGTCTTGCCAAAGTGGTTACACGGTTCGAGCGTGACTACCGCGGTATAGCCGGGAGCAAATGGATAGGGGATTGAACGCTTTAGATCCTCGATTGCCATGACTTCTGCGTGGGGAGTACCGGATCCTTTGTGATAGCCCTCGGCAACGATGCGACCTTCTTGGTCCAAAATCACTGCACCAACTTGTGGGTTGACTCCCCAGGCTGGTCCGAGCAGGGCAAGCTCAAGTGAGCGCTGCATGGCGCTCTCGAGATGTTTGAGTTGCATCTTGCCCTTCCTGTGCACAGGGTTCGGGGCAAGCAGAAATAGGGGTCGCGCGCGCGACCCTAACGTTCTTCTCCCATCCGGACTTTAACCGTCGGTTTCGGAATTTCACCGAATCAACCGCCTGAAGCTGCGCAGCTGGGGGCTGCGTTTCCAGTCGGGTCGCGGACTATAACCGCCGGTTCAGATTTTCACTGACCCCGAAGAACTGTGCACTTGTAACAATACCCGCTGGGGGTAAATAATTCCGCCCTAGTGTTTTGGCGGGATAAAGCCCACTTTTTCATGGACTTTACGGAGGGTTTGCTCCGCTAACTCGTTAGCACTGGCCGCTCCCTTGGCAAGTAGTCGGTCCAGCTCTGCCTTGTCTGAGAGCAGTTCCTGAGCTCTTGCACGAATCGGAGCCAGGGCTGACACCACGACATCTGCCAGTTCTGACTTCAAATCGCCATAGCCTTTGCCACTGAAACGCTGCTCTAGTTCTTTGACATTCTCTCCGGTGATTGCCGAATAGATGCCTAGCAGATTGGCTACACCCGGCTTTTTCTCACGATCAAATCGAATTTCGCCATCGGTATCAGTGACCGCACTCTTTATCTTCTTCGAGATAGTGGTGTCTTCATCAAGAATGTTAATAAGGCCTTTTGGGTCTTCCGCGCTCTTGGACATCTTGGCTGTTGGTTCCTGCAGATCGTAAATCTTGGCAGTTTCTTTCAAGATGTAAGCTTCCGGAACAACGAAGGTATCGCCGAAACGAGAGTTGAAACGCATCGCTAAATCTCTAGTTAGCTCAAGGTGCTGGCGCTGATCTTCTCCAACTGGCACGCTCTTTGGTTGGTAGAGCAGAATGTCGGCTGCCTGCAAAATTGGATAAGTGAAAAGTCCCACGGAGCTACTTTCAGCTCCGCCTTTCTGACTTTTGTCTTTGAATTGGGTCATGCGAGATGCTTCACCAAAACCGGTAATGCAGTTGAGAACCCAGGCGAGTTGGGCGTGAGCTGGCACATGCGATTGCACAAACAGTGCCGACTTGTTTGGATCAATCCCCGCAGCCAAATACTGGGCAGCTGTTCTACGAGTGTTCTCAGCAAGTTCTTTAGGATCCTGCGGAACGGTAATGGCGTGCAGATCAACTATGACGTAGTAGGCCTGATAGTCATCCTGCATCGCCACCCACTGCTTGAGTGCTCCGAGGTAATTACCGAGGTGGAGGCTGGCAGCCGAAGGCTGCATGCCACTGAGCAGATTTGGTTTTGCCATTACTTCACCTCAAGTTTGTAATCAACTAAAACGGGAGAGTGGTCGGTCCACCTAGCGTCATAGCTTTTTGCTCTATCAACTCGATAATTCTGCCCGAGTGCGGCCAGCTTTGGGGTAGCGAGGTGATAATCGATGCGCCAGCCAGCATCCGTGTCGAAGGCTTTACCTCGAAAAGACCACCAGGTGTAGGGACCAGGCTTGCCCGGGTGAGCTTTTCTTCCGATGTCGACCCAACCCTGCTTAGCAAAGTCGTCAAAGTAGGCGCGCTCTTCAGGCAGAAATCCTGCGTTCTTGAGATTGCCCTTCCAATTCTTAATATCAAGCTCAGTGTGACCGACGTTGAGATCTCCGACCACGAGCGCCAGCTCACTCTTTTTTATGATCTGACCCATTCGCTGCTTCATGGCAGCCAAAAACTTATACTTCTCAACCTGCTTTGGAGTGTCGGCTTCCCCGGAGTGGACATAGCAAGAAACAACCGTCAATAAACCAGACTTCGTTTCGATATCAACCTCGACCCAACGACCCGCAGAATCAAATTCATCTGGGCCGATATCGGTTCTAAATTTCTTGATTGGGAATCTGCTCATCACGGCAACGCCAGCTCTGCCCTTGGCAGATGCTTCGTGCTCGGCAATAAACCATCCATCGCCAAGTGGTCGATCTTTGGTTGCGAGCTTTTCTAATTCACCATTTGGTGCACGAACTTCTTGTAGGCAGACAATGTCGGGCTTGGCTTTCTTCAGCCAATCCGACATGCCATTGCGAGCGGCCGCGCGAATGCCATTGACATTTATTGTTGCGATTTTGAGCACGTAATAAACCTAGCTATAGCAAGGCGTATAGTTCGTTGCCACGGACCTCTAGTGTGATTTTTCCAAGCGGTGATTTTGCAGGTCCCTGCTCTGGCTCGCCTGAATCAGTATTGAATCTTGCGCCATGGCAGCCGCAGGCAATTTGACCTTCCTGCACGCCACTCACAATGCAACCGGCGTGGGTGCAGGTGGCTGAAAATGCTCGGAACTGATCCTGCTTCGGGTGCGTCACCAAAATGGTCAACGATTCATCCACCGTTACTTTTTTGCCAGTGCCTACAGGAATTTCATCAACATTTGCCAAGAAAATTTCTCCGCTGATTGTGCCGGGGGCTTGGTCAACGCTCGCTGACGGGGGAGAGGTTTGGGCAACCGGAGCTTCACCAGCGCAGGCCGCTAGGGCAATTGTGGATGTGGCGGCCAGTGAGCCGGCAAGGATGGTTCGGCGCTGAATTGTCATGCAGAACTAAACCGCGAGGCTAGCTAAGGTCTTCCCTTGAGAATCGCCTGCTTTACTTCGGCAATTGCCTTGGTTACTTCAATTCCTCTGGGGCAGGCCTCGGTGCAGTTAAAGGTGGTTCGGCAGCGCCAGACGCCTTCTTTATCGTTCAGGATGTCCAGCCTCACCTCAGCACCTTCATCACGAGAGTCAAAGATGAAGCGGTGAGCATTGACAATGGCGGCTGGGCCAAAGTACTGACCATCGGTCCAGAACACTGGACAGGAAGTGGTGCAGGCAGCACACAAAATGCACTTGGTGGTGTCGTCATAACGAGCGCGATCCTCTGGTGACTGCAGACGCTCTCGCTTTGGCTTGTCACTGGCAATTAAGAATGGGTTGATGTCTCGATAGGCCTGGTAGAACGGATTCATATCGACAATTAAGTCTTTTTCGACTGGTAATCCCTTGATTGGCTCGATGTATATCGGCTGCGAAAGGTCTAGGTCCTTAATCAGGGTCTTGCAGGCAAGTCGGTTGCGTCCGTTGATGCGCATTGCATCTGATCCACAGACTCCGTGTGCGCAGGAGCGACGGAAAGTAAGTGAGCCATCAATTTCCCACTTCACCTTGTGTAGCGCATCCAACACTCGGTCTGTGCCATACATCTCGATGTCGTAGTCAACCCACTTTGGCTCGCTGTCCACTTCTGGATCAAAGCGGCGAATCATCAACGTAACTTTGAGGCTGGCCACCTCAGCAATTGCCTTCTGTGCCATTAGTACTTACGCTCCATCGGCTGGTAGTTGGTGATGACAACTGGTTTCCAATCGATCTTGATTGGCGTGCCAGTCTTGCGATCGGTCTTGTCTTGGAGATAAGCCATCGAGTGAACCATGAACTTCTTGTCGTTGCGCTCTGGGTAATCCTCGCGCAGGTGAGCTCCGCGGCTCTCCCGGCGCTCGCGGCAAGCAACCACTGTTACTTCAGCTAGGTCCAGCAAGAAGCCAAGTTCAACCGCTTCAAGTAGATCCGTGTTGAAGCGCTTGCCTTGATCCTGGATAGAGATGTTTTCGTAGCGCTTTCTCAGTTCTGCAATCTTGTCCAGTGCTTCGTTCAAAGTTTCTTCGGTGCGGAAAACCTGGGCATTCTTGTCCATGGTTTCCTGCAGTTCTTTTCTTAGCTGCGCGACCTTCTCTTTGCCGTTTGCCTTACGAACCTTCTCCAGCATTTCAATGACGTCTTTAGCGGCATCCTCCGGCATTGGAACTTGCTTGGCCTTGTTGGCGTATTCAACTGCGTAGCGACCAGCGCGCTTTCCAAACACGTTGATGTCTAGCAGTGAGTTGGTACCAAGTCGGTTTGCACCGTGCACAGAAACGCAGGCGCACTCACCAGCGGCGTAGAGGCCTGGCACAACCGTGTCGTTGTCGCTCAAGACTTCGGCCTTAATGTTGGTTGGAATGCCACCCATTGCATAGTGAGCAGTTGGGAATACTGGCACCGGCTCCGTGTAAGGCTCAACACCAAGATAGGTTCTTGCAAACTCTGTGATGTCTGGCAGCTTTGCGTCAATCACTGCCGGCTCCAGGTGAGTGAGGTCTAGCAGAACGTAATCCTTGTTTGGACCGGCTCCTCTTCCCTCTCGAACCTCATTGGCCATTGCTCTTGCCACCATGTCACGCGGAGCGAGATCTTTGATGGTTGGTGCGTAGCGTTCCATGAAGCGCTCACCCGATGCATTTCGCAAAATTCCACCTTCACCGCGCGCCGCTTCGCTGAGCAGAATTCCAAGACCAGCAAGACCGGTTGGGTGGAACTGGTAGAACTCCATGTCCTCTAGCGGAATGCCGCGGCGGTATGCAATGGCAACTCCATCACCGGTCAGGGTGTGAGCATTGGAAGTTGTTTTGTAAATCTTTCCAAAGCCACCAGTTGCAAAAACAATTGACTTTCCGGCGAAGACGTGGATGTCGCCAGTTGCAAGTTCATAAGCAACTACGCCGGCTGGTTTTCCTTCATTCATGACGAGGTCTAGGACGTAGTACTCGTTGAAGAACTCAATACCCAGCTTGACGCAGGTTTGGTAAAGGGTTTGCAAAATCATGTGACCGGTGCGGTCAGCTGCGTAGCAGCTTCTTCTAACCGGTGCTTTTCCGTGGTCACGAGTGTGGCCACCAAAGCGGCGCTGGTCGATTTTTCCATCTGGCGTTCTGTTGAATGGAAGACCCATGTTCTCAAGGTCAATCACTGCATCGACTGATTCTTTTGCCAGAATCTCAGCTGCATCCTGATCCACCAGGTAATCGCCACCTTTTACGGTGTCGAAGGTGTGCCACTCCCAGCTGTCCTCTTCAACATTTGCCAGAGCGGCTGCCATACCACCCTGTGCAGCACCGGTATGGCTCCGAGTTGGGAAGAGCTTCGAAATCACCGCGACGTTGGCATTCGGTCCTGCTTCAATGGCGGCGCGCATTCCTGCTCCACCTGCTCCAACGATCACAACGTCGTGCGAGTGATAAATGACATTCTCAGAAGTAGTCAATTTTCTCTTTCTTAGTTGACTGGGCAGAACGAAGGAAGTAGCTCTGCGGCGGCGCCAGCAGGGCATGGATCAAACGTGAAAATTACAAGTGAACCCAGCAAAATCAAAAGTCCGCAAACTGCCCACAAGATTGTGACCAGTGCTTTGCGAACCTTCTCGCGCTCGGCATAGTCATTAACAATTGTTCGCATGCCGTTGGTGCCGTGAATCATAGCAAGCCACAGCATTGCTAGATCCCAAACTTGCCAGAACGGATCTGCCCACTTTCCAGCGACGAATGCAAAATCAATTGCTTTGATACCTTCGCCAACAACCAGGTTGGCAACCAGGTGAGTGAAAATAAGAACGATTAGCAGCGGACCAGATACGCGCATGAACAGCCAGCCATACTTCTCCCAGTTAGCTTGCTGCTTGGTTCTTGGTGAGTTAGGGGTTTCGATTACAACTGCCATGATTACTCCCCGAAGACTCTCGATAGGTGAAGCGGCGTGAAGGCTGCCACCGCGGTAACGGTGATTAGCAGCACTAGCCAGAACATCACTGCCTGGTATTTAGTTCCCTTGGACCAAAAATCAACCGCGATGACTCGAAGACCATTTAGGCCGTGGAACAAAATTGCTCCAACCAGTCCAAGCTCTGCAACGCCGATGATTGGTGTCTTGTATGACTCGATTACTACGTTGTAGGCCTCTGGGCTCACGCGCACCAGGGCAGTGTCAAGAATGTGTACTAGCAGGAAGAAAAAGATCCCAACACCACTGATGCGGTGCAGGACCCAGGACCACATGCCAACCCGACCTCTATATAGGGTTCCGGCGGGGGTAGTTGCCAATCTGGCCTCCATTGGGTGGGAATACCTAGATAGTGTAACTGAGAGGGCG
>JACCDL010934005.1_pt1 | contig 12661 bp, 11 predicted proteins | sample 7441931 | NCBI WGS metagenome assembly JACCDL01 (sample SAMN15323437, study PRJNA562643) | freshwater metagenome | isolation source: river surface water | place: USA:Blue River Watershed | collected 2017-08-16 | reverse complement strand
CAATAACACGGCTCATAAATTTATCATAGATACTTTCATGTACTAAAATACGTGAAGGACATGTACAAACTTCTCCCTGGTTTACAGCAAATAAAACAGCACCTTCTACAGCTTTATCAAAGAACTCATCGTCTGCATCAGCTACTGATGGGAAGAAGATATTAGGTGATTTCCCTCCTAACTCCATGGTTACTGGAATTAAATTCTCTGAGGCATATTGCATTATTAAACGACCTGTTGTGGTCTCTCCAGTAAAAGATACTTTTGAGATACGAGGCGATTGTGCTAAAGGCTTGCCTGCCTCAGGACCAAAACCGGTTACGATGTTCAATACGCCAGCAGGTACGATATCTTGGATTAACTCCATTAAACACATAATGGAAGTAGGCGTTTGCTCTGCAGGCTTAACTACAGTACAACATCCTGCAGCTAAGGCCGGTGCAATTTTCCATGTTGCCATTAACAAGGGAAAGTTCCAAGGAATAATTTGTCCAACAACACCGATTGGTTCATGTAGACAGATACTAACTGTATGCTCATCGTGTTCAGAAATAGTACCTTCTTCAGCTCGAAGACATCCTGCGAAATAACGGAAGTGGTCTATGACTAATGGTAAATCTACATTGACCGTTTCGCGGATAGGTTTTCCATTATCCATAGTTTCAATTGCTGCCAAATAAGCTAGATTGGCTTCAATTTTATCCGCGATTTTTAATAAGATGGAGGACCGGTGATTGACTGAAGATTTCCCCCAAGTTTCAAACGCCTTATGAGCAGCATCTAATGCTAACTCGATGTCCTCTTTTCCTGAACGTGCTGCTTTCGCAATCAATTTGCCATCAACAGGGCTATGATTTTCAAAATACTCTCCTTTTACAGGTGGTACAAATTTACCTCCGATGAAGTTGTCATAGTGTGACTTAAAAGTCGGTCTTGCAGTAGACATAGTTTTTAATGATTAAGGTTAACAGATTTATTTCGTTGAATACGAAGGCAAATCTATCCCAACCATTAAATTAAGAATAGCACTATTTCGTCAAATAATAGCACTCTGCGATCAATCATTTAATATGTTCCTGTCATATCTTCATCAACACAGATGATGTAGTCGGCCTTCAAAAAGTGCTCAGGAAGGAGCGAATCGATCTCTTTCTGCGTTACGGTAGCGATGGTTGCGATTTTAATATCGGCTTTTGAACGCTTCAAATACCACGAAATCCCTTCATGGAAATCCGAGTGATACGAGCCATTGAAATGAATAAATAGCTGACCGGGCACCCAATTTGTATAAATAAAATGTGCCATGGTTGCGTCTTTAATTGCTTGGGCTTTGGGCATATTCGGTGAGGTATGTTCGCCCATCATGGTCAACATTTTTTGATAGCCAGGCAAGTTTGCATCGTAGGCAATGGGCAACGGAGCGACCCACATTTTCTCTTGTCCAGTAAGATTTAACAGGCTCTCGAAACCTCCTCGGGCAACTTGGCTAGCAAATTTTCTAGGAATGTTCGTCGCGATGAAAGGCAAATTCTTGTCTTTAGCAAAGTTCACTAGCGGCGCATAATCTGTCCGGTAATTTTTCCAAAGTCGGGCTGATGAATCCAAGCCTTTCGCTGTTATTTTTCCTTGAACATAACGCGTTAAGGCTTGTTGGTTATCCTGCTCAAACATCTCCGCGCCAAGCACAATGTTGCGGTTTTCCGCGCATGCTTGGGTTACTTCTAATTCTAACCAATGGCTGATGGGATTATTATGTAACTCCCCAAACAATACTACATCCTGTCGCTGAAGTTGCTTAACCATTTTTTCAAAGGATACCTTTTTCCCTTGGGCATTGTATAAAATATATGCCGGCTTGTCGCGCGCCTGCAGGGTCATGGATAGGGCTAATAATAGCAGTAATAATCTCATAGGGAAAGGAATAGCTTTGGCTAAAGTACAAATATTCCCAAACATTGGGCGTACCTTTGCGCTTTCAAAAATACTGCATCCCTATGCTTACTTCTGCGAACCGCACGAAAATCATCTTAATCCTCGGAATACTTTCAGCGATTGGACCGCTGTCCATCGACATGTATTTACCGGCCTTTAAAAATATCGCACATGCTTTGAATTGTTCGGCGGAGGAAATGGGCTATACGCTTTCAAGCTTCTTTTTTGGGATTTGCCTGGGGCAATTGATTAGTGGGCCGCTTTTGGATCATTTTGGACGCAAAAATGTGTTATACATTGGCTTATCGCTTTATGTTTTAAGTTCCATTGCTTGTGCTTTTGCACCATCTGTCGAAGCATTAACAATTTTCCGCCTATTTCAAGCCCTAGGGGGAAGTGTAGGAATGGTCGCACCCAATGCCGTCATTCGTGAAACGTTTGAGGAAAAAGAACGGCCAAAAATCATGTCATTCATGATTCTAATTTTAGGCGTATCTCCGATTCTAGCGCCTTCATTGGGGAGTTTATTGTTGACACTCGCTAGTTGGAAAGCCATTTTCCTTGTTCTAGCAGGCATTTTATTAGTCATCATCTTCTTAATCAGATCGTGGCTTCCAGAGAAAATTAACCATGAAAAAAAGGGTCCATTTAGAATAAGTACCATTGCCAAAGCCTACCGGGCGCTATTCAAAGAAAAAGAATATTTGGTATTTGCCTTTACTGGTGCAATTGGCGCGGGTAGTATTTTCACCTATGTGGGGGGAGCACCGCTAACCTTTTTGACGTATTATGGAGTGAGTGAGTCGAAGTTTGGCTTCTTGTTTGCGATTGTGGCATCGGGTATAATTTCCGCTAGCCAATTAAACCGAGTGGTCCTGAGAAAGTACACGAGTTTGCAAGTTTTACGCGTGACCTTGCCTACGCAGTTTGCATTAGGTCTTCTGCTGTCCATTTTAGCTAAGCTAGATTTGCTGACCATGGAACTCAACATCTTTTTATTATTCCTAATTATGGGATGTCAGGGCTTCAACTTCCCAAATGTTGCAACACTTGCCTTGCGTCCATTTCACCGCGGAGCCGGAACTGCATCAGCGATGTTGGGCTCCATTCAAATGGCTTGGGGAGCTATATGCTCCATACTTGTGGGTCTTTTGTTCGATGGAACTCCGTTCACGATGGCAATCATCATTTTTAGTTGTGCTGCGATCGCGAATACGATTTTGTTTGTTATTGGGAGTAAAACGATAGAGGCAGGTTTGCAGTCGGCGGCAAATAATCACTAGAAGTCAGTCAATAGTAAGAAGTCGGTGAGTGAATTGCGCATTGGGTCACATATTGAAAACCAAAGCTTAAAAAAAAATTTAAGCCTTACTTTTCACCTGATCAAACGCATCATCGTAATCTGTACGTAACGTTCCCATCACACGATCCCAGAATAATAAGTAAAGGCCATAATTGCCCTTGAAATATTTATGATGCTGGTTGTGCGCAACAGAGGTATTCACCCAGCGACCGATGGCCGTCCGACTGAATCCCTTCGGATAAAGTTCCCAGCCCAAATGTCCATAGATGTTGTAGACGATCGAAAAGAAGAAAAAAATCGGCACATGGGACACGTGCATTGGAATCGTAAAATAAAAAATCAAGATGATTCCATTTTCCAAAATCGCCTCCAACGGGTGAAAAGCATACGCCGCCCAAGGGGACGGATTCGTCGACTTGTGATGTACTAAATGAAACCACTTGAATAAAGATGGATGATGCATGATCCGGTGAATCCAATAAAAATACGTGTCATGCATGACAAACATGATCGGGAAAGCCAATAGGTAATAGGCCATTCCAAAATCAGCAATCTCCTTGTAAATCGTCGTGAATGGCCTAACGGATGGATCAAATACTACAGCTGTGACAATCACAGCAAAAATAACCATACTCGAAAAGGAGTACATCACCTCCCGCAAATAGTCTTTGGATGCAGGGAAAGCGAGCTGGATTTTAAAGCGCGCGATGCGCGGGCGAAGTATGTAATAAAAGAGCAAGAAAATAAGTCCGGCTACAATAAAATAGCGGACACTTACTTTACTAAATATTTCAATAAACTTATCAATTGAGAAAAACATGGGTGCAATTTACGATTAAAATCTATTTCTTCCGTCCCCACCAATTAGCTAATATCGAGGCAGTTATGTTTTGCATTGAGCCAAAGATCCCAGGCACCAATCCCATGGTAGCAATAAGACCCATTTTGGCCGCAATACCTGACGCTAAACCTGCATTTTGCAACCCCACCTCGAAGGCAATGGTCCGTGAATCTTGTTCATTAATCCCCATCCATTTACTAATGCGGTAACCGAAAAAATACCCCGCTAAATTGTGTACGAGTACCAGCAGGATCAACAACCAGCCTATTGACAATAGCGTATTGTGTCCTGCCGAAACCGTCAGTGCAACAATAAAAATAATTGACGCCATCGATAAAATTGGCAATAAATCATCGAGCCACTTCTGCTTCCCATATACATACTGATTGTAGATTAAGCCGGCAATCACAGGGAAAATAACAATCTCCATAATGTGCCAAAACATGTCCCAAAAATTAATAGGGACCAATTGGTTCGCTAATAATTTCATCAAAAGAGGAGTCACCAGCGGCGCGAGCAAGGTTGAAATCGCTGTCACGGTCACCGACAATGCCAAGTTTCCACCCGAAATATAAGCCATCACATTCGAGGCAACACCACTAGGAGAACAACCCACCAAAATAATCCCTGCCGCAATTTCTGGGGGAAGATCCGTAGATAATGCGAGTGCAAAACCCAAGCCCGGCATTATTAAATAATGGCAAAAAATACCCGCCAAAATAGGTTTAGGCGATTTAACAATTTCAATGAAACGCGTAAAATTCATGTGTATTCCCATACCAAACATGGTAATGACTAACAGAGGGGTTACTAACTTCTTCAAGGGAAAGCCGTGGTAAGCCACTAGATTCTCTGGATAGTTTAAGGCATAGGTTGACGCCGCAAAAATGAACATTGTGTATGAAAAGCCTTTCAGGATTGGATATCCTTGGAAGCCTATCGCCAGAAGCGTAAAACTTCCCATCAGGCAGATAGCCGCTCCTGACATGCCAAAGGAAAAGCAAACTGCTGCAGCAATCATAGCCAATAAGCCCAAGCCTAGACTGGATTGACATAAAATTTGTTTCATAGGTAACGGTTTTGCATTGGCTAAAAATAAGTAAAATATAGTTAGTTGGCTCCATGCACAAAGCCTAACTTTAAGAAAATACACAAAGCACTATGAATTCAGCCCACCAAGTCGCCATTATTACCGGAGCCGCGCGCGGCATCGGTCTTGCCACCGCACATTTGTTTCTCACACATGGATATCGCGTAGCCCTGGTAGATCTAGACGCGGATGAATTATCGAAAGTCACTCGGGATTTACCTAATTCTTTACCCATTACCTGTGATATTTCTAATCCACAACATGTTAATCACATGATTGCGACCGTGCTTGAAAACTTCGGTCGGATTGATGCGCTCGTCAACAATGCAGGCGTGGCGGAATTTAAACCTCTTGAAGAAACCGACTATGCTTGTTGGCGCAAAATAATGTCCACCAACCTTGACGGCGTATTCCTGTGTACGCAAGCCGCCATCCCAGCTTTAAAAGAGAGCAAAGGGGCCATCGTAAATATTGGTTCCATTTCAGCCGTTCGAGCAAGTACTTTGCGTGTAGCATATGGCACATCGAAGGCCGCTGTGGTTCATTTAACTAAACAATTTGCTGTGGAATTGGGAGATTTTGGCGTTCGGGTGAACTGTGTTTCGCCAGGACCAGTGAAGACATTATTGGCCGCGGCTATACATACACCCGAAATCATCACGGCCTATTACAATGGCATTCCACTGAATCGTTCGGCGACGGTGGATGATATTGCTGAAACCGTTTATTTTTTATGTTCTGAAAAAGCAGGCTATATTACGGGCCAAATGATTGCTGTAGATGGGGGATTTGATGCGGCGGGAGTAGGCTTACCCGCCCTACGAGCAAAACGCGAACTATGAAACTACTCTTTTGCCTGCTAGTAACATTCGCTGTTTTTTCACAAGAAAAGCAGCGTATTTCAGGTGTCATTAAAGACGCTAAAACGAAGGAAGTTATTCCTGGAGCCAACGTGTATCTGGAAGGAACGACGATCGGAACCCAAGCTGACTCATTAGGCCAATTTACACTAAAAAATATCACCCGAGGTCGCTATCAACTGGTGGGTTCATTTGTTGGCTACAAACCCGCCTTTCAGTTCATAGACATTAATACCCAGCCGAAAGTATTCCTTATTTATTTAGAAGAAGACAATCAAACATTGGACGAAGTTCGTGTCATTGCTGGTCGTGATAAAGACTGGGAAAGGGGGCTAAAAAAATTTGAACGCGCATTTTTAGGCGATTCCTACAATAAAAAAGAGGTACGATTAATAAACAAGGAGGTTTTGAATTTCGAGGACGTGGATGGTCGGTTTTTAGCAACAGCAATAGCTCCCTTGGTCATTGAAAATCGTAGCCTAGGTTACCGAGTTACCTATACCTTGGATCGACTTGAGCAGACCAAAGACCTAACCTCTTTCCGGGGATTGGGACGGTATGAATTTCTGCCTGCAAGCGATGTTAAACAACAAACCCGGTGGAATGAAAATCGAAAGGAAGCATACCTAGGGTCGCTATCTCATTTTTTGAAAGCAATGGTGGAGAATCGGCTTGAGGCGGAAGGCTTTAATGCCTATTTATTGAAACCTGGGGCCCAACAAATCGGCCGAAAGGGCTATTTCTATGACATCTCAACGAATAGGCACTTCCCCTTTCAAGCAACGGAGATTGTTAAGCCTTATCAACAAACTGATTTGCTGGTGCTCGATACACAAAATGCAATTGAGCTGGTCTACAACCAGCGGCGCGTATCGCGGCCTATTTTCGTAGATGCCCCGTATCCCTATACCGTTTTAATTCCCAAAGGCCGGGTCCTGCTTAGTCAAACAGGGAATTTAATGGACCCATTTTCACTTGAAATGCGGGGAGACATGGGGCGGATCGGTATGGCGGAATTATTACCTCTTGATTATACTCCATAAAAAAAGGCGCCCTTGCGAGCGCCTTCCCTTTATTTTAGTTTCATATTCAGCGGATCCCACTGAATAATTTTCTTGCTGAAATAGCTTTCATTGCATGCCAAAGCTGGCGCGGCTGCTCGGAATCCAAACGTTGCATCTTCAACTACTTGCTTGCCTGTACGGATAGCAACAAAGAAATTCGTAAAGTGATCCACGTGCTCATCGTAGCCTGCTGGTGCTCTGAAAATAACATCTTCTTTGGTCGGGCGTTTGCGTTGCGCCTCCGTCCATTTGGCATTGTACTCCTTCGTCATTTCTTCTTGCATGCTTTTCGGGAATGTAAATACCGAATCATATCCACCGAAGCCTGGTGCCTCTGGCATGATGCTATGCGTCACAGAAATTGTATTTCCCTTCACGTTCATAACGCCTTCTGAACCGACCAAACGAGTCACCTCTTGACCACCCGTTCCACTAACAAAGTTAACTTGCAAGGTTAATTGGAAAGCAGGATGCTCAGGAGTATCTGCATATTGCATCACACCCGACATCACATCGGGTAAATTACGTCCATCTTTCCAATAGCTGAATTGGCCAGTTGAGAAGATGGTTTCTGGTCCGTTGGAATTTGTCATGAAGTGCGTACCACTCAACAAGTGAATAAATAAATCACCTGCCACACCGGTTCCAACTTCCTTAAATGCGCGCCACCAGAAAAACTTTTTGGCATCAAACTCCATTTTGGCAGTTGCCTCAATGAAGCGATTCCAGTCGCAGGTTGATGCATCCGCATCCTTAGGTATCGTATATTCCCAAGCGCCAATCGAACTTTGACGGTCGTAAACGGCATTGACCATGTTGAGCTTTCCGATTTCACCGTTGGCCAACATCTCCTTCGCTTTCGCTAACCCAATGCTGCTGACCCGCTGTGAGCCAACTTGTAATACCTTATTGTATTTCTTTTGTGCATCGATCACGCGCTGACCCTCATTGATCTTGTAGACCATCGGTTTCTCGACATATACGTGTTTGCCTTTCGCAAGCGCGTCAATCGTAATGCGCGCATGCCAAACGTCATGTGTCGCGATGATCACGGCGTCGATATCCGGGCGGTCTAATAATTCCTTGTAGTTCCGAGTGGTGTATAAATCCTTGCCATAAAGTTCTTTGGCATTTTCGATCCGCCCCGTGTATAAATCACAGATACCGGCTAATTCTACGCCGGGTACTTTTAAGGCAGAGGCTAAATCAAAGTGGCCTTGCACCCCAAAACCGATTACGCCTAAACGAATTTTATCGCCAATGGAAATTGGTTTTTCATAGAGCAAAATTCGCTCTTCTGCTTTTTGCTTGGCTGCTAATGACTGCAATGGGGCCGCTGCGGCTACCATACTTGTTGCACCAATTTGCTGCAGGAATCGTCTGCGAGATGCGGAACTGTTATCTTTCATAATAGGTTTTTTTCGAGTTCAAATTTACAAATCTTCTAATGCGTAACGCACATAGGCGAACTTTTTTCCATCGGGACTCCACGAAGGAACATTGATCGTGCCCTGCCCGCCATAAAACGCCTCCGTTAAATCTTTGATTTTCTTCGTTTTTAAATCCAACAAACGCAGTTTTACTTGATGGCCAAATGGATGTGCTTGCTTTTGGTCATCCATATATGAAATAATCGTAGCGACTTTATTGTTGGGGGCAATGTGCGCAAACCAGTTCGAATGGTTATCAAAAGTCATTTGCTCAGGCTCAGAACCATCCGCCTTCATGCGCCAAATTTGCATCATCCCCGAACGATATGAATTGATGTAAATATACTTGCCATCCGGTGAATATTCTGGACCATCGTCTAAACTCTCGTTGGTCGTTAATCGAATTTCATCGCCTCCATCCGTAGACATGGCATAAATATCAAAATTCCCGTTTCTAACCGCGCAGTAGACCATTGTTTTTGAATCTGGCGAAACGCCATGCCAATAGGAAGGTGTCAAAGGGGTCAATTGTACCGGTTCGCCACCGGATGCGGCAACCTTGTAAATGAAGGACGATCCACCTTTAATCTCAGGTTTGCCGCTAGATATAAATAAAGTTTTTCCATCAAAGGTATATCCATGGTCATTGTTGGCCTTCTGCACCGTCCCCGTATTCAGCTCGCCTAATTTCTCTCCTTTCGGGCTTACCTTTTCAAGTTTTCCGTAGGCATTGATGAGTAAAAATGATCCATCATGTGACCAATTGGGTGCTTCAAAATGGCGTTTTTCTTCTAGAATCTTTTCGGATTTTCCCGACTTGAGGTCATAGATATATAAGGAACTGATGACTTTTTTGCCCGCGGGCACCTGGGCCGATAGCGAGCTGGCGATGAGCGCCAGAGCAAGTATTTTTTTCATGGGAGGTTTAGATTTGTGTAAGTTTACACAGAATCGGATGAGATTCCTATCCTGATTTCACCCCTTCCCATTCTCCCCCTACCTTTGGCAAACCTTGGAGGTTTGCCAAAGGTAGGGCGGAGGAAGCGAATTTCATTCAAGAAAACTGATAATCAAAACCAGATTATTGGAAAGAAAAAACTAAGGGGAATACAAAGCTTACGATCGCTGCCCAGATTGCATAAACCGGTAAAAAGTACGTCATGCTCGCCTCCACGTCACCTAATTTTTTTTGCCCGCGGATCAAGCCAATCAGCTCACGAGTCACCAAAATCAAATGAGTCAAAACGAGGATATTACTTCCGAAAACTGCCAGACGATTGGGCGTAATACCTAATTCTACTAAGCGAAATGCGATGGCTGAAAGCGCAATTCCATTATTAACAATCGCTAAAACAGCTAAGCTAACAAGCGAAACCCGTTGGAAAAAAGAAGATGATTCCTTCGTCGCTTCACTCACAGAGAATAACACCAAAGCCATAACACCTACCAATACCCCATTAAAAATCAGTAAAAATTCGCGGTCATTGTACGGATCTTTCCCTGTGTAAATGAATGCACACAAAAACAAAATTAACATCACAGTCACCAGTGGTGTGAAAATTCGGGCAATGACAGGCGAAATTTTACTAACAAGCGTGGGGTTTTGATGTACCAATAGCGTCGCAAGTAAAGGTACAGATGGCAGCACAGATAGCACCAAATACCTGAAATAAAAATCCTCAATTTTGATTGCAATCAGATTAAATAAACCGATGGTTAAGGCCGTAAATAAACCTCCGGCTAACAAAATTACAGCACTCATCACAAGCAAGTCCCCATGAAAACGAAGGAATTGAATGCGCTTATCAACTTCTGCCCATTGAGCTCCACTGAAAATATAACCTACTAAAAACCACACCAACAAAGGGACATGTAAGCAAGTCAAAATCAATGTATTACTCGATAGATTATCCGGAAGGAGATTAACAAAAACAACCGAAAAAAGTAGCCCCAAAATAGGCCATTGAAGACGCTGGAAAGGTAATCCTTGCTTGAAGACAAAAAAACCAGCCATACCAGGCAACACAATAAATGCTATGTTTCGCGGGAAATAAAAATCATGTGAAATGGAAAATAGATCCGGCATTTGCATACAAAATGCGGATAAAACCGCCGCAATAGCGACAAAACCCCAATCTTTAGCAAGTCCCCAGGTAATTTCTGACTGTACCCCGCGCAAACGCTCAAACCAAATTTGTGCAACAATGTCTGACTGTATATCTGGGTAGATCTGATGAAATGCAGCTGTAAATTCTGTAGGGTTGGCTCGGTATAAATTTTCCAGAACCTCAGGCTTATGTAAATTTTCTCGAATGCGATTTTCCATATTAAGATTGCATTTGTTTAATGAATTTTTCCAAACTAAGTAGATGCTGCGCAAATGCTTGTTTACCCATATCAGTTGCAGCATATTGTGTATTGGGCTTTCGGCCAACAAACTGCTTACGAACCTCAACATATCCTAGTTTTTCTAGCGCCTGCATATGACTAGCCAAGTTGCCATCACTCAATTGAAGTGACTCCTTCATGCTCGCAAAGTCCAGTTCGTCTTGAACCACCAGCAAGGACATCATCCCTAGCCGAACTCGACTTTCAAAAGCCTTATTCAGGTCATGCACCAAATTAGACACGTTCGTAACGGATATAAATGATGAAACCGTATAAGATATGAACAAGCCCAAACCCAAGAGCCCAAATCAATAAGCCGTACGCTAAAAAGGCCGCAGCCAAAAGTCCCAAGATGATAAAGAGTAGGCCAACTGGCTGAACAGTATCCAAGGTAAATTTACTAGCACTCAAAAGCCCTAAACCATAAAACAAAAGGGTAATGGGTGCTGTGAGTGCAACTAAGCCAATTTGCATTAGAAGTATTGCAAAAATACCCCCCGAAAGAACAGGGATAGCCAAACTGAATGTGAGGCGTTTCGCCGCATTGTCCCACGCCCGCTTGCCCGAAAGTCGCGCATTGCGCATCGCCATAAATATCCCAATGCCGATACAAATCCCGAATAAAGAGCAAAAAAGGGCAACGAGAAGAACCTTATGTTGAGAATTCCACATCCGATCTAGCGCCTCTGATTCAAAAGGCGAAATACCTGTCATCTGATAGGCAAGAAAGACACAAAACAGCGATAAGATTCCTGCTAAAATGCCCGACAAACCACTAATCGATTTAAAACGAGATGCTTGATCCATCATATCTCGCATCTCTTGGATAGCGGCCAATTGTTCTTCGTGATTTCCCATATTAAAAAGTACTTTGTAATACAAAGTTAATTGGAAAATCTGAAAAGCAAAATTTTAATTCAATCGTACCTGAACAAGGGCAGTGATTTCCGCTTGTAAACGACGAATTATATTCCATTTGGCATAAGGTCGATAATAACAAATGCTCACTTCTCTCCGCAATGAGCCATCGCTAATTTCCAGAAGATGTCTCTTCCTTCCCTCACTCAATTGTTGCACATACAATGAAGGCAATAAGGTCATGCCCTGAAATGTATCCACTAAATTCAATAAGGTATCAAACGTATTTGACTCTACAGATAGGTTGGCCGGCAACGATTTATTCTTCTTTAAATCGCACAACTGAATGATTTGATCACGCAAACAATGTCCTTCTTGTAATAAAAATATCCGTTGTTGACTCAAGGCCGATTGGCTAATTTGCTTTTTGCCGCTGGACATATAGCCATACAGAATCAAATCCTCTACATATAAAATCTCTGTCTCCAAATCAGTCGCCGCAATAGGCGTGCTCAAAATACCCACATCCAACTTCCCTTCTCGCAAATCTTTTATCATCTGATTCGTTGTTACCTCATGAATTTCTAAATGCAATAGTGGATACTTTTCCACTAATGGTTTCATAATCAAAGGCAATACCGAACTCGCAATCGTAGGTATAATCCCCAACTTCACCTTCCCCTCAATTTTCTGATTAATTGCCTTGGATGAGGAAAGCAGCGCATTGGCATGTGCAACTACTTGTTGGGCCTGCGCCAATACCTCCCGCCCATTTTCCGTCGTCGCAATGGGATTTGCCTTGCGATCGAAAATCACGATATCCAACTGCTCCTCCAATTTTTTAACCATCGCGCTCAAGGTGGCTTGCGTAACATGACAATAATCAGCTGCTTTG
>JACCDL010811947.1_pt1 | contig 12663 bp, 13 predicted proteins | sample 7441931 | NCBI WGS metagenome assembly JACCDL01 (sample SAMN15323437, study PRJNA562643) | freshwater metagenome | isolation source: river surface water | place: USA:Blue River Watershed | collected 2017-08-16 | reverse complement strand
CATTGCATCAACAGTGCAATCCATCATATGAAAAATATCATAAAATGTTAAGACTTGGAATTCCTGAGATAGCTGTAAGACAAAAGATGCAATTGGATGGTTTATCTATATCTGTTATAGATGATGTCTTGAAGTATCTTTTATCCCAAATATATACTCAAAATACAATAACACCAAATACAATAACACCAAATACAATAACACCAAATACTCCACCAATACCTCCACCTCCACCACCACCTCCACCATTGTACAAAGCCTTTAACAAAAATATAGATAATAGTATGAAAATGACTGCATTATTTAATGATATAAATACAGGTAATTTTAAATTGAAAAAAGCACATATAGTAGCACAAAATGAAGCCCAAAAACAAAAAAATAAGATATTAAAGCATGTAGATACTAGTAGAAAAGTACCATCACTAGAGGAAATCCAAAACGCATTGAAAAATCTTCGAAAGATAAACTAAATGGTAAATAAAATAAACATTATTACTAATAAGTCGGGTATATTTCATATATATGTATATGTTCCTGCAGGTTCTATATATGAAATTTCTGAGACAAGTGGATGTTCACATATTCTTGAACATATGTTATTCAAGAATAAAGGTGACATTTCCATAAATCTTTCTAAAAGTTTAACAACAATAGGTGCAAAATATAATGCTGCTACATATAAAGATGTTACATATTATTACATTAAGACTTATTCTGATAAAGCCAAGGAAAGTATTAATTTGATTGGTCAGATTATACAGAAACATAATTTTAATGACCAGGAATTGAATACTGAAAGAAAAGTGATAATAGAAGAGTATAATCAAACACATGATGGATTTGATTATAAATTTTATACATTAGCAAATAGATCATTAATGCATGATGATAATATATATTTATCATCTGTAATAGGTGATATTAAAGTATTGAAGAATATTAAAGCAAATGAATTGAAAGCTTATTACAAAGATCGATATAAAGATATAATGGTCTTTGTGAATTGTGATGAAAAAATAAAGGGTATTGTGAAAAAGGAATTATACAAAGTATTTGGAACCAATCAAAAATATGATTTCAAAAATGAAGCAATGTTATCTAAAGCTAACTTGATAGAACCTAAATTAATATTTATAAATAAACAACTTAAACAATATGTAACTAGGTTTACATTTTTAACATTTCCAGCGGATAGAGTAAGAGACCATATAATTCTTCGATTTTTACAATATTGTTTAACTGCATCTGGATTATATAGTTTATTGAATCACAATTTAAGAGAGATCCGTGGTTTAGTATATACTATTCATTCTTATTCTGAGAAATTTAGATATACAGGATTTTATTATATACAATTGGGATCATCTTCTAATAAGACAGACTACATAATAAGTCTTATTATAAATCTTTTATCAAAATTAAAAAATCAAGGTTTACCTGATAAGGTATTAAAATTTTACAAGAATTCATATTTAAGTTCATTAAAAGTTCGTTATTTGGATGAAGAATATAGAACAGAAAACCTAGCTTTATCTTCTTTTTATGATAGTTTTATTGAAGAGAAACAACTTTATAAGATCATAAAAGGTCTGACAAATGATGAAATAAAAGATGTAAGCAAAAAGGCTTTTGACTATACAAAGATGGGGTTATTGTCCATAGGTGAATATAATAATGTAGATATGATTAGTAAAAGAGTTGAAGATATAATAGATACGTATGGAAATAAGAATTCTAGATGATGCTTTTCACTTTTTCAATATCAATATTAGGTAGAACAGGTATACATTCCCATAATTGTGTTTTGAGAAATGTACAAACTTGAAAAGAGATGGGATATAAGTGACTATACCCATACTCTATATTATCTATTTTTTGTTTTTGATATTTGGGAATAAGATTAAGTGATTTATGAGGTAATACCAAAAGTAGCTGCTCTTTATCTATGATTTCAATATCTTGTTGTTGTAAGTGTTGTTGTAAGTATTGCGATTCATAGTTTTCATTTTTTATTATAAATTTTGAAATATCAGATAAAAATGGTGCTGTTGTATATTTATAATACCATTTGTTTGATGACTTGATATTGAAATAATAGTTAACATTCCAATTTAATCCATCAATATAATTTTTGCAAATTTCATCCACTTCTTTTATATTGGAATATGATAGATTCAATAGGGTTTTGTAGTAGGTTGCTTTCCAGAACATATCATTATCTGGATCTATTACCTTTTTTCTTTTGATTATAGGCATAAAGTTCAAATCATTGACAAACTTTTCAAGCTGAGATGAATAAGGTTTTTCGAAGTAAGGTGTATCAAAGTATGAATTTATGTTTTTTTTAATTCGTGTGTCTTCGGATTGACTCAGATTAGCAAGTAATATATTTAAGAATTTCATATTAATGGAGTGCTTTCCATCTATATTTTGAATGAGGTTTTCTTTTAATTGTTCATAAACTTTTCTATATTCATTACATATAATATGAAGTCCTTCATATTTTATATCCAATGAAATGAAGTGTGGTAGAAAATCATTTCCTAGCAAAAAACAAATAAATACATAATCATTCATATGAAGTGTATAGTTTGTTGCTTCAGGATATAAAAAATTACTAACAGAGGCACGCAGTGCATCTATGTTAACAAATTTGAATCCTAGATTATGTCCCTTCCCACGATGAGATGTAATTTGAGAATTTTCTCTCATCAAAAAAAGTTTAGTTTTATTGCAAGTTAGACTAAGCATAATTAAGTCTGCATCTAAACCATATATTACGTCTAAACATTTGTCATCTCCTAATTCTTTGATATATTGTATAATTTTATGTTCTCCTTCACCTTTTTCATCAGGACCAGATATAATTACTTGAAATGGATTGGTAGAACTAAAATGTTCTTTCAAAACAATAGTGAGTTTCTTCATAAATTCTGTTCCTGGTGTAATACAGTTGGAGTCCCATTCAGTATATGGGATATTATTATTTCGTTTGAAATTATTGATGAGAGAATTTTGTAATGCAGACAAGTGTCGTCTTTTTCTTTGTTGGATCATTTTTGCTAATGGAGCTACACCATCAATACCAATATATAATAACTGATCTGGTTTACAGCTATTTATGACTTCATAAGTATAATTTATAATATTCTGAAATATGGCTTTTTCCATGGAATCATAGTTATTCCATATTTTAGTTGTTACCACTTTGTATGCAGATGTATGAATAATAGAATTATAGTCTAAATATAATCTATTACATTTATTAAGATTTGTAAGAATATTTTTATTTTGTGAAACAATTTCTTTGAAATAAAATGGGATACCCATAATTGATTATACCTTGATATTCTTTTAAATATGATGATAATCAAATTTTTTATATTTTTAATAATAAAATGGCATCATCTTCATTCCAACTCTCAAAACCAGCGATTTTAGCATCAGTTGCTTATTTAATAATGGCATTCATAATATTGATTCCACTAGATAATGGAAAATGTGACCCTCAAAAAGGAGACTGTTATAACTTTGGAAAACGAATTTTGACATTACTCCTTATGTTGATCCCTATTGGACTTTCCATATATAGTATAAACTGTATGGTTGTTGGTAAGTGTATAATCTGGTCATGGGTAAATAGTATAATCATTGCTGTTTGGGTTTTACTGTTCTTAATTGCAATTGTGATGTCTACAGAGAATCGATCAAAGTTGACTGAAGATAGTATTGTAATTGTACAATATTAAAAAAAATTGATAAAACTCATTTAAAGTTAAATAAGTAAGTTATTAATATTATTATGGATCTCACAAAGAACATTGTTTTTTGTGATGCAAGCTACTTTGTTTTTTATAGGTACTATGCTATAAAAGGATGGTACAAGAGAGCGAAAGAATTGGATATAGATGTAGAAAACATCTTAAATGATGAAGAGTTTATAGGTAAATATGATTCAACATTTGAAAAATTAATAATGGACATATCAAGAAAATATAATGTTCCTTATAAAAATATAGTATTTGCTAAAGATTGTACCAGAGAACGAATTTGGAGGACTAAGTTATTTCCAGATTATAAGGCTTGTAGGGACGAAAAGATTACATCTTTCAATGGTGATATATTCAAACATACGTATTATAATCTTTTTCCAAGGTTGCAGAAGAAATATAATTTTATAGATATATTACATAATAATTTGGAAGCGGATGACGTAATAGCATTATTTGTGAAATATATTCGAAATATAGATCAAAAGTGTAAGATAGTAGTAATAACTAATGATAATGATTATGTACAACTTTATAAATATAATATTGAGATATATAACCTTCAAGCTAAGTCTTTGAGAGATAGAATTGAAGATGTTGATAATTATTTGGAATACAAGATAATTGTGGGTGATAAAAGTGATAATATAAAGTCTATTGGAAAAAAGATAGGAGATAAAACCGCTAAAAAAATGTTGGAAAATGAAGAGTTATATACCAAGATACTACAACAACCAAATGTAAAAGAGACATATATTCTTAATAAAACTTTGATAGATTTTGATTGTATTCCATCAGATTATAAAAAAGAAGTAGAAATGATGTATTCAGATATACTTAAACCTGGTATAGTTTGATACTTTCTCTCCTCGAAAGCAATGGTTTTATGTTTCTAGGGTCATTTTCGGCGTTTTAATTGTTTATTTAATTGTTCAAAAGTGTAAAAAACATAAATTTGTTATTTTAACTATTTAAAGACATATATATATAAAATTTGATTAAGATACTTAGAGGGAGATCATTATATCAATGTAAGAAAGATGAATAAAGAAGTAATACAAGATGATATATGGGACTTGATGAATATGTTGAAGATTTCTGATGATAATGAAGATAAAGAAGATGAAACAGGGAAAGAAAATGAGGGTAGTAGTAAAACTAATCAATGTGATGTATGTATATATTGTAAGAGTAACGATATAATTTTAGAAGATGGAAATTTTTTTTGTAAATCTTGTAGTAGTATAACAAATAGGTTTATAGATGCTAATGCTGAATGGCGCTATTATGGTGCTGAAGATAGTAAATCATCTGATCCGACTAGATGCGGTATGCCTGTCAATGATCTACTTCCAGATTCATCATTGGGTTCAGTAATTAGTAATAAAATGAATGAAAGTTATGATATGAGACTTATTCGTAAATATCATATGTGGAATTCTATGACATATAAAGAAAGAACTTTATATAATATATTTGATAATATAACAGTTAATGCATCAAATAATGGTATATCAAATTCTATAATAGAAGAAGCAAAAATGTTTTACAAGAAGGTATCAGAATCCAAAATAACAAGAGGTGACAATAGGAGCGGATTAATAGCAAGTAGTATTTATATGTCATGTAAGTCTAATAAGGTACCGAGAAGTACTAAAGAAATAGCAAGAATTTTCAATATAAAAATAACTACAATGACAAAGGGATGTAAGAAATTTCAGGATATAATGAAAATGAATTTGGAATCTACTAGACCTGAGGATTTCATACAGAGATTTTCATCAAAACTGAATTTAGATATAGAAATAAGAGAGCTTTGTAAACATATAGTAAAAAAAGCAGATGAATTAAATCTTGTATGTGAGAATACACCACCATCAATAGCTGCAGGTAGTATTTATCTTTGTATTATGTTATGTGATATAAATATTTCAAAGAAGGATTTATCAATTGCTTGTGGTATATCCCAGGTAACACTCACTAAATGTTATAAGAAATTATTTGCTAATCGTGGTCATATATTACCACATGAAACTATAATAAAGTATAATATAAAATGAAAGTAATGATGTTATGAAGTAAGGGTGTTATGAATACTAATTTTTTCTAAAAAGTTTATACTGTACGTGATCAGAGATTAACTCAAATCCCATATTAACTATTGTTAGCTGTGCAAGTTTTGTTGTCTCCCAGTCTGCATCATCCATAATCCAATATCCACCTTTTTTTAATTTAGGTACATAAGCTAAAACTTCATCAGTACTACATCTTTCGCTATGATTTCCATCTTGATGTAATATATCAATACTTTCATCTTCAAAAAGGGAAATGGCATCCATACTAGTTTTTCTAATACATCTTGAAACATTTTCAATATCATATTGAATAAGGGCAGATTTAAAAGTATTATATATATCATCATGGTTCAATGAATTCCACCATATATAGTTAGGGTCAGATGGATCATAATTTGTGGTAGACTCATGTTTTTTCCATGGATCTATGCCTATGCAGATACCTTTATCATTATTTTTAATTGCTAATGCCATTGGCACAAAGCTTCTTCCACCAAAAACACCCAGTTCAACAACTAATTCGGGTTGCGTTTCTACAATGAGATTATATAATATATTTGCTTTTTCTTCTGTACACCATCCATGCATATTGAATATTGATTTAGGAAGCATGTTTTGTGGCATGTTTTGTATCATCATAATATATTATTTTTTCCATAAGAAACTCATTTGGAATGTTTAAAATCACTTGATCTTTATCACCTAATCCACAACATACATACCATGTATCACTAAGTTTATCAAAAATAGCACCAGAAGGATATAAAATTCTTTCATCATTACTCAAACCCAATTCATCCATATTGAATGGATAAGTGAACCCTTTTATATTCATATTAATGTCTAGTAATATCAAAATAAGCCTGTATGTTTCTCCAGGATATTCTCTACTATGTGCAAATATATAGTATATATTATTTAATAATATAGGAAATGTTCCACTTCTTATATCAAAGTAAAATTTTGAAACATAAAATATGGAGTTGGAACTTTGGAAATGTTTATAAGTGTTTAAATTTTTGTTCAATATAGGTTTATTTTTATAATATAATTGTTTATCTTTATCATATGGATGTAACCATTCTTTTGTTATAAATGTTGTACCATCTTCATTTATAATTTTTAAAGGATATAAAGTATATATGATTTTATCATCAATAAACAACCAGTTTTTTTCGTATTTGTTAAGTTTATAATTACTTAGATTATGTTCATTCATATTGAAGTTTACTTCTACACCATCACATGTAACTTTTTTATTATAAAAATGCAATAATATTTTAGAAACACTTACACCTTGTACTATATCATCAATAATATCTACGAGATTATATGATATATATAATTTATTATTTTTAATAATTGCTTTTGGATCTTCCCTTGGTTCATTTGAAAATATATTTCCAAATGGTTTATCTTTCATTACATTACCAAAAATATCAATGTACTTATAGGAGATATTACATGGTGATTTGGGTTCATTTGAGTTTCTATATATGTTTAAGATATCATATTTTTTTATATCATCTACTATGAAAAAAGGTTTATTATTATAAATAGCAATAATAGTTCCATTGAATGTATGTTTCATACAATTATCTGTTTTTTTTATTATATAAAAAGGTGTAGACATTTATGAAGTATAACGATTATTTTATAAATCAGATAAACGTGTACCATCCCTCCAATCTACCATATTAATAAAGTTGCTCGATATCTTTGTGGTATTATTAATATTATGTTTTATATACATGAGCATAGAAGGTCTAAATGGGAGATGTTTGGAGGACATGACATGTTGAAGCATGGCATGATCAGAGGGAATACCAACTTTATTTTTCATCAATGTATTATTTGTTAAAATTTTGGATTCTCTTATAAACTTGGCATTACCAGGTGCAAAATGTAGATCATCATCTTCATATGAAAACATTGATTTTGAATAATATATATCATTGGTGACTCTTCCTATTCTTATTCCAAAATCATAATCTTCTGCACCTTGGCCATCACAGCTTTCATCGAAACCATCTACAGTAAATGCTAAAGATAATGGCAATCCAAAAGAGCAACCAAATAGCCATGACCCTGCAACTTTAGTAGGTTCCTTTAAATTTAATATATTAGAGTTATAGCGACTATCAAGTTGTATACTATCTTGATCAAAAGTATATGAACCATCATTATTGCATGACAAATTTTTAACTTTAGCGTATGAACCATAAATAACATAATTATTTTTTTGTGCCCATAATACATCTGTGATCCATCCTTCTTTCAAAACACTTAGATCATCTATACAAACAAGATAATTAGTATCACAGTACATAAATGCTGTATTTCTAGCATTTGATGCAGCAAAATATTCGTTTTTACTTACTTTATATTTTCCTTGTATAGGACATGGTTTAGGTGAAATATGAACAACATTAGATGTGTAATTACCCCAATGTTGTTTAATCTCTTCGTATCTATCGGAGTCGTATTGTATCCAATAATCAATTATAATTATTTTTATAATACTCCAATCTCCTTTTATCTCTCTATTTAAAGACTTGAAGAACCATTCTATTTTAGGATCTTTCCTACAAGTAAAATATGCAATTGTAATGGGTGTAGTCATATTTTAATATAAAAATGATAAATTAAAATTCTTCTTCTGTACTAAATACATATGCATCCGTCTTTCCTACATTTGCTTTGCTATAATCTGCTACGTAATGTTCGAAAAAATTAGTTTTATTACTCAGACCGATACGTTCCATAAATTGGAATGGATTTTGTACATTATATATTTTTTCATATCCCAGTTGTTGTACTAATCTATCAGAACAGAATTTCACATATTCACACATCAAGTCACTATTCATACCAATTAGTTTAACTCTTAGACTTTCTTTTACAAATTCACATTCAATTTCAGTTGCTTCTTTGATAATATCATGGATAATATCTTGGGGTAATTTATTTGCAATATGTGAGTATAATAAGATAGCAAACTCACAATGCAATCCTTCATCTCTGCTAATGAACTCGTTACTTAAACATAATCCAGGCATTAATCCACGTTCCTTTAGCCAATAGATGCTAGCAAATGCAGAGCTGAAAAAAATACCTTCAACAATAGCAAATGCTACTAATCTAGTAGCGAATGATGCTTCTTTATCTTCTATCCATTTCAATGCCCAATCAGCTTTTTTCTTGATAGTTGGTACTGTAAATATAGCATCAAAAAGCCTTTGTTTTTCTTGAGTTTCTTTAACATATGTATCAATCATAAGACTATACATTTCTTGATGTATAACTTCCATAGCAATTTGGAATCCGTAAAATGCTTTGGCTTCAGGTACTTGAACTTCATTGAGAAATCTAGCTGCAAGATTCTCATTGACAATAGAATCCGAAGAACTAAAAAAGGCTAGAACGTTTTTGATGAAATATTTTTCATCATCATTTAGAACATTATCCCAATCAGTCAGATCTTTGGTGAGATCTACTTCATTAGGAACCCAAAAGACACTAACAGCAGTTTTATACATTTTCCATATATTATCATATTTAATTGGAAATAGTACGAATCTATTATTAGTATCGGTTAGGAGTTCTTCTGTTTGTTCTGCCATGTTATAATATATAAAGTACAAAAAATTTAAATATTATTTTTCTTTAAGCATGAACATTGAAAAAAATTACTTATATGCATTAAGATTTTTTACTTTTTGGATGGTTTTTTTAATTGTTTTCCATCATTATACATATAAATATGTTAATTTATTATATTTAAGTTATGTTACATTAATATGTGGTTTGTATTTATCATTTATTAATCCTAGAAGATTTGTGTTTTATTTTGAAGGAGTACGTTATGAGTATACAGGTGTTCAAAAATTTATCATAGTAGATTTGATTTTTCATATATTAGTATTTTATTTTGTATACAGACGATATGCAAGTTATTACACTAGTAATTATGATATGAGATTATTAGTATCATTCATAATTGTTATTATATATGCATTATTCAATAATATTAAGAAAATATATGGTATATCATTTATTGAATTATTTTCTGTATTTTGTATATCAACAATACTATATTTTATATTATTCTAATAGTATGTAGCTGATAAAAAATAAATATGCTTACTTAGTAAAATGGGTAATCAAGTTTCTTCACCGGAGAAAAAGGATAAAAATATCTTTGAAAAGGAATTACAGCATATAAATGGTATAGTTAATAGTATCGTTACAGAAAAAGATTTGTTTAAAAATAGAGATTATAATTTTCTGACCCAAGATGTATGTAATCAACATTATATATTAATGGAAAATGAGTTGAATAGACATTTAAAAGTGGAATTGAATAACTTGGGAACATCATTATACTTAATACCAAAGGATAATGAATCATATTATAAAAGATATAATTTGAGTAAAAGGGAAATATGTAAAAAGATAAGTAATCATTATATCAAAATACTGTATATACTTTGTTTAATAAAGTATGTATATAACCTTGAACAATATGGGGATTTTAGTATATCAGGAATAATCTTTCGTAATGTACAGTTTGTTGATAATATAATGGAGATAAACTTTTGTAATGTACCTCAAAAGGATTTTTCAAAAACAATGAAGGACGCATATAGATTGGACTTTGGGCAATTAGAAGGATTAAAATTTCTAACAAGTTTTTTCTTGGAAAAATCAGAAGCTCATTCTTTTATCAAGGTAATGAGAACAATATTATCTAGAAAGACAAAGTCAAAAATAGGAGAAGAGGTATGTGGATATATACTAGATGCCAATGCTTCCCTGGGTCATGTCAAAACTTTGGAGAAATTATATATGAATAAATTTGAAGAAAAGCTAGTTTGCAATACTAGAATGTTTAATGAACCACCTAGCATGAATAAGATACCTAATCTTCATATGTATGTTGAAAAGGATAATCCTATATTTTCGAAGGAGTATTGCAGTGAGATACATAAATTAATTATTCAATTGAATACACCAGGAGGTAAAAAGGTTTTAGAGAAATATAAGATGATGAAACAGAATTATTTGGATAATATTAAAGAGATAGAAAAGCTAGTAGACTTGTTAATAGTTAAAAGTAGTGATGGTAGTTATTCATTAAGGGATATAAGTAAAGATGCATTGGATTCTATTATATACAATGTTAAAGATGTAATTAAAACATATTATATACAGTCTTTATTGGATTTTCAGAAATTAATTGAGGTAGGGAAAAATACACCAAATATTAATATGATTAAATAATCAAATGGTCAATCAAGCTACACCTGATTTTAATAAAAAGTTATTCATATCGTGTTTATTGAATTCGTATATAACAAAGTATATTAATACGAATGTGTATTGTCACATAGAGTTTTTCAAGAGTTTAAAGCTTATGCATAGTAAAAAGAAACCAGAGGACATATTAAATATATATGATAATATCAAGGGGTTATTAATTAATAATGAGTTTTTTATACCAGATATAAAATATGGTAGTTTTGATATAGAGACAATAAAAGGTGTTATATATACATCAGATGATAGATATAAGATATTAGATGAGATGAAGGAATTATTGAAGGAGGATGTATATACATTGATAAATTATATATATGGATGTTTATTAAAACAAAAGAATATAGATATAGTTTTAGAAGTGGTAGCTTATTTATTGGATTTGAAAAGTAAAGATATAGGTAATATTGGAAATATATGTATGTATGATATATTATTTAATCTTCTTACATATGTATCCAAGCTTATAGATAAGAGTTTACACAAATATGTTTTAGTATCTAGAGAACTTATGTATTTCAAGTGTAGTAAGAAGGAGTTGAAGAGCCGAGAAAGAATATTTTACATTACACTATATATAATATTGAGTAATACCTTAGATACTAGTAAATTGATCAAACAGAATGCTGATATGAATAAATTTGATTATTTATATGTTTTATGTGAAAAGGACTATTATACAATGAGACAAATAGAAATATCGAGTGAGGAGATAAGAAGACGCGAAGTTGAGCCGAAGAGGGTATTGGTGAATTTGGAAGAACAATCATCTACAAATATAGTAAAAATATCATTTTAAATAAATGTTTAAAAAGTCAAAGTTATCATTCAAGAATATTTTAGTATTTGAAAAGGGATTTAGACCGAGTATAGATAACTCATTTTGCGTTGTTTCAAAGATGATGTTTTTTAATAGAATAAATGTAGATGGAACAATAAATGTAGATCAAGCGAGTTATTTGAGGAAGCGTGATTTATGGTCATATATATATTATTTGTATTACTATAATAATAGTAGCGTAGAGGAGTTTGCAATGATGAAGAATAAAACAAATGGTAAAGCGAATGCAGTATTGTTTTATAAGTCTGTACAAAACATAGTACAGAATCAATTTATAAATAATGATGAAATTTTACCATTTGATGTGAATACTTTAATATATTTTATCAATGTGATTTGTCAAAAGTATGGTGTAAATTTAAGGAATCCCGTTGTTGATTATTTAAGAGCAATAATGAATAATAAAGATGCAATAGCACAATTACAGAATTTTACATTAGTAACGGGTAGGAATCCGGGTAATGTGGTAGTAGTTACAAAGCCTGAAGAGATAGCGAATGCAAATATTAAAGTAAATTTAAATTATAGATATTAGAGTGGTTTCAATTTTCCCTTGGGACACTTGTTTTGATACTTTATCCCAAGGTTTAACACTTTCCCACTCTAAGTTCGAGATTTCAGAGGGTGTCTTCCTCGTTCATCCGTTCCCTGAAGT